>ERZ773188.166-NODE-166-length-78604-cov-128.672574_pt1 | contig 78604 bp, 69 predicted proteins | sample MGYA00581011_ERZ773188 | MGnify/ENA primary metagenome ERZ773188 (study PRJEB29015, sample SAMEA2737798) | human gut metagenome | biome: human gut; feature: human-associated habitat; material: faeces | place: China | collected 2012 ...
TAACCATTATTCCAAAGGCATGCTCATGTTGTAAAGGGGAAAGATCCAGCAGGGATAAATCCTCTAATCTTCCCCTTCCAAACATATTATATGAGGGTTCAGAGCGTTCAATTGGTTCAAGGGATTCAAGGGAATAAGATTCAAAGGTTCTCACAGGCTCCTTAGAACCGCCAGCTCACCGTGAATCCCGGAACCCATCTCCTGGTGTGGTAACCTTCGGGCCGGTAAATACTCCGGCTGATAAACCCGTCATAGGAAAGGCCGCTGGAAAAGGTGCCCCTGAGCCCCAGGGCCATGCCGGAAAGAGTCCTTCCCACCAGCATATCCGTGGAGGGCCCATAGACAGCTCCCACGTCGAGTCCCACATAGGCTTCGCTGTGAAAACGGGAAATGGCGGAGGACAGTTCATTCCTGAGATACCATCCGCTTTCTCCCATGAGGGTGTATTCCCCGTCAAATCCCCATACCGTATAGCGGTTTCCGATGCTCACCATGTCCACCCCATAGAGCCGGTTTCCTGCTGTATTCCACTGGCCATGGAAAGATGCCGTCCATGAGGCGGGCCGCCTGCCCAGGGTGAAGGGCTTTTTATAGTCCATATCCACCAGCCACATTTTGTATCTTGTCTTCGGGCCATCGGAATAGGGGCTTTCTTTCTGCGCTCCCAGCCAGCCCATGCCCTGGCGGTGGGCAAGCCGCAGGTACAGTGTGCTGTTTCCCAGATAGATACGGTCAGACAGACCCACTTCCAGGGAAGTCGTATCCATGGCCTGCACCGGGATCTCCATGTGATTGATGTAGTAATGGGAATCCCTCTTGGCAACGGTGATGTCCCAGTCCCTTTTCTCCGTGGCGCTTCTGGATATTTCATGGTCGAAGGTGAAACGGGTAATCCTCGTCTTTCCTTCACTGTTGAACTCATAAGGAATGGATGTGACGGTCTGGTGATAGTGGTACCGGTTATGGCGGATGGTAAAGGTATCTTTTCCGAAGGGTATGGAATAATAGAGCACCAGGTCCCTGGTGCTCCTGTCATAACCGTCACGGCTGCCATCGAGTCCCGCCGACAGGACGAGGATGTCATTGCTGTTCGTGGGCCTGTCTATGCCAAGGGTACCGGTCCACTGGTACTTTCCCGTTTCCTTCATGCCTGAATCGTCCAGGGAGATGAGGCCCCAGACCTGTTTCCTGCGCCTGATGGAAAGTTCTACATCCGTCTCCTGTTCCGCTCCCGGGAGAAGTTTCATGGATACGTCCAGGGACTGCAGCCGCTTCATCTGCTCCAGTCCCTGTTCCAGAAGACGGATATTCAAAAGGTCCCCTTCCCTCAGGGGAACGGCATTCCGCCAGGGCAGCCTTTCACTTCCCTCTGCATACCGCACATGTCCCAGCCTGCCGGGAAATATGGAAAGCCGCAGGACGCCGCCGGAAAGATTCTGCTCCGGCACCATCACCCGGCTTGTGATGTACCCTTTATCCATAAGCTTTCTGTTCATCCGGGATACAAGGCGCTCCACGTCTCCCGCTGTCATATTGTGGCCAGTATCCCGGGAAGCTATGTCATCCAGAAAGGATAACTCTTCCGAAGGATTATCCAATACTACCTGTTTCACATAAAAAGAGACAGAAGAAACAGGCGGCACTTCACCGCTCTTTTCTTCTGTCTCTATCGGTTTGAAGGTATCCCGGAATAACCGGTCCCTGAATGCTTCCCGCTCCCTGCTCCGGGCTGCCTGCTCCTGACGGACGAAGTTCACATCCTCCATGGCAGCGGCATGGAAAGAGCAGAAAGTACCCATAAGGACCAAAGCCAGGAAAAGCACTCTCTCCGTTTTCATAGGAACCCCCGAAATTTATGAAAGCAATGATAAATCCTATGCGTTTCTTTACAGGCATTATATTCCCTGGCGAAGATCCTGTAAAGGCCGGCATTTCAATTTGTAACGGAGTGCTCTTCCAGAGTCACGGGATGCAGAGAAGGATGGCGCATCCTCTATCATCAATCTTCTCCCTTGCTAATGCGATGATGCCTGATTCATGGCGGCCTTCGATGCATGGAAGATACCGGCAAAGGGTTCCGTGTTTTTGTGGTGCCCGGATACAGTATAGCTTTACCTTGTTCTGGTCATATGTATTCCCGAAGATGATAGAAAATAGAAGATAGAAGATAGATACGGCCAGGTCCTGCGGGCAGAATCAATCAGTTTCCATCACCATCTCTCAGCCCCGTGGGCAGCTCTCTTCAGAGAAGAGAGCCTCCTGCAGAGGCAATTGCACGATTTTTGTACAGAGTCTTTAGGATTCCAACAGTGGCATAGCCGCAAACTACAATCTTGATTCGGCGCTATATAAATGGTGCGCCGCCACCTCCCCCTCAGTCACCTCAGCCACTTAAGCCTATAGCCACTTCTCCACAATCTGACTCAGTAAGCTGTCAGCTGATAGCCGTAAGCCTGACTATATTCTATCGTCTCTGCAGCATAGCCACTGAACCGTAAAATATCCTTTATTCCACTACAAAAACTCCTGATTCATCCCAATGCCGATGCAGAGTGGGGCCTGTACCATCTTCTTCCATGAATCGGCCAGGGGTAACCGCAGTGCGGGATGTCTGTGTCGTCAGGGAAGAGCGAGGTGGTCAAACGGCCGCTCATGATTTCTGACAGGTCTTTCCTCAGGAGCTTCTGTGTAGTTATTCCGGATCAGCGGCAAAGTCGCTGTAGGTCTAGACCTAGATCTAGACCCTTAGCCGCTGCGCGGCCATCCCATTTTCAGCGCGCTGGAGGGGCAGAATCATATGAAGACGTCCTTTCTCCCTTTCCCGGTCCCATGGGCTGAGCACCACCGGCAGGGAAGAAATTACATCCGGCCTTTCCGCCTCTCAACTGTATAGTCCAACGGCAAGAAAGAATGTCCCATCTGGTTTGGGCGCAATAATAGCGTGCACTGCTTCGAACCTTCAGCCTTGAGAGTGCGCCGGTCAGGTCCTGCGGGCCTTTTCCATTAGCTAACCTCAACCCCGTGGGCAGCTCCTTCCCAAGGAAGGAGCCTACTGCAGAGGCAATTGCACGATTTTTGTACAGAGTCTTTAGGATTCCAACTGCGGCTTCGCCGCTAAAAAACAATATAAAAAAAGCAGCGCTATTTGATTTGCGCGCCGCTACCTTTGCGGCAGAGCCGCCGACCAGCTCAAGGCAAAAGGCTCAAGGCCCCGCCGGTTCGCACGCACGGCTTATCATAGCAAAACAAAAAACACCAACAAGACCCGGTGTCCGTAAGATGCAAGAATTTGTCCAGTGAATACGGCGCCGGCGTAAGGATGGAAACCGAGGTTTCTCCAAATTCCGGACTAGTCGTCAAAGTGGCAAAAGCATGAGCTATCAAAAAGTCCTGGGCCTTATGGTGTTGTGAATCTTTTTCCGCTATCCGAATTGCGTAACATTGTGCGGGGATCGAGGCCGAGGTCGAGATCGAGGGGATTTGCGGCAGAGCCGCTGTCCTACTCGATCTCGGTCTCGCCACTCGACCTTACACTCCCTTTCGGCCGAATGGGCGAGGGACGATTCAGGCGGTACCCTATGTCCATTGGACTCCCGGGATTCTTTCCACAGCGCGCACTCAGGAAAACGGGGAATCCACTTTTCATACCGCGGGCCTTTTTCATCCCTCTACTATATACATAACGGAAAAGCGTTTGATGTGCAAAAATTTCCAAAAATTTTTTGAAAAATTTTGACATCCTTGGTCTGGAGGGGCTTACGTTGGCAGATTTTCCATTTTCCCATCAAAGCTTCCCACTGCCGGCTGGCGGAAAAGCAGGATAAGAGCCTGTCTAATCCCCGGAACTTTTTGCCCCTCTACTATATACATTGCAAAAAGTGTGATTTTGTGAACATGGAAAGTGAAGTTTTTCAAAAAATTTGCTTTTCTCTATCCGCTTACAGCTTACCGGACGTCAGCCTGGAGCATTGGTGTGGTTGTGCGTACGAATGAGTGAAGACTTTGTACCTTGCACTGAGCAGGCCCTGCGAGCCGAATCCATTGCCATCTCTCAGCCCGTTATGGGGCTAGAGTCTTTAGGATTCCATCTGCGGCTTTGCCGCTTTTCATCCCGATCTCCATATCATCAGCGCCGCCACCTTTTCCTCAGTCACCTCAGCACCCCCGCCGTAAGCTGATCCTCTTTAATCTATCTTCTATCGTCTATCTTCTTCACGGCAACAGTCTCTTAATTAGACATTAGGCGCTGCGCGCCATTGACCAGCAAGGAAACCATTGATAGTAACGTCAATTAACGCTGGTTTTGTTGCCCCACTCGTGCCATACTGACATTGAATGTGCGGATACACTACATAAACCCGTGGAGCTGAATGGCGGAGTCATGGCGGTGACTACCCCGTCTAATTAAATAGGAGATCATTCTTTGGAATTGACCAGTGGTGCGGCCAGGTTTCGACCTGACATTAGAGCCCGTAAACTTATATCTTTGTACAATCGTCTCGATTGATTCAGAATGGTCAGTCAATGTCCGTTACATTTATTCTTATACTTTCTGTCTTTTAACGAAAGGAGTTGAGTAAAATGCACGAACAGCTAGAAATCGGCGATAAAAACGAGTATATTCATCCTATATGCAGTGGCATTGATGTACACAAGAAGATGTTATTCGCAGCAATCCATATCTATGACAAGAACAGGGATCAGGTCCGCTATATAACTGCCCGCTTTACTACATTTCCAAAAGGTTTGCAGGAAATGGTGAATTGGCATATTGTCAATGGATGCAGCGAGATATGTATGGAATCCACTGGGCAGTATTGGCATCCTGTTTTCGATGCTTTTGAAGAAGCCGGGCTGCATCCTGTTATTGCTCATCCAAAGTATACCAAGCCATTAAAAGGGAAAAAGAGTGACCCGGCCGACGCCAAGTGGATTGCCAAATCCTATGCTGGAGGACATGTAGTTCCAAGCTTATTCCTCCTAAAAAGATCCGGCTTATTAGATCAGTTATCCGTTACTGTCTTAAGATTCACAATTCGATAACAGGAGAGAAAAACCGTATATTGAATTGTCTGACAGGAGAAGGCATTAAACTGGATGATGTGTTTACAGATCCATTTGGTACATCTTCAATGGATATCCTTAAATATATGATTCAACATCCTGGAGAAGCATTCGATGTGACCCCGTTCATTCGGAAAGGCTGCAAGACGCCCATCCCTGTCATTCAAGAAGCAGTAGAAAAAGCGGCATCCATTGATTTATCTGCTTTATCCAAGCTTAGAGTCGCCCTCGACAGGATGGTAAGGACAATCGGAAATGAAACAACCCTTAAGCAAGACATTTCTGAGAAAATGAAGCCCTATGCCCATCAATTGGAACTGATCAGAACTGTTCCGGGGTTTGATAAAGATCCTTTCACTGCTGAACGTGTACTGGCGGAAATCGGACCGGACATGAGTGTATTTCCTTCAGCAAAACACCTTTGCTCATGGGCCGGTGTATGTCCAAGCCATGACTCAAGTGCCCGTAAAGTAAAAGGGCGGAAAATATCCAAAGCAGGGACATACATCAAGCCGTTACTGGTTAATATTGCCAGAGCAGTTGTACGGTCCAAAATTCACCCGGAAATTACACTTCGGTTCAACAGGATAAAAAATAGACGTGGTTACATGAAAGCCATCATTGCAATCTGCAAGATGTTCCTGACCGCCATCTGGCACATCTTACATAAGGACGAACCTTACAAAGCTGATGGATACATGACTGCAAAGAAGCCAAAAAAGGCTAAAAAGGTAATGACTCGTGCTCAACTTGCCGAATACCTTGCTTCGCAGGGGATAACTGTCGTTGATTGACAACTGCAACCCGTTAACCACGTCTGGTTCATAGAGAACCTAAAGCTATTATACACTAGCTTTAGGCAGAGCAACTCCGAAAAAATTGATTTTTCCAGGGGGCTTGTTAAAGTTGCCCCCAAAACCTGTCACTTAGTAATGAAGATGGTTTCAAACTTATCTCGCTCCAAACAAAGCCTATCCATTCCACATGCCCATGTTCACCTAATTTTCCTTTTCCTGCAGTATAATGCAGTATAATAAGGAAAAATATAATGCAGTATAATAAGGAAAAAGATAATAAGGAGGAACTACTATGCCCTGTACAACTATACTTGTTGGAAAGAACGCAACCTATGACGGGTCCACCATGATGGCCCGGAATGAGGATTCCCCTTCCGGCAGTTTTACGCCGAAAAAGTGGATTGTGGTGAATCCGAAGGACCAGCCCCGGAAGTATCAGTCGGTGCTGACGAAGTTCCATATGGACCTGCCGGAGGAACCTCTCCGGTATACGGCCATGCCCAATGCGCTCCCGGAGGAAGGATTCTGGGGAGAGGCAGGCATCAATGAAGCCAATGTGGCCATGTCGGAGACCGAGACCATCACCTCCAATGACCGGGTGCTTGGGGCGGACCCTCTCGTGAAAGACGGCATTGGGGAGGAGGATATGCTTCTTCTTGTGCTCCCCTATATCCGTAGTGCCCGGGAAGGGGTGCTTCGTCTCGGAAAACTTCTGGAAACCTGCGGTACCTGCGAACTGAACGGTATCGGCTTCCAGGATGTTCATGAAATCTGGTGGTTCGAATCCATCGGCGGCCACCACTGGATGGCGAAACGGGTACCCGATGACGCCTATGTGGTCATGCCGAACCAGCTGGGCATCGATACCCTGGACCTTGCCGATGCCCTGGGGGAAGGGAAAAACTACATGTGCTCCTCTGACCTGGCCGATTTCATTTCGGAGAACCACCTGGACCTCTCCATGACAAAGGAAGGCCCCTTTGACAGCCGCAGCGCCTTCGGCAGCCGCAGTGATTCAGACCACACCTACAACACCCCCAGGGCCTGGTACATGCTGTCCTATTTCAATCCCCACGCTTTCCAGAAGGATGGCGTCCTCTCTTCCATGACGCCGGAATCGGACGACCTTCCCTGGAGCTATGTGCCGGAAAAGAAAATTACTGTGGACGACGTGAAGTACGTCCTCAGCAGCCATTACCAGGGAACCCCCTACGACTGCTATGGAGGAAGGGGCGATGAACACAGCCGGAACCGGTACCGCCCCATCGGTATCAATCGGAATAATTTCCTCGCCCTCACCCAGCTTCGTCCCTATATGCCGCCGGAAAAGATGGCAGTGGAATGGCTTGCAGTGAGCTGCAACGTATTTAATTCCTTCATCCCCTTCTACGCCAACGTCACAAAGACGCCATCCTACATTTCAGAAACAGGAAAAATTCCGGACAGCCAGCAGTTCTACTGGGCTATCCGCTTCATTTCCGCCCTGGCGGACTCCCACTTCGGCTCCACCTCTTCTTCCATCGAACGGTATATCGCAGCCACCTCGAACAGGGCCTGCGCCCTTCTTGCCGCCTCCGATAAAGCACCAGTAGAAGGCGACATTCACAGCTTCCTGGAGTCCTGCAACGAGAAGATGGCGGCCATGGCAAAAGAAGAAACAAACAAGTGCCTGGACCAGGTCCTCTATACCGCCAGTCTGGAAATGAAGAACTCCTTCGCCAGGTCGGACTCTTAAGGCTGGTACAAGTGCCTGCCCATCTACGCGTTTGTGGATAAAAGTATATCAGGCAGCGGCCTGCGGCCGGGGCTATGCATGGCATGGCTCTGCCTGACGGCAAGGCTATGGCCTTCGGCCAGGGAAGGAGCGGCGCACAAATTTTGAAGCGCCGCGAAATATATATACTTCCTTAAGCCCAGGCGATAGCCTTTGCCCTGACGCAGTCACCGCCCTATCCGCAGGACAGAGCCCCGGCCACAGGCCGCTGCCCGGGGCCGAAGGCCCCTATTTCCAAAAGGAGAACTACCATGAGAAAATCTATCCTTACTCTTGCCCTCTGTGCCATGATTTCTGCCGGATCCCTGCCGGCCTTTGCGAAAGAAACGCCGCGGGACAACTTTTTCTGGCTCGGCCAGATCAATAAAGCCTCGGACGTCATCAATACGGACGAAGGACTCCTGACTCCGGAAGAGGGACATTCCTTTGCCCGGGGCATCGATAAGGTGCTGAAAGAAGGGAATCTCCCCAATGCGCCCCGCCCCAGAAACGTGGTGGCCTTTGAACCTTACCTCATCAAAGCCGCCGGACCGGATGTGACAAAAATCCACGCCGGCCGCTCTTCCCAGGACATGCTCACCACCGTAGGCATTATGGAACAGCGGGAACACCTTCTCACTATGGCGAAAAAGCTGAACCGGGTGCAGGAAGACTTCATCCGTCTGGCAGAAGAAAATAAGGATACCCTCATCCCCAACTACACCAATGGCGTAGCCGCCCAGCCCAACAGCCTGGCCCACTATTTCATCGCCTATGCCAACGCCTATGGCCGTGACATGCAGCGGGTGCAGGAATATTACAAACGCCTCAACCGCTCTCCCATGGGAAGCACCGTGCTGAACGGTACCGGCTGGCCACTGGACAGAGACCGCATGGCAGAATACCTTGGATTTGACACCATCGCCTACAACACCTACGATGCCGGCCAGATTTTCCCCCAGGAAGCGCCCATCGAAACCGGCGGCATCACCAACTGCATCGCCATCCACACCACCAGCTTCATTGAAGAAATCATGCAGCAGTACGCCCAGCCCCGCCCCTGGATCATATTGAAAGAAGGCGGCGGCAATACCTACGTATCCTCTGCCATGCCCCAGAAACGGAATCCGGGCCTTCTGAACAGCTGCCGCACCGACGCCTCCACCCTTCTCGGCATGTCTGTGGAAGCCATGTTCCGCTCCCATAATATTCCCGCCGGCATGGCTGACGGCCGCCTGAGCGGCGCCAGGGATATCATGCCCCAGGCCTCCAAAGTCCTCACCTCCATGGATAAAATTCTGAACAACCTGGTCATCGACCCTGCCCGTTCCCTGGAAGAGCTGAACCTGGACTGGACCTGTTCCCAGGAAATTGCCGATGAGCTCATGAAAAACCACGGCATCCCCTTCCGCATGGGCCATCACTTCGCCAGTGAAATCGTTACCTACGCCCGGGCCCATGATATCACTCCCCGGGACTTCACCTATGAGGACGCCAAGGCCATTTACGCCAAAGTCTCCGTAAGTGACCCCAATCTCCCACGCAGCTTCCCCATGACAGAAGAAGAATGGGAACACGCCAAAGACCCCGCCTCCATCGTAAGAAACAGAAAAGTCAAAGGAGGCCCCCAGCCGGCAGAACTGGATAAAATGATCCAGATGGCCAAAGAGGAACTGTCCGACAACAAAGCCTGGACAGAAGAGACTGAAAAGAAACTGGCCTCTGCAGAGCAGAAACTGAACCAGGACTTCGATAAACTCCTGTGAGACTGCATGAAATAAAGCAAGAAACGCCCACCCGTGTGATGCAGATGGGCGTTTTGTGATGCTTTGCGGCTGGTCATGTCTATTCCGCTTTCCATACGGGTTTCATTCCCGGAGATAAGGCTTCCTCTCACAGTGTCTGTCTTCCCTGCTTCATAGAGGTCTTTGGTCTTGGAAGAGAGGAGGCCGGATACGTGGGAGTGGTATTCGTGGTGTTCCTTTTCATCACAAACTTACTCTCTGCTTTTGGGGCAATACATTAATATAATATATAAGTTTCCCATCATCTGTCTGCTTCATATGAATCTCATTAGCAACCATAAAAGTAATTTCAAAGCAATATTCTGTCTTTTCCCAACGATAAGTTATTGAATTTAACGCATTGGTAGAATAATTAAAATTATTAACACAACCTCTATATTCCCATCCCTCTCTGTGTAATTCATCTCCATAAAAGCGTAAAATGCTGTCTTTATTTTCAGTAGTTACAAATTGTTTCATCAAGTGATAATTATTAGGTGTCCTCCAAATCACATTCAGCACGTTACCCAATGACTCATAATTTTCCATGTCATGAATATACTTCACTTGCGGACAGAGCTCCCGTGATGTCCTATCTCTTCCACTGTCATTTATTCCACTCAAAATGATATATGGAACAATCAAGAATAACATCCACGATAAAATTCTTTTAATCCACTTCTTACCTCTCATATTTATACAATTCGGACTATATAATTGTTTTATATGCTTTCCTTGATTCTCTTGCCTATTTACATTGGTTGATATAATAAATGATATTAGTTTTTTTATCATTTTATCTTTCCTTTTTTAGCAAAAGCCTTATCCAAATAGGCACATCATCTTCTGGGATTTCATCTGCGACATCATAACTTGCGCCTATTTAAGGAATTTTTCTTACCCAGACGGCTGTTTTCTATCCGGTCGGCTCTATCCCAGTCTCGTTCCTTTTCCCACATATTTGCACTTTCTGATGCATTATATCGAAGGATTTCTACTACATACCCAGCATCCTTCTCCTCTCGGATTAACTGTCCTGCAGTCTGACCTGCCTGAAGAGCATACAGTCCTTTAAGGCGGGCATCTTCTACTTCTCCTAATCGCATCAGCGGTGCTGCAATGGAATGAACCGTCTCTGAGATCAATGTTTGAGTAAAAAAAAACTAGTGGATATGCCTGACATAGGTCACTTTCTCAGAACCCCAAATTCCATATCCAATCATATTTGATAATCATAATTTTCCAAAGAGTATCCCCTTCTTTGTGATAAACATGCACTACTAAATCCCCTTTTTTCAAATCTAAGTGGTATCCACCATTATAGAAAAGCGGCTCTTTATAATCGTATTTATTTAGAACAGCATAACGTTCAAAAAACTTAAGACCTTCCGCGGATGAAGTATGAGGTGCAAATTTCTCTCCCTTAAGGAATTTGCTGACTATCCTCTGCTTTATTACATAGGAATTTTTCTCTTCTGATTCAATGCTGGGCAATGATTTGTAAACATATACCATTTCTGCAACATTATCTTGAACAAAAGCTCTATCCAAATAAGCCCGTCCAAAATATATGACAACAGATAAAAAGAGGATTCCTAAAACTGTAATGGCGGAAATCAGACTTTCCTTCTTCATAAAGCCTCCTTAAACGTCGTTTGGAAAATTTGAACCTCTATTTCTGCTTCCTTACCATCAATTTGTATTGACAATCCCGCTTAGCATAAAGAAAAAGATTGAAATATATCCCAATGTCTCCGAGCCCAAAAGAAACATGCCGCTCCTAAAAGTATTCCTATCATTCAAAAAACAGAACTTGGCCCCATGTACTTTTTCATATCCTATCCACGCTTTCCATAAAAGCCCTATAAAAAAATATCAACTTATATTCCCTCTTGAAACAGGCAATTATTATATATAACCAGAAAATGCCATCTTTGGCTTCCTTCCACATGAGATGAATAGACAATATCATCTCTTTTGGTAAATGTCGTATATAGCACCGTTCCGGTATCCTCATGTACCATAAACTTATCTTCTACAGTCCATCCATCCCTTATCATATGATTCACAAAATCCTTCCAGTCATCTGTGGTCCATTCAGTATTTTTATCTACCGCAATATATCGGCTAATAATCTTACCACGAATTTCCATAGTGTCACTGCCTGGCTTATCTGGAAACGGCAGCCCTTTGTATACTGAAATAATTCTTGCCAGATTAGGCTGCGTATAAATTTCATTAATATAAGAAAAGCCAGCATATAAAAATATTGAAGTAAAAAGAATTCCTAATATAATCAGAATTGATAATCGAGATTCATTTATTTTCATATGTTCTTCTTTCTATATTAACTCATATCTTATTGATGTTACAAATATATACGGTAGAACCGATGATAGCAGAAGCTGACAGACCAACTCCGGTACCAATTCCTAATTCCCTGTCTCCTTTTGAGTCTGGATACGCTAAGCTAATAGTTACACCCCCTGAAATGAATGCACCTGAAAAAGAGGAATTGAAACTTCTACCTGAAATGGCATTCCTAAAATCAGCTGTATTCCAATTACTAGTATCAGTTTGGTATTTTCCAGTTGTAACCCCAGCACTTGCACCAAATGTCATGCCTCCACCTATGGTGTAATATATATTTCCTGTTCGGTCCATAATAAATCCTCCAGAAACGCCGAGTCCGGACCCGATACTGCCGCTTAGCGTGATAAAATCTTCATCACCAAATTTATATTCCGTCAAGCCCTGCCGTTTGGCCAAACGAAAAGCTTCAACGGTCACAATATATCCGTTATCCCTTTCTCTTAAATCACGAATCGTTTGATTTGAATTGATAATAGCCGTTTCCATCTCCGGCGAGTAACTTTCATTTTCCGGTATTTCTAAATGTTCTCTTACTCGTTCCTGGTCTTCATCCAGTTTTTGATAATATTCCTCTACCTCTTGCGCTAAAGCTTCATTTCCATCCTCTCTTGCCTGCGCTATCAGATGATCCCTTTCCTGTTTTTGCTCATGCGAAAGCCAATTATATTTTGTGCCAGACCAAGCTATCATTTCTCCTGTGCCTTTTTGTCCCCCTGCCAATTTTCCTACGGTCTCGCCAATCAGAATCGCCACTTCTTCTCTAAGTCCAGGATTTTCTTTCAAAAACCGATCTAGTATAGGCTGCAATCTTTCCATTACTGCTCCTGCCGTCATACCGGACAATATGCTATCACCTTTAAGTCGAGCAGTAATCATCCCGGATAAGCCATGAAGTGCAGCGCGACGGGGATCATCATCTCTCCAATGATTTCCAGCAGCCAAATCTCCTATTTCTTTGTCCGCCATTCTAGCAAAAAGGCCTGCCAGTTCCTGCCGCTCTTCTACTTTGGTCTTATTGAAAATTTCTCCCAGTCTATTCAGGCTGTCTCTTGTATTTCTATTCAAAGCAGTCGTATCCTGCCTCTGATTGTCTTTATCTTGAATCATAATGGTTCCCGGTGCTATGCCTGCCCTGGTGGTGGAGTCTGCTTTACCACTGCTTTCGGTGGGGATGGCCGGAGTAAACCCCTTCTCATTGTATGGGGCATTAGGTGTCTTATTGACAGCAATTCCTTTTCCGCTTAAGCGATAGTCCGCTTTATTTTCTACATCTTCCCAGCTTAAAGTACCGGTGCGGAGGGTATTCTTTTCCGCATCGCCTTTGCTGTCTATGACGGCACCTTTGAGGTGGGTATTGTTCTTGACAGAGATATCAAAGCCCTTGTCTCCGGCGTAAATGCCTGCCTGGTCTGTCACACTTTCGTAATGGGAGTCTGTGCGAGATTTACCAGCCGAAGCAAAACCGGATACTTTGCCAGAGGAAATGTCATAGCCTAAAGAGATAAAGGATATTGATATTCTATTCTGCCTTCAGGAATCTAAAACTACCAATGATAATTTTATCACATATCACTAGTTTCAAGAATCTGCAAGCAATTGATTTAATTGATTTAGTCCGCTTATTCGAACCTCATACATCTTTTTCAGTGGTTCCTTTTCATCCGTCTGCCTGCGAACGAACGCCTCTTTCTTTGTTTCCCCTTCGACCTTAAGCATTTTATATATGCATATATCCTTATTAGTGGCATTGCTAAAATCATTATATACTTTTATTTTACTAACATATGACCCGGTTATTTCATTCAAACTACTAACAATATAGCTAAACTTCTCATTTGTAAGCGTATCATAATATGATTGATTGATGATTTTCACATTCGAGGTAAAAACAGGCAGCACGCCTGTTTTAGCATATCCGGTAATACCATATGTGTATATATAAGGATAGTCAAAATATAAAGAAAAGCAGTGTGCCTCAATAACAACATCGGTCAAGTTGTCAATCAATACCATATTAGAAATTAATTTATATCTAAAATCGCCATAGTATTCGGTCTTATCTAATTTAAAAGAATTAACATTACAAAAGACAAGAATTACTGCCAGGATACACGAAAACAAGAGCCTCCAAATCAATTGCTTTGCTCCTTTCTCCCTTATGGATATGTATATTCTCATTATTAGCTTTGATTTATGCCCATTTTTTAAGCATTAGATATTCTCAGTACATAACTTTCTCAGCCACCAAATCCCTGTATATAATCATCTAAATTTTCAATTGAGTATGAAACATCATAAGTGGTTTTATAGGCGAATGTTTCTTTTGCCCCGGACTGTTGTAATTCATAAGCCGCCTTTAAGAAATCGCCTAATACAGCTTCTTTTCGACCAAAATCATAATAATCCGTTATCGTTATTTTGGCCTGAACTTCACTATCAGTGATTTTAATAGATGCAATTGCCGTTGCACTACCTAACCCCAATGTAGTATCCAATCCCTTACTATAAAAGTTATAACTGTCCATATATGTAGGAATAGTGATGTTCCCATCTCTATATGCATTGCGAATCGTATTTGCTATAATGCATAAATTCATAGTTTCATTATTTTTTAAAGCCTTATTTATCGATGAGGCTTCTCCAAATTCAACTATTCGTAATCCATCTTTATATTCAATGTTAGTAATGCCATGTCTATGGTCATCTCCATCAAGGTAATATCCCAAAAGGCTTATTGCAACAGGCAATTCTCCATATTGACATGCTTGCCCATATCTTTCTTTTAAAATAGTTTCATCATTACTAATATCATCAGGTGAATACGCCAAGGGATCTATTGATTGTTTTACTTCTTGATAAGTTTCTATATAAAGTTCTTTCTGTTTTTTCCAAGCCTCTTGTCTTTTATCCTTCGCATGCTCATTAAGTTCCAAATTCCACTTAGCCCCCATCTGGGCGATATATCCGCCTATCTTCTTATCGTTGGAGATGCTTCCCACAATCATGCCCAATCCGGCTGCAATCATCTGTGCTTCGTCGGGATGGTTTGATGCCCAGCCTTTTGGCATATGGTTATGCAGGTATCCCATGGCGTATTCCTGCACACCACCGGAAAGGATGCCGGCAAGGGCACTGCTTCCGGCCGCTTTGCTTGTCATGGCGCCAAGAAGGCCATGGAGGGCGGTCTTTTCTATAGAACCTTCACCCCAGCCGTTTCTTGCAGCCAGTTCGTGAATGGCTTCATTGCCTACGATGCTCATTTCTTCTACCAGCTGTTTCCGCTCTTCTGCCTTTGTTTTGTCAAAGATGGTTTTCAGCTTGTTCAGGCTGTCCCTGGTGTTTCTATCCAGTCTGATGACATCCTGTTTCTGGTTCTTTGTATCGGTAATAACGATTTTCCCAGGTGCAATAGCTGCCCTGGTGGTAGAGTCAGCTTTTCCTTTGGTCGCTGCTGACGGTACACCTAAAAGACCTCTTTCATTGAGAGGAATGCGGTTCCCGTCGCCAGCTCTAGTGACTTTATCGCTTTCGTTATGGGTATTCGTACCCGGTTCTTTGTCGTACCGGCTGTTTTCTTTAGAAGATGGTGTGTCTTTGTTTACATTACCGCCCAATTTGGCCGTATAGGAAATACCGCTGCCGCCGGATGTGTACTCAGCCTTGTTCTCTATATTTTCCCAGCTTAAAGTACCGGTGCGGAGGGTATTCTTATCTGCACTGCCTTTGCTGTCTATGACTGCGCCTTTAAGGTAGGTCTTGTCTTGGACAGAAATAACAACGCCCCCTAAGTTGCGTAGATATCAGCCTATATTCTCACCCCCTAATTGTAAACTGATTTTTTACACAAAGTTCCCTATGTTGCACTAATTTTTACGGATAGAGCCCCTGTTCTTTTAGTTGTTTGATACGAGGTTTTGCTTTACCTTGTAACTGAAGATACGCCTCATAGTCTTTCTTCGTCAACTCCTATGCATCTGAAATAACAGTGATCTGTTCCCCATAACTTTTTACAAGATTATCTATTTTTTCCATATCCCCTTCAGTTAAGTTCCTGTCCCGAACCAGTTCTATATGAAAAGGATCCGCATTAATGATCCAAAATCCATTATACCCCAAAGCATAAAACTTCTTATATTGATAGAAGAAACCCATCTCAATCATGTAATCATACACATTTTTATCAAGAAAGGTAGGAATATAATCAGACCGTTCGCTTGACTGCCTTTCCGGCTGAATATCAGCCATAATCCACTTTCCTGTCCTCTTTTTTTCCCATCGTATACCGGTGCGTAAATGCGTACCGAACGCCGTGACCGTATTATCATACCAACCCATGGGGTATTTGAAATCAATTAAGAATCGAATTCCTCCAAATATAATATGATATCCTGCCACCATCAACGCTAGATATAATATAATTTTTTTTATAGAATATTTCCTCATTTTATCCTCTTTAATATAATGCGCCCTTGATTTCGGCCACCCAATTAAATGGTTGTAAAGCTCCTATCGTTTGATAAACAACAGCGCCATTATTCAACACCAATTTAACATGTTCATTTTTATAACCACTAAGAGTAATTGAGTACCAGTCAAAATTATAAGTATCTCCTACTATTCCTGTGTAAGTAACAGTACCATCTCTATCCCTTCGTATTTTAATAGCAAGCTTAACCTTCCCGTAAGCAAGTTGTTGATCACGCGATGCATATGCTGAAGTTCCATTAAAATCCATAGATGAAAAGAAATATTTTTCCTCTTCCGGACGCACATTTTGAGAAAGTTCATTCACCTTATTAGATAATATCTCTGAATTCTCTATGTTTTTAGAAACATATGAACCTTGCTTAAAAGAAAGCATGTCCCCTGTGCCAGTTAAACCGTGAATAAGGAATTTAGCCGCTATAGGAGTATCTGCCACAATGGCAGTCCATTCTGCGCCAAGAAGTCCAACAGACTTGAGCATCCCATAGTTTATTTTTGATAAAGTTGGGTGTTCCACTGCAATTTTAGTTCCCAAGGACTGACGTGTATTTTTCAAATCCTCTCTTAAATTCCTTTCTAAGTCTAGTTTAGCTTCATACCAGTCAGAATGCTCTCCTTCTTCCAATAAATTATTATTCCAATTGGCTGTATTTCGGTTGGCTATAACCAGTATACCTGGTAAAGTAGATACCATTAAGCCTAGGCTGTCTTGTTTGTCCAGATTAATCCTTGTCGAACTCTCATAATACCTAATATCATGCTCTGCTAATGTAATATATGTCTCTTTATATACTCTCATAAACTTTTCTATATTATTCCCGGAAATACCATGTTTTTCCAAACATATAACAACTGCTTTTTCTGTATCTTTATTTCCATATTCCCAATATTTTGACATATCAGCTTGCGGGTCTTTCTCTTTAACCATCTCGACAATATCATTCAAAAGTCCGACAATTTCCTTATCTGTCATTTGTTTCCCATCCTTTTTAATGAGAGCTTTCTTAACACTATCCAAAGTCAATCTTTCATATGCCAACCTATTCCACTTTGCTGCATTCAGGGAAATACCAGCCATACCGGAAATAGAAGCATCAGACACTTTGCCAATTACTGTCCCCAGGCCTGCGCTGAGCCATTCTACCGCATCCGGATGGGTTCTCACCCATTCCGGAGATTTCGCACGGTTCAGGTATCCCATCACATATTCATTGATACCACTGGAAAGGGCGCCTGCCAGAGTCTCTCCTGTTCCCATGTCTCCCATGAGGGCGCCAAAGGCTCCATGGAGAAGAACTTTTTCTGCGGAACCGTCTTTCCATCCCCTGCTTTCTGCATAGGCATGAATAGCCTGGTTGCCGTATTTCTCTATCATGCCCAGAAGTTCCTGTTTTTCTTCCACCTTGGATTTATCGAAGATTTCTTTCAGCCGGTTCAGGCTGTTTTCTGTATCCCGATGCAAGGTAGAAATATCCTGCCCCTGGTTCTTCTTGTCCGTAATAACGATAGTCCCTTTCGCAATGGCCGCTTTGGTAGTGCTGCCTGCCTTATCCTTCACGGTGGGGCTCATCTGAGGCGTAAGGCCGCGGGCGTTGAGGGGCGTGGTGCTGTCTTTGGGATTATAGGAGATGCCCATGCCTCCTGCTTTGTAGTCCGCTTTGTTCTCCACATCTTCCCAGCTTAAAGTACCAGTGCGGAGGGTATTCTTTTCCGCATCGCCTTTGCTGTCTATGACGGCACCTTTGAGGTGGGTATTGTTCTTGACAGAGATATCAAAGCCCTTGTCTCCGGCGTAAATGCCTGCCTGGCCTGTCACACTTTCGTAATCAGAGTCTGTGCGAGATTTACCAGCCGAAACAAAACCGGATACTTTGCCAGAGGAAATGTCATAGCCTAAAGAGATACCGGTGTTCTTTCCACTTTCCCGGTAAGTCTTCCTGTCCTGTTCACTTTCCATGCTGAGGATGCCGCCTATATCTGCCTGTACTTTTTCTCCTTCTATCCGGCATTCTTTATGAACCGTATCCCTTCCGCTTTCCAAGGGAAAAGGCAGGGGCAGCTTTGATGGTGATGGCGAAGATTGTCTATAAGCACGACCAAATCACCTCCTATAACCTTGACTCCCCTACTGATTTTCTCCTTCAGTTTCATATTAGCTTTTTCCATTGATTCATCTTTGCCCCGCGCAATATGACTATTCCTGATGAAATTGCGGATCTTTCTCTGCTTGGGCTGCCATCTCCTTACACACCTTTCTTTCCTCTTTATTGAAATCAGAAATTTGTGAAACCACCTTCAGTTCATTCTCTCCATATTTTGATAAAGATTTATCAATTTCCATCCGTTCCGATACCGGCTGGTCCGGATTTTGATAAACTTTGATTTTATAAGGTTCTGCATAAATTACATAAAATCCCGCACTTCCCAAGGAATATAAGACTTTGTCCCGGTAAAATATGTCAGATTCAGTTTTAACTCTATATACATGCCTGTCAAGAAGCGTCCCTTTCATTTTATCCTCCGGCCTAAAATCCGCCAATATGTTTCCATTGCTTCTTTCCAAAACTCGAACTCTAAGTTGATTTCCGAACAAAACCGGCGCATAACGATCCCAAGCTGCTGGCTGGGACATTACATGAATGAACTGTACTGTAAAGAAAAAAATATGATAAAAGCAGAAAATTCCGATTGCAATGCCGATTTTTTTAGCATGACTAATCACCACTATTCCAGCATGGGTTTCATTCCCGGAGATAAGGCTTCCTCTCACAGTGTCTGTCTTCCCTGCTTCATAGAGGTCTTTGGTCTTGGAAGAGAGGAGGCCGGATACGTGGGAGTGGTATTCGTGGATGGTTTCGTGATGTTCCTTTTCATCCATCATAGAGATATCTTCACCGGCAGTCAAGGAGATTTTTCAGAAAGTTACATGTCCAGAAGTTTTATCTTTCGCCTATGGTATTCTTCCTGCAGAAAGCCTGTGTCCTCTATTTCATTACATTTATTCATATTTAATTGCTAAACAGGCAAGCATATTTGTTTATCGTGCTATTCTATTATCGAATTTTATATAGTATAATAAGCATAGATGAGAGTTTGGACAAGGTCCGGGGAGTGGCCACGAAAAAATACCCGGTTCCTGGTCCGGCTGCAAGCCATCTCGCATGGATGAAACCATAAGAGCTCCGGGCTTCGGTCCGTTCGATGCGTTATGAGTTTTTCTTGCATTTTCCTGATTAGGCGCCTCGGTTCATTCTGAGGTTCTACAAGCGAAATGCCTGAAAGAGGCCATCGTCATGATGGAGCGGTAGAAGATTGGCGCATCTGTCTTCTATCCGTCGGGCCTAGCTCTTTCAGGCTTTTCGTGTTGTCTTGAATCAATGAAAGAAATCTAAATAGAAAACCCCCGCCCTCTTATTAGAGGACGGGGGTTTTGATTGGGATGATGAACCGGCTGATTTTATGATGGAAAATGAGCCATGCCAGGCCCCTGCAGGGCCTCGGCTTTTCTACAAAAAACCTGCTATCATCCGGCGCCACCTTCTTCCAGAGGAAGAAGGCCAAATACTCAGGCATCCTTTCTACCCAGCCCCCATAATAAAAGCCCCATCTGCTTACAGCAGAGAGGGGCTTTTATATTTCCCAGGATCCTGTGTGTTTTCTGTCACAGTCCGCAGGCGGACCAGCCGCATTCTTCGCAGGTGCTGCAGTGGCCTTCTATGTGGATGTGGTGGGAATGGCATTTGGGGCATTCGGGGGTGTTATCTACAGGTTTCATTGTTATTCTGTTCGTTTCTTCCTGACTGTCCTCTTTTTTGCCTTCCGTTTTTCTATCTTTTTCCATTTCCTTTTTATCTTCTTCCCCTACACCCAGAATATTGCCCCGGCGGCAGCCGTCACGGAAAACGGTGATGCCTTTGCATCCGCTTTCCCAGGCGGAGAGGTAGATACGGTAGATGTCTTCCGGGGTGGCACTGTTTTTCAGGTTTACCGTACTGGAGATGGAGTTGTCCACGTATTTCTGCATGGCAGCCTGCATGCGGACGCGGTTCATGAAAGGCACGTCGTGGCTTTCGATGACCCAGGGGAAGCGGGCCACGATTTCTTCATCGGAAATAGTGAGGGGCAGGTGGTGGTATTCCAGAAGGTCTTTAATGCTGTGGGCATAGACTCTGAAATGACCGTGCACTTCTTCCATTTTATGGGTGGTCCGTTCGTAGGAAATCTTGTAGAGCGGTTCGCAGCCGCCGGAGAAGCTGCCCATGAGGAGGGAGATGGTGCCGGTGGGAGCGATGGCCAGAAGGGTACCGTTCCGAAGGCCATGCTGGTGGATGTCCTCATAAAGCTCGGGATCCAGTTTTTTCACCATGTCCATGATCGGAGATTTCTTTGTGGCTTCCCAGCGGTAGTGGCCGAAGGTGCCTTTTTCCTTTGCCCTGTCGCAGGAAGAGCGGAGAGCGGTGAGGAGCATGGTTTTCATGACGCGGCCCATGAAGTCATTGGCTTCTTTGGTACCGTAGGTGAGTTTCATGGCAATGAGGGCGTCTGCCACGCCGAAGAGGCCGAGGCCCAGGGAGCGCCAGTCGTCGATGCAGGTCCGGTTGGCGTCCAGGGGCTGTGCTTCATAGCCATAGTCCACGATTTCATCGAGGGCCGTGATGCCGTCGTACACGGTCTTTTTGAACCGCTCTTCATTGAACACGGGGTGGGCGCTGAACTTGTCGTCAATCATGGTGTACAGGTTCACGCTGCCCAAGTTGCAGGCGTTGTAGGCATTGCCGCCGAATTCGCCGCAGGGGTTGGTGATTTCGATGTTGTATTCATCGTAGCCTGCAAGGAGATGGTTCCGGTTCATCCGGTCGATGAAGATGGCGCCGGGATCGCCCCAGTCCCACTGGGTTTCACAGAATTCTTTGAAAAATTCCCGGGCTTTAATGGTTCTTTCGATGGTTTCCCCCGTGGCTTCCACGGTGAAATGGAGGTTGTATTCTTTGTCATCCCGCACGGCTTCCATGAATTCATCGGTGAAAAGGATGCTGATGTTCATGGAGGACAGCTTTTCCTCGTTCTGCTTGATGTGGAGGAATTCGTAAATGTCGGGATGGCTGCAGTTGAGGCCCACCATCATGGCGCCCCGCCGTCCGTTCTGGCTGATCACTTCACCGGTGACATTGAAGATTTTCAGGAAGGAAACGGCACCGGTGGAGCTGCGGGCCACGTTCCTCACTTCGCTTCCTTTGGGGCGGAGGTTGGAAATATTGATGCCGATGCCGCCGCCATAGGAAAAAATACGGGCGATTTCATAGTTGGCCCGGAAGATGGATTCCAGATTATCCTCCGGCGATGGCAGGATATAGCAGTTGGACATGGATACCTTGAATTTCCCTTTGGCCCCTGCCGCATAGAGAGTACGGCCTGCGGGGCAGAAGGAGGTATCTTCCAGATAGCCTCTGACCCTCTTTTTCAGCTCCGGGTCAAAGATGGAGCTTACCCGGTCCATGAATTCCTGAGGAGTCTTTTCTCCCTTATGATAATATTTTTCTTTCAGGATGCCCTGACTGATTGTATTGTCGTACCAGTGGTTCATAAGAATCCCTCGTTTCCGTAATTTGATGACCCTATGGTAGCACATACTATGTATTGAGTCAAATACCATAAAGGCATACAATATATTGTATTTCATATGGGATATAGAAATATAGCGATATAATGAGAATAAAGAAGGAAACAGCGGAAAAGGGGTATGAAGGCCTCTTTGAAACGCTGTCAGATGGTCAGACAATCAGACTTCAGACGCTCCCATGTCATTTCGACGATCGGAAGTGAAGTGGAGAAATATTACTGCTCTATGCTGCGTGGTTCCATTGCGGCAGGAGATTTCTCGGCTCAGAGCCTCAATAGAGCTGAAAATATTTGTCTCCATACTGACATGCAGCTCCGCTCGAAATGACAGTTACGGTGAGCCGCTCCCATGTCATTTCGACCGCAGCGAAGTGAAGTGGAGAAATATTACTGCTCTATGCTGCGTGGCTGTTATGCCGCTTCCGCCTTCCTGTTCATCGGTATTTAAGGAAGCACTGATTAATTCATAGAGTTTTCTTTTATAAGAATTTTTATGCACTGTTTCGTCATGGGCTTCCTTAAATAGCTCGCTATTCGCGTCAGCCCATTCCTCACATTGCATAAAAATTCAAGAATAAAAGCAAACAATGATTTAATCAGCGCTTCCTTAACGACATAATTCCCACTAACATCAGGCACCGAGATTCTTCACTGCGTTCAGAATGACCGTCCCCGCAGGAAGGCTCCGCAGCGGTTGTCGTCTGTCCGTTTCCATGTCTAACTGTCTTTTTTCCCCCTCCACTGTCATTTTGGAATGTTTACTCTTAAATCTCAGGCAGCGCAAAAGAGACAGTGAAGAAATATCGTCATTTCTTCACTGTCTCTTTATTTCATCAAAGGATTTCTATTTATTCTTCCTCTTCGTTTTCCGTATCACCGGAAAGAACGTCGATGGATGCGATGCGGTCGCCCTCTTCCAGTCTCTGGAGGATGACGCCCTGTCCTGCCTTGGCTTTTTTGCTGGTAATCTGGCTGGCCTTGGTCTTGATGGTGATGCCCTGTTCAGAAACCCCGACCAGTTCATCATTATCATCGGCAGCCACCAGAGCCACCACTTCGAAGCCTTTCTTAAAGTTGCGGACACCCATGCCGTTTCTTCCCTGGATGCGATAGGCATCGGCCTTGTTCCGCTTGGCGTTGCCGTCGGCGGAGATGGTGAAGATGTCTTTATCGGCAGCAATGACAGCGCCTACCACTTCATCTTCCACACCCTTCACTTCGGAGAGGCGGATGCCGTGGACACCGGCAGCGGCTCTGCCGAGAGACCTGACTTCGTTGTCGTTGATGGAGAAGCGGATGGCCATGCCGAAGCGAGTGCCCAGGATGACGTCTTCATCACCTTTCACGCGGAGCACGGTCACCAGTTCATCCCCTTCATTGAGGCGGATGGCAATGAGGCCGTTCTTGTTGATGTTCCTGTATTCGGCGATTTCCGTCTTCTTCACATAGCCCTTCTTGGTCACCATGAGGAGGTACTTCGTATCTTCTCCGGCAGCATCAATGTCCAGAAGTTCCGTCACCCTTTCTCCCTTGGAGAGGCTGGGAATGTAGTTGATGAGGGCGCTGCCTCTGGCGGTACGGCCGGACTTGGGCAGGTCGATGGCGGTCTTCATGTACACTTTGCCGTAGTTGGTGAAGAAGAGGATGCGGTTATGGGTGGAGGTGTTCAGTATCTTCCATACATAGTCCTCGTCCTTCATCTTCATGCCGGATACGCCGCGGCCGCCCTTTCTCTGTACCCGGATGTCGGCGGAGTCCATGCGCTTGATGTAGTTCTGCTTGGTCAGGGTAATGGTCATAGGTTCGTCGGGCACCAGGTCGGTAATGGTGAATTCTTCCTGGGCGTCGGTGATTTCCGTGCGTCGGTCATCGCCGAAGTTCTTCTTTTCATCCTGCAGTTCTTCCTTCACCACGTTCATGATTTTGTCCCTGCTGGAGAGGAGGTCTTCCAGGTAAGCGATGGTTTCTTTCACATCCTTGTAGTCAGCTTCCAGTTTGTCTCTTTCCAGTCCGGTCAGGCGGCGCAGGCGCATATCCAGAATAGCGGTGGACTGCTTGTCGGACAGGTCAAACTTACTCATTAATGCATTCTTTGCAATCTCGTCGGTTCTGGATTCGCGAATGGTACGGATGACTTCATCAATATGGTCCAGTGCAATGAGCAGGCCTTCCAGGATGTGGGCCTTGGCTTTGGCTTTATCCAGTTCGAAGCGGCTTCTTCTGGTAATCACTTCTTCCTGATGCTTCAGATAGTAGTAGAGAGTCTGCTTCAGATTCAGGATACGGGGATGGCCGTCCACCAGGGCCAGCATGATGGCGCCGAAATTAATCTGCATCTGGGTATGCTTGAAGAGGTTGTTCAGCATGATTTCCGGGCTTACGTCGGCACGGAGTTCAATAGCAATGCGCATGCCCGTGCGGTCCGATTCATCCCGAAGCATGGTGATGCCGTCAAGCACCTTCTGCCGCTGCAGGTCTGCAATGGAGGAGATGAGGCGGGCTTTGTTCACCTGGTAAGGAAGTTCAGTCACCACGATACGGTGCTTGCCCTTCGGCATATCTTCGATGGCCGTTTTGGCACGGACGGTAATGGAACCGCGGCCAGTGCGGTAGGCATCTTCGATACCCTTCCGGCCCATGATAATGCCGGCAGTCGGGAAATCAGGGCCTTTGATGTATTTCATGAGCCCTTCGATGGAAATATCGGGATCGTCAATCATGGCAGAAAGGCCATCCACCACTTCCGACAGGTTGTGGGGCGGAATATTCGTGGCCATGCCTACGGCAATGCCATAGGATCCGTTCACCAGAAGGTTGGGGATACGGGAAGGAAGCACTACCGGTTCCTGCAGGGAACCGTCGTAGTTGGGCATGAAGTCCACGGTGTTCTTGTCAATATCCCGGAGCATTTCCAGAGTGATTTTGGACATACGCATTTCCGTATAACGCATAGCCGCCGGAGAGTCACCATCCACAGAGCCGAAGTTGCCGTGGCCGTCTACCAGGGGATAGCGGGTAGAGAAATCCTGGGCCATGCGAACGGCCGATTCATATACCGCAAAATCGCCATGGGGATGAAATTTACCGAGTACATCGCCCACGATACGGGCCGATTTCTTGTAAGGCTTATTCGGAAGCATACCGGCTTCACTCATGGCATAGAGAATGCGGCGGTGAACCGGTTTCAGACCATCCCGCACATCCGGCAGCGCACGGGTGACGATGACGGACATGGCATAGTCAATGTAGGAATTTTTCATCTGCCCTTCCAGCGGGGTATTGATGATTTTTCCTTCCTTCCATTCAATGGAATCCATAGGTCCTCCTTTGATGAGGCATAAAAATAAGGACTTCAGGAAGCCCTGTCAGTCCTTTGGGAGCTTACTTTGCTTATGATTATTATACCATAAAATGGCTTTCAGGGCCATTTAAATGCGTTTACAGGCCCTTTTCCATTTTTGTCACACAGATGGTGAAATCCGTTTAAGATGCTGGAAACCCTATTTCAGCCATTTCATGGAAATGAAAATTTCTCTCTTTTATTCATTCATGTTTTTTTATATAATAAGGCATAGACTCTTTTTATCTGAAGGATGTGGAATCATGAAGAAATACCTGGCAGCCATTGTGATTGCCATCGTACTCCTGGCGGGCGGCGGCTTTTTCGCCTACGTTCATTTTCTCAGCGGCGGTCCCTGGCAGGGCACCTGGTGGGGCGTGCAGGACGCCGGCGTGAACTGGTCCGGCGACCATATACGGAACCTGGAAACCCTTACCTTTACAAAAAATGATGATAAAACCATTACGGTAGAGCATAAAGTGCAGCAGGGCAGCAAGGAAGTCAATGGTTCCCTGGCCGGCACAGGCACCGTAGACGGCGGCCGTCTGGTGATTACTCCCGACAAGGGCGGCAGAGAAATCGCCCTGTCCTACAATACCATGTCCAAAACCATTGAAACCCCTCTGACCAATGCCGATAAAACAGCGGTCACCCTCCAGGCTCTCACCCAGGACAACAATGATGAAATGGAGCAGATTCGGAGTGAAATCGTACAGATTTCCCAGAAACCGGAAAATAAGATCGACACCACCCTGTCCTCCTCCAAAAGCTGAATCCATGAAAAAAGGCTTTGAAGAAATAGAAATCATTTCTTCAAAGCCTTTTTTATTTTCTATGGAAAGTGATGATGACAAGCTCCCTGGGGCAGCTGAATCGGAAGGGGAACCAGCTGGCGTCGCCCCGGGACACGTAGCCCACATTCTTTCCATCACTGTAGAGCCCCCGGGTATAGGTGAAGGGCGTAATGATGGGCCTGCCGAAAAGGCCGAACTGGGTGCCGTGGGTATGGCCGGTCAGGGTGATGGCCGCCCCCTTCCGGAATCCTTCATCCAGGAACGCGGAATGATGAGCCAGAAGCACCACCGGTGCCCCCGCAGGAATACCGCGGAACGCTTCATCAGTCATGGAATCCATTTCTATCTCCATAGCCCTTCCCCGGGACCAGGGATAATCGACCCCGGCTACATAGAGGGACTCCCCGTCCCTTGTAATCGCATCATGGTCATTCACCAGAATCTTCACCGGCGTCTTCAGAAGCTCCTTTTCAATATAATCCTTCCCCCGGTAATACTCATGATTTCCCCACACATAGTAAATGCCGTCAGGGAAGTCAGGGTACTTCTCCTTCAGCGTATCGGCAGCCTCCGGCATATGACGGATATCGTCGATGAGATCTCCCGTAAAGAAAAGTACCTGTGCCCCTTCGCTCCTGTCCCGGTCAATTTCGCCGGGAAGATCGGTATAACGGAAATAGGGGCCAATGTGGGTATCCGTCATCTGGGCTGCCTTGTATCCCTCAAAGGCAGGCGGAAGTCCTTCCACATAGACATCCAGATGCTCCACCTTCTCGCTGGTATTGCCGTCGATGGCGCCGTACAGGCCTATCCCGCACGCCAGAAGAAGGACACCGAGAGCCAGCCTGCGGCTTACCTTGAGCAGCCTTTGGGGCATGGACAGAAGGGACAGGATAAACAGAGAGGGAAGGGCTATGATTTCCGCCACCATGAGCCCGCAGGCCAGATATCCCACATAGAGGGACCAAAGTCCCAGTCCCTCATAGCCTCTGGCATACCAGAGGAAATAGCCGGCTGAAAGAAAAGAAATGAGCCAGCTTCCTGCCATGTAGAAATAAAACCGTTTTCTCCTGAAAATTACGGACAGAAAAGCACCGTTCAGAATTCCCAGCAGGGAAAAAATGGTCAGAATCATCCGTTCAAACATGGAGTCACCTCCTTTGGACCGCTTTGCGGCCCGGGTTCAAAAGGTTCAGAAGGCTCAGTGGGGAAGGTTGACGGCGCCTTCGGCCCCGAAGGTTCTAAAGGTTCTAAGGTTTCACGCAGCCTGCGGCTGCAAGGGTTGTGGTGGCGGCTGCGCCGCAATTATAGCCTGCGTTACGTGCCCTCTCCTCGCCCCTGCGGTCATACTGAGCGGAGCGAAGAATCTGGGTACCTGACGTTAGTAATGCCAACTAGTTCACTAGTCCACCAGCCCACTAGTCCACTAGTCCACTAGTACACTATTTTCTCCACGAAGGCCGCCAGTCTTGCGTGAGGGCCAGCCAGAGGGATTTTTCTGTATTCTTCCGGCGAAAACCACCGGTATTCCCCTTCCGGCACAGACCCTTCTTTGACAGGATAGGCTTTCATATGCCATATACGATGGGTGAAAACATGTTTATATTGCCAGAGGAAATCTTCTGTTTTGCCAGCAAGAAGCTGTTCCAGCCCTTTTCTGGCTTCCTCTTCCGTTTCTCCAAGGGCCATGGGAAATTCCCACATGGAAGCCAGCATGCCCCGGGCCGGCCTTTTGTGGAGAAGTACCCTTCCCTCCTTTATCCAGATGCCGCAGGCCGCCTGTTCTTCTTTCGGCGGCTTTTTAGGCGTACGGAAGGGCAGTTCCTTTTCTTTTCCATTCCTAAAGGCTGCGCAGTCTCCCGCCAGAGGGCAGAGACTGCAGCGGGGATTCTTCGGTATGCAGATATCCGCGCCCAGATCCATTAAAGCTTCATTGAAATCGCCGGCTCGATCCGGCAGCGTTTCATTCACCAGAGCTTCGATTTTCTTCCTGCCCCGGCTCTTTAAAATATCCTCTTCCACCTGGTAGAGGCGGGCATAGACGCGGAGCACGTTGCCGTCGATGGCGCCCTCCCGCTTTCCATAGGCCATGGAAAGGATAGCACCGGCCGTATAGCTTCCGATGCCCGGCAGGGAAAGGATATCTTCCTTCCTCTCCGGCAGACGGCCGCCATAGGTTTCTGCCATTTCCATGGCGGCTTTATGGATATTTCTGGCGCGGCTGTAGTAGCCAAGGCCCTGCCACTGGTGGAGCACCTCGCTTTCCTCAGCCCTGGCCAGGGCGGAAATATTGGGAAACCGCTCCATCCAGCTGTTGAAATAGGGCTTCACTGCTTCCGTCCGGGTCTGCTGCAGCATGATTTCAGAAATCCACACATGGTAGGGATTCCGGGGTTTATCTTCCCGCCAGGGAAGATCTCTTTTGTGGCTGTCAAACCAGGCAAGGAGCCTTTCCTGCCAGTTTCCCTCCCCTTTCTTTTCCTCCATCATGTCATCTCCTGGAAATCATAATCAAAAACCCTTTCCCCGTCTTCTGCAAAATAAATGGTCCCCCGGATTCTCTTTCCCGAAAGAATCATGGGCAGCCATACCTTATCGGCCATCCACATGTCTTCATAGGGGAAATCTTCCACCCGGAACCAGCGGGGTTCCATTTCATCAGACAAATGGGGACTTCCTTCCCATCCCCGGGCAAAATATACAATACCCCCATGGGACCATTCAGGATCCGAAGGCTGATGGAAATAGAGATCTGCAGCCATAATGAGCTTCTCCGGCGCCATGATAAGGCCGCATTCTTCAAAAAGCTCACGGCAGGCGCATTGGCGCATGGTCTCGCCGGGCTCTATTTTTCCGCCAAAACCGTTCCATTTCCCATATCCCATGCCCCGCCTTTTCCGTCCCAGGAGGATGGAGCCATCGTCCCGCACCGGATACACCAGGGATGTATCTCTCACTTTTTGATTCCCTCGTAGGTGTCAAAATACAGTTCCCTGAACATTCTCTTGCCCGATTCCGTTTTATAAAGGCGGTGGTACAGTGCTTCGTTCTGCTTCAGCGGCGCACCGTCTTCATACTGGTTCACCAGCATATCCGCTTCTGCCAGGATCTGGGCATCCGGGCCGTCAATGCTGCCATAGGAATGATGATGGGCTACCAGCCAGCAGATACGGTCCACATCTTCCTTTTCAAATCCCAGCTCTTCCAGCATGGGATGGGCTTCATCAGGTCCCAGTTCCTGCTGGATCTGGCCATCATTCCTGCCAAACCGTCTCTCTCCTTCATGGATGCCGATATCATGCACATAGGCAGCTGCTTCCAGAAGGAAAAGGGTCTTTTCATCGAGCCCTTCCTCTCTGCCGATTTGGGCAGCAAAAGCGTGGACCTTCAGGAAATGGTGAATCCGCCGGGGATCCCCTTTGTCATAAGTAATCATAGCTTTGCATAAAGCCGTCAGTTTATCCATGGTATATCTCCCTGTTTTGATAAACACATAGTATTCAAAAAGAAAAAAACGGCGCAGCCGCTGCTGCGTCGTTTTCCTTTACTCATTATTTTGAAAGTTTCTGTGCTACGGCAGAGGTAACATCTACGCCACCGTCAACAACAGCACCCTGTTCAAGGATGACATCCAGACCCTTTTCCTGACGGACCTGCTGGATGGCTTTCATAATGTCGGAAAGGATAGGCTGCATGGCAGCTCTTTCTTTCTGGTCCATTTCTTTCTGCAGTTCCGTGGCAATCTGCTGTTTTTCCTGATCAGTCTTGCCTGCGCTGCGGCTCTTGAATGATGCTTCTGCCTTCTGGGCAGCAGTTCTCATGTCAAGCTGGGCTTTCTGCATTTTCGGATGAGCCTGCAGAAGAGCATTAGAATTTACATAGCCAATGCCTGCTGCGGAAGCAGAAAACATGGCACCAAATGCGATCATACCAGCAGCTGCAGCTGCTACTGCTTTATTCATTTTCATAGTATCCTCCTAACTGCGCCCCCGTTGTTCGGGAGACTCAAGGGAAGCGCCGATGTCATCATTTTTCAGATGAATCAGTGCTTACCAGGTAAGCATAGCTTAATTCTAATCAAAGAATCGACAGGTGTCAATGGCCTGTCCAGGATTTCTTGCAAATCCTCTATTACGGGTAAAACGGTTTATTTCCCCTTGGCTTCAATGGCCGCCGTTTCCGCTTCTTCCGCCATGGCCTCCTTGGCTTCCTTCAAAGCGGCCTCCCGCACCTCTTCCTTCTTTTCCTTCTTTCTGGTGAAATGGGAAATCACTTCCGGCACCATATTGATAACCTTGTCAATGGTTCCATTGGCAGTGGCATTCTTAATGGAGAAGAGCTCCACCCTTTCCCCCTTCATGATGAGCACCGCCGTAGGTGTCACCTTTCCGCCGCCGGCGCCGCCGGAAGTATTTCCGCCATGGGCGCCGCTGCCGAAGCCGAAGGAAATGTCCACGAAAGGAACGATGGTGGCGTCTCCCAGATAGATGGGCTCTCCTACCACCGATTCTGTGGTAATCATTTCTTTGAAATCATCAAAAATCTGTTTTCTTACTTCATCATCCATTGTCATTTCCCCCTTGTCTGAAATGCCAGAATTCTCTTGCCGGTTTGGACAGGGCAAGTTTGATCAGTATATACAGCACATACAGCGGAATGAGCCTTCCCTCACTCTTTCCTGTCAGTGTACACTCTTTATCCACATAATTCCACCGGATTTCTTCTGCCGCCTTCGGCAGGAAGGCATAAACCATACCGCAAAGGACACCAGTGGGCATGGGGTCTCCCAGCCCAAGCCCCCCTTTGAACTCCAGAGCCTTGGGAAATCCATGGGAAATCAAAAGAGAGAGACTTTCCAGAAACCGCTCTGCCAGACCATTTTCCATGGCAAAGCAGACCTGGGAAAGATAGGAGGGCCCCTTTTTTTCTCCGGAGCTTGAAAACTCTTCCTCTCGGAAAGATTTCTTTCCAGAAAAGGGAACCTCTTTCCCTTTTTCTTCTTCCCCCACCTCCAGAGGCGCTGCCTTTTCTACAGGATTTCTCTCTGCAGAAGCCTCTTCGCGGTCCTTCACCCTTTCCTCTAAGGTATCCAGCGCTTCATCCAGCTCTTCCAGGGCCTTTTCAGAGTCCTCCCCTTCTGCCGATGCCTCTTCATCATGGAGGGAAAAGGTCTTCCTTTTCGAAATCAGTCCTAAAAGGAGGGATATCCGGATTTCCAGTTTCCATTTTTCAAAGGAAAGGGAATAGGAAAAAGGAAGAACCAGGAGAAGGATCACCAGCAAAAGAAGGGCCAAAAGGATTTCTACGATCATCATGGTGCTCTATAGAGACGGCAGAGACCGTCAGCCGCCTCCTTGACCTCCTTCACCAGATATGACGGCGCCGTCACCTTCACCAGCGGCGCATGCTTCAGAGCCCAGGCCTTCATGGCAGATGCGGGAATAGTCACTTCCACCGTTACCAGATCCTGGCGGGCCGAGACCAGATGGGCCGCCTTGCCGAAATCATCTACAATGTCACTCATGAGATGCCAGTCGGCCTCAAAGGTGCATGGCACCGGATCGCCTGTATACAGGCCGTGATAAGCGAAAAGAGAAGATAAGAGCTTTCCCCCCTGTGCCACGCTTTCCAGAGATGTCTGCAGCCGTGCCGGTTCCTCTGTCACCGTCACATCAGACATCATATCGGTCTTAAAAACGGAAATGCCCTCGCTTCCTTCCTCATTGCCCAGAAGGAAGTAGCGATCATCGGAGGCCACCAGATGATAGGGACTCACCCGATACAGCTTGTTTTCGCCGGACACTGTGTAGCCATGGTGCTTTTTCCCGTCCGCCTCATAATGGTCATAGTAAAAGGAAACCTGTTTCTTCTGGGACAGGGCCCGGGTCAGAAGGGCCAGCACCTCTCCCGACTCTCCCGGCCGTCCCAGAGCAGGCAGGTTCTTGATATTTTCCTTTCCGTCGTCAAAAGTGCGGCTCTGGAGCCGTTTCAGCTTTTCCGACAGCTGCCGGACCTGCTGGGCAGGCAGATGGGAGAAATAGAGAAGGTCTATCAGTACTTTCAGATCATCCTGGGACAGTACATGGTCCCAGTACCAGTCCAGAGCAAGGGGTGCTTCCTTACCGTTCACCACCCGGGTCACTTCCCGGCACACCACAGGAAGCCCCGCTTCCTTCAGGCGGCTCAGGTTCCGGCCGATGGACTTCCGGCTCACCGTCATGGCATACTTCGTTTCCATGAAATCAAGGATTTCCTGCTGGGTCAGCGGATGGTCCCGGTCCGACTCCCGAAGGAGGACCTGCGCGATCCGCATAATGGACATCTTGCTTCCTCTGTCACTCTTATCTCCTGCCATCCCAATCACCGCCCTCTGATTCTGCGAATAGCTTCATCACTGATAAGAGAAGAAATCACGGTGAGAAAGCGGATAAAAGGAGAATGGGCTATGGACTGCAGGGCGTGGTGTACCAGGAAAGCCACGGCCGTGCCGCCCAGAAGATCGCTGGGATAGTGAACCCCTGCAAAAAGTCTGGAAAAGGCCAGAATCATGGCCATGAGGGTCATCAGCCTGGACCCCTTCATGTGCATGGATAGAAGCTCCATCACCACCACCGCACCGTTCATGGTATGGTTGCTGGGGAAAGACGCATTGGCCTTATGGCCGGTAAAGTTCCATATCCGGTAATCCCGGGTAAATGGCCGTTTTCTGAACCATATTTTGCCAAGGGCAAAGGAAATCAGAGACGCCACACATACGCCCAGGAACGAAAGAATGCAGCAGCGCCGCCGCACCTCCCGATCTTTCCCCGGTGTAAACCAGAGAAACAGGCCGTAAATCACAAATGCCCAATGCCCGTAGCGGGCAATCAGATCCATCATCAGGTCAAAGGGCCGCACCCTGCCGGCCAGCCCATTGATTTTTCTTACTATGTCTAAATCCGGATTCATGAAAAAGCACCTCTTTCCGGGAGAAGCCGCCGCCTCTGCCGCTTTCCTATGTTTTTAATTTTATCATAATCCCCACTGTTTGACAAAAAGGGCGGCCCGGTTGTAAGTTCGGAAGGGATAGATTGGCAGAGCTTCGCGTCAGGGTTTTACGGCCCCACCGGACACAGTCATTCCAAACGCCTCGAAGGATCCCGGTACGCATCGATGGAAACTCTAAGCCCCTACATACCAGCCGGCAGGAAAGCACTGCGGTCCATGCCATAAGCGGCACAGACCAGCCCACCCAAAATCTCCTCCGGCCATAAGGCACCGCCCTCATGGTATAATGAATCCACAAGAAAGGACTACCATGAGAAAAGTACTGATTACCCTGGTTTCCATCCTGGCGGTGGCAGGCATTATCCTCCTGAACGCCCTCACCTTTTCCGGTCGATACGCCAGAATGATGGAAACCTCCATCACCGTCACCTCTGCGGACGACAGCTTTATAGGAAAGAAAATGAAAGAATTCTTTGCCCGGGAGGATTTGGAAGAAAAGCTGGCCCATGAAATGGAATCGCTTCCCCTTTTCCCTGATCATCCGGAATACCATGAAGAGCTGGCTAGTCTCATTGTCTCTCTGGGAAGGGAGGCTTCTTTGGAGCAGGTCCGCTGCCAGGGGAGACACTACTATGGCGGATACCGCATCCGCCTTTTCATTCCCTCTGACCAGGGGGCTCTGTGGAAAGACCGCCTTCGGGAAAGCCTTCCGGAAGGACGTCTGGCCTCCTTGACCAATACAGACAAATCCCATATCCGTCTGAGGCAGTTTACCGGATGGGAAGAAAAAACGGATGCAGCGGGCCGCCCCTTCCAGCAGGGCACTGCCAGCTTCCTTTTGACACAGGGCGGCATGACCCAGCTCATCTACATTACGGCCGTTCTGACGGAGCAGGATGATACCATTCTCACCCTTTTCATTTCCGACCATAAGCAGGATACAAAGGGTATTCCCTTCGACGAAATGACCGGGCCGCGCCCGCAGGGCGCGGAGGGTTCATAGGGGAAGGTGTAACAGAGTCCCGGGGCCCGAAGGTCGTGGATTGATGCCGACGCGGCAATGATGGTAAAGTCAGCGCTGCGGGACTGGCCTTTGTGTCACCCTGCAGCCTGCTGAAGTGCCATAGCTTCCTTCCTTTGAGAAAAGCAGCGCCGCAGGCGGCGGAGGATAGCAGGCCTTTCCGCCAAAAGACAAACCCCGGAACCTATGATGGTTCATCAGTAAAAGCACCCGGCAGCCAGCGGATAGCGGACAGCCGACAGCCGATAACGGCTATCCCTCCTATTTTCCATGAAAAAAGAGCCTTGCCGGCTCTTTTTTAGTCTTCCTTATTTTCCTCTTTTTTCTTCATAGCCTCTTCCCTCTGCTTGTGGGCCCTGTCATAGGCACCGCTCCGTTTGAGGGCCATGGAAATGACCGCCACCACGGCACAGAGAAGGATGAAAAGGTTCACCGTAGTGACGCCTTCTCCGAAGCCGATACGGTAAATGGAGTAGAAGAGAACCACCACCAGAAGAAAATCCTGAAATTTTGAGAACATACTGCCTTCCTCCGCTTCCTAAAGACTTATCCTTACAATAGCGGAAAGGAGAGGCTTCGTCAAGTCCGTTTCTATTACAGGCCCTTTGCTGTATCTGCAATTTCCGCAATCGAATACAGCGCCGCCCTGCCGCCAAGGCGGACCCTATTTCCTTCCATCCGGCCGTTTTATGACTTCAAACCACGAAGAAAGCAGTTTTCTCCGCGTATCCCTGTGCTCTGCCGGAAATACGGCCCGTCTTCGCAAAGGACTGATGATGATAAAGAACTACATGAATCCATAAAAAAAACTGACTTCCTGGCAGAATCACATTCCACCATGAAGTCAGTTTTTTATTAATTTGGCCCGTCAGCAGGTATGGCAGTCCTCATAAATGCCCTTTTCCTTCAGCAGTTTGATGACCGTTTCTCCGATATCCGCTACAGTTCTGGCCACCGGAATGCCTACGGCGTTCAAGGCAGCAATCTTCTCAGCCGCCGTGCCCTTGCCGCCGGAAATGATGGCCCCCGCATGACCCATGCGCTTTCCTGGAGGCGCCATGCGGCCTGCGATGAAAGCAGCCACAGGCTTCTTCATATGTTCCCTGATCCACTGGGCCGCCCTTTCCTCTGCATTACCGCCGATTTCACCGATCATAAGCACTGCTTCCGTTTCCGGGTCCTCATTGAAAAGGGTCAGGGTATCAATGAAGTCCATGCCCTTGATGGGGTCGCCGCCGATGCCGATGGCGGTGGTCTGGCCAATGCCTGCCTCTGTGAGCTGGTAGGTGGCTTCGTAGGTCAATGTACCGGATTTGGACACTACGCCTACATGGCCTTTTTTATAAATCTGGGAGGGAATGATGCCGATATTGGCTTCATCCACAGAGATGATGCCGGGGCAGTTTGGCCCGATGAGACGGGTCTTTTTCCCTTCCATATAACGATGCACCTTCACCATGTCTTCCACTGGGATATGCTCTGTAATGCATACCACCAGGTCAAGACCTGCTTCCACCGCTTCCAGAATGGCATCAGCTGCAAAGGGAGCCGGCACGAAAATGACGGATGCATTGGCGCCGGTCACAGCCACTGCGTCTCTCACCGTATTGAACACGGGAACACCGCAGCACACCTGGCCCGCCTTTCCCGGTGCCGTACCACCTACGATATTCGTACCGTAAGCCTGCATCTGTTCTGTATGGAAACGGGCTGCCCTGCCGGTAATGCCCTGTACTATGACCTTCGTATCTTTATGGATTAATATACTCATAACCAGCCCTCCTTATTTCTTTTCCTTCTGCTCTTTAGCCAGGCGAATCACTTTCTTAGCGCCCTCATCCATGGAAGAAGCAGGGAAAAGGTTCACAATGTGGGCTTCCTCCAGAATCTTTCGTCCTTTTTCCACATTCCGTCCTTCCAGACGCACCACCACAGGAATGGGGAACTCTTCCTTTCCGCCGGAAAGGAGAGCCGCTGCCTCCACAATGCCTGTGGCAATGACATCGCACTTATTGATGCCGCCGAAAATATTGATCAGAATGCCATTCACCTGGTCATCTTCCAGCATGATTTTGAAAGCAGCTACGATTTTCTCCGGTGTGGAATCGCCGCCTACATCCAGGAAATTGGCCGGTTCTCCTCCGTTTTCCTTAATAATATCCACCGTAGCCATAGCCAGGCCGGCACCGTTCACCATGCAGGCCACATCGCCGCCCAGGTTCACATAGTTCAATCCTTCTGCCGCCGCTTCCCTTTCCTTCTGGTCCTCTTCCGTAATATCCCGGAGAGCCACGATTTCGGGATGACGGGACAGGGTACTGTCATCAAAATTCAGCTTGGCATCCAGAGCCAGCACTTCATTTTCCTCTGTCACCACCAGGGGATTGCATTCTGCCAGGGAGCAGTCCTTATCCACAAACAGCTTGTACAGATATTTCATAAAAGTCTTCGCCTTCGGCACTACAGCCTGCTCCATATGAAGAGCATACGCCATGCGGTTGGCCTGGAAATCGGCCAGGCCAATGGCAGGGTCGATATATTCCTTCAGAATGGCCTCGGGATTTTCTGCAGCCACATCTTCAATGGCCATGCCGCCGGACTCGGAAGCCATCATCACCACGCACCGGGATTCCCTGTCCACCACAAAGGAAATATAATATTCCTTCTTGATATGGGCGCCTGCTTCGATGAGAAGACGGTTCACTTTCTTTCCCTGGGGCCCGGTCTGGCGGGTAACAAGGATGCTGCCCAGAAGCTCTTTGGCATATTTTCTCACTTCTTCCGGAGAATGGGCCAGCTTGACGCCTCCCGCTTCCCCGCGGCCGCCGGCATGGATCTGGGCCTTCACAACCACCACCGGTGTGCCGATACGCTTCGCTGCAGCCACCGCATCCTCCACGGTGAATGCGGGATATCCTTCGGGCACATGAATGCCATATTCCTTCATAATGGCCTTGCTCTGATACTCATGTATATTCATAAACATCCCCCTTTTGGAAATGAAAGAACCGCCTCTGCGGTTCCAGGGGAAGGCGCGAAAAACGGTCTTCCTCTCTTCTTCGATGATTCAATTACATTTCCTATCATATCACCTTATGTGTCAGCAAAAAAGGTGAAGTTCCATAAATAAGGTACTCTTTGCAAAATTAGCATAGCCTATATGGGGTATAGTGAGAAAAAGGGATAATATACTGGAATGGGGAGGGTTCTCCTCATTGTATGATGGTCTTGCAGGAGCATTTTCAGTCAGAAAGACTCCCCCAGGGCACCAGGGTCACCTCTTTCCGGGCCTTTTTGACCATATACCAGCAGGATGACAAAGCGGTTTCTGGCATAGACTCTCCCCGGGCTGATACACCTTCCCCTTCTCCATGACTATCCCTATAGAAACAGCCAACCGGCAAAATTCCCTCAGAAATCCTGCAGGCGCCCATCCATGGAGCAGGAGGGAGAGGATGGAAGCAGGAAGGCCGTTTCCCTTCAGTGCACTGAAACCAAGGAAATATGAAAAGCATACATCGGCCAGGGGTAAGGCAGGATATGGAATGCCTGCCATGTGGTGTGTTCTTTTCCACGATAAAAGGCTTCACAGTTGTCTGTGAGGCCTTTTATCGTGGAGATTTTTATTTCCTATGGCTTTTCAAGTATCCCAGGACGCAGACCGCCAGGGCCAGGAAAGCGGGGAGGCCCGTTTCTACCCAGCTGCCAAAAGCAGCGGTAATCACCGGGCCCAGCACCTTGTCGTGGAGGAACATAGTACCGGAGGTCCAGCCGATCATGGCGGCGCCGGCGTACATGAGGAAGGGGAAGCGGTCCAGTACTTTTCCTATGAGCTGGCTGCCCATGACGATGATGGGGATGCTCACCATGAGTCCGAAGACTACCAGAAGGAAATCGCCATTGGCGGCACCGGCAACGGAGAGGATATTGTCGATGGACATGAGGAAATCTGCCAGAATAATGGTTTTCACCGCCGTCCACAGATTATCGGATGCCTCTATATGGGGATCTTCATCGCCCGGTGCCAGAAGGTGGATGGCAATGGGAATCAGGAGGATGCCGCCCAGCACCTGGAGATAGGGAATGGTAAGAAGCCATACGGCCACAGCAGTCAGAGCCATGCGGAGGCCTACGGCGCCTATGGTGCCGATGAGGATGGCTTTCTTCCGCTCCTTTTCCGGCAGGCGGTTGGAAGCCATGGCAATGACCACCGCGTTATCGCCGCCCAGGGATAAATCCATCAATATAATGGCTCCTACGCTGAGCCAGAACTGCAGTGTAAATATTTCCATGGTTTCTTCTCCTCACAATAAAAGAAACGGCATGATTCACTGCCGTTTCTTTTCAATGAATAACTGTCAGTCCTTATTATAGCCGTTCTGCCTGCCCTGTCAAATGAACAGGACGCAGATGGTAAGTGCCTAGGAGCAATCCATCCTTCCAGGGCTTGAGATCATGGCTTTCCATAGCGAATGGCAGAAACAGGAGTCTTACTTCCTTTCATTCTCCCCTTTCCCAATGGTTCCCAGTTCTTCCAGAAGGTCTATATGGATGGGCGTGTAGGTGCCGGGATGCTTTCTCAGGAAGTACTGTTCTTCTTCCGGCGCTTCATAGAAGTTTTCCAGCCTCTTCATTTCCGTCCGAATCGGCGGCCGCCTTCCGCCTTCTCCTTCAAATGCATTGAATACCACTGCATCGTCGGTCATGCGGCGGTGGATGCCACGGTTCTGCAGGAATGTCAGGTAATAGCTGATCTGCATGGTATCTTCAGGGCTGGTGTAGTAAACGCCGCTCCGGAACTGAGGTCCCTCGGCTTTCCCCTGGATGCCGTCAGTATAGGGGTTGATAATGGTAAAGAAAAGGGAAAGGAGGCTGACAATGTCGATTTTCTTCGGGTTGTAAATGACCTGTATGCATTCCCTGCCTTCCACTTTGCCGCTGTATATGTCTTCCTTTGAAGGGGAGTCGCTGCTGCAGTTGGCAAAACCTGCCCGCACCCGGGCCACGCCTTTGACCCGGGAGAAAACTTCCTGTAGTCCGTAGTAGGGTCCTCCCGCCAGGTACAGTTCTTTCATGAATGCTCCATTGATATACATGATTTCCTCCTTGACTTTGGACTTAGCGAAAGGGGGAGCGGCCCCGTAATGGACGCTCCCCCTTTTCGCAGGTCGGATTTCCTTATGAATCCAAATGGCGGGCGGCGGCGCGATCAAGATCGAAGGTCTTGATCAGTTCCGCCACTGCCTGGCTGGGTGATACCACCCCTGCCAGCACGGCTGCCCTCACTTCCGGAAGTCTGCCTTTGATGACAGGGTCTTCATAGAAGAGATTGTGCAGATGCTCGTCAATCATGGTTTTGACCCAGGCGATGATCTGGCGCTGGCGGCGGTTTTCAAAGGCGCCGGATTTTTTCGTCACCTTTTCAAATTCCCGCATCACCGCCCACAATTCCAGAAGTCCCGTTTTCTGCAGAGCAGAGCAGCGGTAGGCATGGGTTTTCCAGCCTTCCGTAGCGGGGCGGATAAATTCTACCATCCGTTCGTATTCTCCCTGGGTGACCTTAGCTCTTTCCAGATTGTCCCCATCGGCCTTGTTCACCACGATGGCATCGGCCAGTTCCATAATGCCTTTCTTGATGCCCTGAAGGTCATCGCCGGCACCGGTAAGGACTACCAGCATAAAGAAGTCTACCATGGAACGGACTGTGGTTTCTGACTGGCCTACGCCCACCGTTTCTACCAGGATTACATCACAGCCTGCCGCTTCGCAGAGCATCATGGTTTCACGGCTCTTCCTGGCCACGCCTCCCAGGGTACCGCCGGAGGGAGAGGGCCTGATGAAACAGTTCGGTTCCCGGGACAGTTTCTGCATCCTGGTCTTATCGCCCAGAATGGAACCGCCGGTGATGGAGCTGGTAGGGTCCACCGCCAGCACGGCTACTTTATAGCCCTGCTGACAGAGAAGCTGCCCGAAGGCTTCGATGAAGGTACTCTTGCCTGCGCCGGGAACACCGGTGATGCCGATACGGAGGGAATGTCCCGTCCTGGGAAGGAGTGCCTGCAGGACCCGCTGGGCCTTGTCGAAGTCTTTGGGGGCGTTACTCTCAATGAGGGTAATGGCCTTGGCCAGAATCATACGGTCCCCCTTCTTCACGCCTTCCACATATTCTTCCACGCTCATTTTCTTCCGAAGCGGTATGCGGCGGAGATTTTCCTTTGGGTAATACTTGGCACTGGTAACGCTGTTCACGGCACTGTCAATGCCGCGCATAACGGTACAGGCAAATTCAGGGTTCTTTTCCTTCGGCACCCAGCTGGGTCTCAGGTCATCATCGTTATCAGGCATAAGCGCTTACCTTATCCTTCCCTGGCTTCGGCTTTGGCACGGTCCACAAGGATCTGCAGAAGTTCGATGCAGCACTTCGGAATGTTGGTGCCCGGTCCAAAGATAGCAGTGGCGCCATGATCATAGAGGTACTGGTAATCCTGGGGCGGGATAACGCCGCCAATGCAGACGAGGATATCACTGCGGCCCCGTTTCTTCAGTTCTTCCACCAGGGCTGGAAGCAGTGTCTTGTGTCCTGCAGCCAAAGAGGAGAAGCCAACAATATGAACATCGTTATCTACAGCATCCTGGGCCGCTTCTTCCGGTGTCTGGAACAGGGGACCTACGTCCACGTCCCAGCCCATGTCGGCAAAGGAGGATGCCAGTACCTTCTGGCCTCTGTCATGACCGTCCTGACCCATCTTGCAGAAGAAGATACGGGGACGGCGGCCTTCGAGTGCATCAAATTCTTCAATCAGTTTCTTAGCCTTGTCAAACTGGCCGTTATCCTGGAATTCGCTGGAGTACACGCCGGATACGGTATGGATGGTGGCGTTGTAGCGGCCGGATACCTTTTCCACGGCATCGGAGATTTCACCCAGAGAGCAGCGGTCATGGGCTGCCTGTACGGCAGCGTCCAGAAGGTTGCCATTGTCCCTGCTCTCGGCACACTTGGTAATGTGTTCCAGGTCCCGGCGTACTTTTTCGGGGTCCCGGATGGAGCGGAGTTTCTCAAGGCGTTTAATCTGCGCATTCCGTACGGCGGTATTGTCAATGGAGAGTACGTTCAACGGGTCTTCCTTGGCCAGACGATACTTGTTCAGGCCTACAATGGTTTCTCTGCCGGAATCAATGTCAGCCTGGCGGCGGGCAGCGCATTCCTCGATACGCATCTTCGGAAGGCCTGTGGCAATAGCCTTGGCCATGCCACCCAGGGATTCCACTTCCTGGATATGGGCCCAGGACCGTTTAATCATTTCATTGGTCAGGTATTCCAGATAGTAGGAGCCGCCCCAGGGGTCAATAATCTTGCAGACCTTCGTTTCATCCTGGATATAGAGCTGCGTATTTCTTGCCAGACGGGCGGAGAAGTCTGTAGGCAGCGCGATGGCTTCGTCCAGGGCGTTGGTGTGCAGGGACTGGGTATGGCCCAGAGCTGCGGACATGGCTTCCATACAGGTTCTGGTGATATTGTTGAAAGGATCCTGTTCGGTGAGGGACCAGCCGGAGGTCTGAGAATGGGTACGAAGAGCCATGGACTTCGGATTTTTGGCGCCAAAACCTTTCAGAATCTTGGCCCACAGCACTCTGGCAGCCCTCATCTTGGCTACTTCCATGAAGTAGTTCTTGCCCTGGTCCCAGAAGAAGGACAGACGCTTGGCGAAAGCATCCACCGGCAGTCCTGCTTTTTCACCGCAGCGAATGTATTCCATGCCATCAGCCAGGGTATAGCCCAGTTCCAGGTCGCAGGTAGCGCCGCATTCCTGGATGTGGTAGCCGGAAATGGAAATGGAATTGAATTTCGGCATGTACTTGGTGGTGTATTCGAAGATATCGCCGATGATACGCATGGACATGGCCGGCGGATAGATGTAGGTGTTGCGGACCATGAATTCCTTCAGAATATCGTTCTGGATAGTGCCCTGGAGGATTTTCCTGTCTACCCCCTGCTCAATACCGGCACAGATGAAGAAGGCCAGGATAGGAAGCACGGCGCCATTCATGGTCATGGATACGGACATCTGGTCCAGGGGAATGCCGTCAAAGAGGATATTCATATCCAGCATGGAGCATACCGATACGCCTGCCTTGCCCACATCGCCTACTACGCGGGGGTTATCTGCATCGTAACCCCGGTGGGTAGGAAGGTCGAATGCAATGGACAGCCCCTTCTGTCCGGCAGCCAGGTTTCTCTTATAAAAGGCATTGGATTCTTCGGCCGTGGAGAAGCCGGCATACTGACGTACTGTCCATGGGCGGAATACATACATGGTGGAGTAGGGACCTCTCAGGAAGGGAGGAATGCCGCTCATGAAATCCAGATGATTGCATTCTTTATAAATATCTTTGGTATACAGGGGACCTACGGGGATACGCTCCAGGGTGGTGTCGAACAAATCATTGTAGGATTTGCCCGTCGTTTCTTCCAGCCCTGTTTTCCAGACATCGTAATCACAGGAAGGATGATTTTCCAGGTCCAGTTTTGTGAAATCGGGATTCATTGCCATATTATTTTACCTCCTCTTCCGTAATCTTCATGCCTTTTTCCCTCTGAAGACTGCGGATGATCTCATAGCAGTTTGCCTTCACACTGATGAAATCGTCAATACCGGCATCACGGTATGTCTGCTCCAGATCTTTTGGTGCAGCTCCTGCCAGGAACAGTTTTCCTTTGCCAAGCACTTCCTTCAGCCGGGGAGCCAGAGCCGGTACATCTTCAGGATAGGTATCATCCTTGGAGCAGATAACGGCACAGTCATAGGGCGTACCCTTATCGTCACAGCCAGCTTTCAGCGCTTCCACGCATTTATCCCAGCGGGAACCCGGTTTTCCTTCGTCATCCTGGAAGCCGTTGTTCAAATGCACATTGAATTCACCTACCTGCAGGAACGAAGTGGAAAAATCGGCCCTTGCCTTGTGCTGCGGGATACGTCCCATATTGGCCAGGAAGACTTCCACATTCTTTCCTGTTTCTTTCTTATAATTTTCCGTATCAAAGCGGAGACGCTCAAACCGTTCTGTCCAGCGGTGTTCCGTGATAGGACGAACTTTTTCTGCTTCCCCATCCGGAGTCATGGCCTTATAGACCTCGTTCTGGGTGGCACCGGCAGAAAAGGCTTCGATAGCCTTATCCAGCTTTCCGGCAGCCGGAGATGCTTCCAGTTCTTCCAGCTTTTTACCCAGGTACTCCTTGTCCATGTCCTTCCTGTAATCTTCTACCCCTTTCACCAGCTGTTTCTTGAGAGTCGGTGTATCTTCCGGTCTTGGTTCGATGAGTTCTTCCGCCATGTTCGGATACATGTTGTTTCCTACAGCCCGGTCTTTGCGGAAATCCAGTGCTTTGAAACGCTGCTTCAGGATATCAAGGATCTGTTCCTGCGGATATTCGGCTTCCAGGGCTTTCGTAAAGCCGCCCATGGACTCGATTTTCTGGAATTCCTTCCAGATTTTTCCAGCCATTTCCTTCGTCAGATGTTCCAAGGCCCAGGAACCGCCGGCAGGGTCGATAGGACGAAGCATGCCGAATTCTTCCTGCAGGATAATATGGGCATTTCTTGCAATACGACGGGAGAATTCATCCCCCTTTCTCACCGTTTCATCGTAGGGCTCGTTTTCGTAGGTATCTACGCCTCCCACCACGGCGGAGAACATGGCTGTCGTATTTCTAAGCATATTGACACCGGCATCAAAAATGGTGCGATAGAAATAAGCGGGACGGGAATGGATACGGCAGCTCCTGTCTGCTTCTTTTGCGCCGAAGGCCTTCATGATATTGGCCCATACTTCCCGGGCAGCCCGAAGTTTGGCGATTTCAATAAAGAATACGTTACCCACATTGAATCCGAAATTGATGGACTGGGCTATATCATGAATGGAAACTCCTCTTTTTTCCATTTCCCGGATATATTCCACCGCCATGGCGAAGGTATAAGCCACTTCCTGCACTGCATTGGCACCGCCTCTGGAGAACACTTCGCTTCTCGCCATGATGGTACGAAGATGGGGTGCATTCTTCCTGGCCCAGCGGATAGATTCTGCCATGTCGTCATAGCAGGCAGAGAGCGGCTTGATCAGAGTACCATTCTTTGCCAGCTGAGCCAAAGGATTGGCACCGATTACACCATGAAGTTCACTGGTATCTTTTCCCTTTGCTTTCAATGCAGCAGCTGCCAGTGCAATCATGCGGACAGCGGAAGGTCCGCAGTACATCATGAAAGGATAGGTCTTAAGATCAAGGCCATCCAGAAGATGAGCCATGTCTTCCAGCGTCGTAATAGATACGCCGGTATCCCCCGGCTGTTCCGCATCCTTCACATCCACACCATCCATGGATGCACTGTCAAGACGGACATTATACACCGTGGACCCCTTATCGATTTCATGCTTCAAAAGCTCATTATTTTCAGAAGGCAGCGTCTCGTCACAGGCCTGGGCAATGCCCCAGGGCGCTTCCTTATAGCCATTCACCGTGGAACCCCGGAGATAATCACCCATCCCTGGATAATCATCAAGAGGCAGGTCCTTATCCATAGCTACAGGACCGGTGCGGAGCGTGTAAATGGGATCGAACGTAATGCCTTCATAGGTTTTCGTATACATGAGTTTATCAAAAGGCTTGCCTTTGAGAAGTGCATTGCAGGCATCCACCCATTCTTCCCATGTGGGCGGTGTGAATTCATCAAATTTAACTGCCGGGAAATCCGTTTTTCCTTCAGATTTTTTAAGGATCGCTTCAAGCTCTTTATCTGTCAGCTGTTTTACCGGTTCCTGGGATTTCTGTTCATCCATGAATATATCCTCCTTTAACAACATGAGAGAAGCAGAGATTCCGATAGTATCAGAACTTCTCCGGACAATTCCACCATGACCCCAAATTTCACCTCCTTAAAGGTATGTTGGCATGAAAAAAGCCGGCACCTATGGATGGCAGCCGGTCAAAGGGACATTATGTCCCAATCCCCTCCCCATCATTCGCAGGTTTCTGGAAGCAGGATTTACTTTGAAAATCGAGCTTCCCTAACGGTGATTCTTTGACAGATAGTTCTCCTGGCTTGGACTCCTCATTCCTGCTCGCCTTCCCAGGTTTCCCCAGTGACATTTTTGAGCAGGAACTCCTCCTTACAGTGGCGGGACCGCTCCGGCTTATACCGGATTCTCTTTTATGCTTTCGCATCTGTCAGAAATGTGAAATTGTCCAAAAGACTACACCCACAGTATAATTCATTAATTTCTAAGTGTCAATTATTTTACTGTAATTTTTATCTAATTTTATTGTTAATTTATAATTTTATTTGCAAATACTATTTGAAATAAAGGCATAAAAGAAAGTATAATGAATAAAGAATGAATAGTTCATTGGTTATTCATTATTTCACAAATAAGGAGAATCATAATGAATCAGGAAATGGAACGTCAGAAGTCGGTAGAACTGACAAAAAAATTGGCAGACATGGAAGGCAGAAGGCCTCGTCTCTACATGGCAGACATGGAAGAAGACCATTCCAAAGAAGAAAGGAAGCTGGCTGCCACCACCTTCGCCGATGGAGGCTGGGACGTGGATGTAGGCTCCATGGAAACCCCGGAAGACACCGCACGCCATGCCATAGAAAACGATGTCCATTTCATTTACTTCAGTACCGACAGTCCCCATAGAGTCCGTCTGACAGTGGAACTGGAAAGAGCCCTCACCCTGCAAGGCAGGGATGACATCCTTATTGCTGTACAGCAGGGAGAAGAAAAAGAGAAAGAAACACTGTTCCGCTATGGCATAGCCGCTGTTTTCCCAAAGGATTATCCCCTGGAACAGGCAGGCCTCACTATGCTTGGCCTCCTCATGGCCCGGATGGAGGATGAAAATGATTAAGAAAGCAGAGAGCTGCCCTTCATAACGGTCAAGATCCATAGAAATTACAGGCTTTTAAGCGCCCTGAGAACCAAGGGGCACCTCGTTCTTCCCTATTTCCACGAATAGAAGAAATAAGGGAGACAAAAAGGGAGTTATCATTTCTTTTCATAGAAGAAGACCATGATCATAAGAGGCATCACAAAGCAGAAGGGGAATGAGAGATGAACTTTGGCATAGGGAAAAAGACTGCCATAGTGTAAAGAGATTTTTCTCGCTCTCATACCATGAAGGCAATAAAAAAAGCAGTGCCGAAGCACTGCTTTTTCTTATGCATAGTTCAAGCTGGGATTAGCCAACGGTGAACAGCGGATCGCCGCCCTGTACGCTCTGGCCTTCGGAAACCTGCATGGAGGTTACTTTGCCATCGCATGGAGCCATGATCGGGTTGCCCATCTTCATAGCTTCGAGAACGAGGACTTCGTCGCCGGAAGCTACTGCATCACCAACATGTTTGTTGATGCGGATAACTTTACCAGGCATCGGAGCTTCAACGGATTCGCCTGCACCTGCAGGAGCTGCTGCCGGAGCGGGAGCCGGAGCCGGAGCGGGAGCCGGAGCGGGAGCTGCTGCCGGAGCCGGAGCTGCTGCTGGAGCCGGAGCTGCTTTCGGAGCTGCTGCCGGAGCCGGAGCTGCTGCTGCAGCGCCGCCATCTTTAACTACTACATCGTAATCCTGGCCGTTAACTGTTACAGTAAATTTTCTCATTGTCTTTCCTCCTAAATGATTGTACTTTCAACTTTCAATTAGAACTGCTGATTGCCGGAAACGCCTGCAATGCGGGCTGCGGTTGTCCAGCCGGTTCTAGCTGCCGGGCGGATGGAGACGATTTCGCCGCCACCCATAGCAACGATAGCAGCAGCAATTGCTGCTACGACTGCACCATTGTCAGCAGCTTTGGGAGCTGCTTTAGGAGCTGCAGCTGCTCTCTTGGGAGCTGCGGCCGGTGCCGGTGCTGCGGACTGATTGAGAGATGAACGTACCTGCCAGATCATGATCAGGGCAATTACTGCAACAACGGCAGCAAATACCGCGATATACATAACTGTACTGTTATCCATCTGTACCCATCCTTTCAATTAGAGTATTTAAGCGGCAAATATTAGAGCGGAATGTTTCCGTGTTTCTTTGCCGGATGTACTTCGTGCTTGGAAGCAAGCATCTTCAGTGCATTGATGATTGTCGGACGAGTGTTTCTCGGATCGATAACTGCATCTACATAGCCGCGTTCTGCAGCTTTGTAAGGAGTAGCGAATTCTTCGACATATTCCTTGGTACGCTGTTCTTTATCTGGATCTTTCTTGAAGATAATGTTAGCTGCGCCTGCAGGTCCCATAACAGCGATTTCAGCGGTCGGCCAAGCGAATACCTGGTCAGCGCCCTGTTCACGGGAGCACATAGCAATGTAGGAGCCGCCGTATGCTTTACGGAGAATCATGGTGATCTTCGGAACGGTAGCTTCGCAGTATGCGAACAGCATCTTAGCGCCGTGACGAATTACGCCGGCATATTCCTGCTGTTTGCCGGGCAGGAAGCCTGGTACGTCGACGAGGTTAAGTACAGGAATGTTGAAGCAGTCGCAGAAACGAATGAAGCGAGCTGCTTTATCGGATGCGTTGTAGTCAAGGCAGCCTGCCATGAAGGATGGCTGGTTAGCAATGATACCAACAGTCTGTCCGTCCATACGAGCGAAGCAGGTGATGATGTTCTTTGCGAATTCCTTAGCTACATCGTAATATTCGCCGTTATCTACAATAGACTTGATAACATCGTACATGTTATATGGAGCATTGGAGCTTTCAGGCATAAGGGTATCGAGGGCCGGATCGGTTCTTGTGGGATCATCACCGGTTTCAACGATAGGAGCATCTTCCATGTTGTTGGAAGGCAGGAAGGAGAGCAGGTAACGAATCTGTTTAATGCAGTCTTCGTCGTTTTCAGCTGCGAACTGAGCTACACCGGAAGTACGGTTGTGGGTCATTGCGCCGCCGAGAGCTTCTGCTGTAATAACTTCGCCGGTTACAGATTTAACTACAGCCGGGCCGGTCAGGAACATCTGGGATGTTTTCTTAACCATGTAAATGAAGTCGGTCAGAGCCGGGGAGTATACAGCGCCGCCTGCAGATGGTCCCATGATAGCGGAAATCTGAGGAATAACGCCGGATGCAATGGTGTTGCACCAGAAAATCTTGCCGTAGCCGGAGAGGGCATCGACAGCTTCCTGAATACGAGCTCCGCCGGAATCGTTCAGGCCTACGCAAGGTGCACCGACTTTCAGAGCCAGTTCATTTACGTGAACGATTTTAGCTGCATGCATTTCACCAAGGGAGCCGCCTTCAACGGTGAAGTCCTGAGCGAATGCAAATACAAGTCTTCCATCAACAGTGCCGTAACCTGTTACTACGCCTTCACCAGGGAGATCTTTCTTTTCCTGGCCGAAGTTGTGGCAGCGGGATTTTACAAGGGCATTGACTTCTACGAAAGTACCTTCATCAAACAGAAGAGCCAGTCTTTCACGAGCAGTCAGTTTGCCTTTTGCATGCTGTTTTTCAATACGTTTTTCGCCACCCATAGCCTCTACATGAGCGAGGTTTTTATGGAGAAGTTCAATTCTTTCTTCAACAGTTGCCATTCTTACACCTCCAAAAATTTTAGGGTCCCCCACAGGGGGGATGACTTGCCCCAAATGGGCAAGTCATATGCCATCGTTCAAATTATTTCTTGAAGGATGGGCCGCCGGGGCGTTCTGTCAGTTCAAGCAGAAGGCCAGTTGCCTTTGGATGCAAGAATGCAATATGACAGCCGCCTGCACCAACGCGGAACTTCTTGTCGATGAGCGGAACTTCTTTAGCCTGCAGATCAGCCAGAGCAGCTTCGATATCATCTACACGAAGAGCAACATGCTGGAAACCGTTCTTGCCGTTGTTTGCTTTTTCAATGAAACGAGCAATCGGGCCGTCCGGAGTGGTGGAACCCAGGAATTCGAGTTCGCAAGCTTCGGTCTGAGCGGATGGTTTGAAGAAGCTTGTTGTTACATGCTGTTCTTCAACGGTTTCATCCGGCAGAGAAGGTTCAAGTCCGAAAATGTCTTTCATCTGCTGTTTAATCTTTGCGAGATCTTTAACAGCTACGCCAACATGATCGACAGTTAAAACTTTGAATGCCATAATAACTCCTCCTTTAAAATTATTTGAATATTTTGCCCACAATGGAATCAACGACTGTGTACGGATCAGTTTTCCGTTCAAAGACTTGTTCCACGTAGTCACTAAATTCACCCGTCTTGGAGATGGTTTCTTCAATATGACGGGAAATGCGGTCGTGAATCATCTCAAGCATTTCGGAACGAGCCCGGTCGCGTCTTCTTTCATCAAGAACGCCGGATTCTTCCAGATACTTACGATGATCGCCCAGGGCTGCTACTACATCATCTACACCCTGGTCTTTGTTCGCAATCGTCCTTTCAATCGGAGGACGCCAGTTCTGAGCTTCGCCCAGATCGAGCATCATTTCGATTTCAACATTCAGACGATCTGCGCCGTCACGGTCACATTTATTGATGACGAATACATCACCAATTTCGAGGATACCTGCTTTAATAGCCTGAATATCGTCACCAAGTCCAGGTACGAGCACAACAAGTGTTGTATCCGCATTTTTGACGATATCGACTTCTGACTGTCCTACGCCTACTGTTTCGATGAAAATAACATCGAGACCGAAAGCATCCATCAGTTTTACCGCATCAGCTGTCTTGCGGGAAAGTCCGCCGAGACTGCCTCGCGTGCCCATACTACGGATATAAACACCCTTATCCAAGGTCAGGTCGTTCATACGGATACGGTCGCCAAGGATGGCGCCGCCGGAGAACGGACTGGTAGGATCGACTGCAACGATACCTACGGTCTTACCCTGAGCACGGTATTTCTTGATCAGGGCATCTGACAGTGTGCTCTTACCCGCACCAGGTGCACCAGTGATACCGATGACCTGTGCACGACCGGTATGATGATAGATATCTTTCATGATATCTTCAAATCCATCCCGTTCGTCTTCAACGATGGTAATTGCTCTCGCTAAGGCACGTCTGTTTCCATTCCAAAAATCTTTCATTGAGAATTCCATGGATACACCGCCTTTTCGAAGAGTAAAGAGAAATAATATAGTTGCAAGGGGCTGGGTATTAGCCCAGTCCCTAGCAGCTAAATTACCAAACGTCAGTCAATAACAGCTACAGGCTGATTATTTCTTAACGTTTTCTTTAATGAAGTCAATAACTTTCTTTGTTGGGGTGCCAGGTGTGAAGATAGCTTTTACGCCAGCTTTTTCGAGGCCTGGGATATCGTCTTCCGGAATTACGCCGCCGCCGATAACCAGAACGTCGCCCATTCCTTTAGCCTTCAGTGCTTCTACAACTTCCGGGAAAAGGGTGTTGTGAGCGCCGGAGAGCAGGGACAGAGCTACTACATCAACGTCTTCTGCATCTGCTGCTTCAACAATCTGTTCAACGGTCTGACGAAGACCGGTGTAAATAACTTCCATGCCTGCGTCACGAAGTGCACGGGCAATAACTTTTGCACCACGATCGTGTCCATCAAGACCCGGTTTAGCTACGAGTACTCTGATACGTTTGTCTGCCATTGTAAATTACCTCCAGAAATATGTTCAGTAATGTAAGATTCTCTTGCTTCAGGCTGCCCTAAGATTAAAGGGTGTTGTGCGGTTTGTATTCGCCGAATACTTTACGGAGAACGCCGCAGATTTCGCCTTCGGTGCAGTAAGCACGTACGCAGTCGAGGATGACTGGCATAAGGTTAACATGATCTGGACCTTCAGCCGGAGTCTGAGCTGCTTTTTCAAGTTTAGCCAGTTCTTCAGCAACTTTAGCCTGGTCACGGTTTTCCTTATCTTTAGCGAGCTGAGCTTTCTTTCTTTCGCCAACGGAAGCATCAATCTTCAGCAGGCCGGTAACCGGCGGTTCTTCCATGGTGAACTTGTTGACGCCAACGATTGTCTTTTCGCCGGATTCAACAGCCATCTGCCAAGCATAAGCGGAATCCTGAATTTCTTTCTGGATGTAGCCTTTATCAATAGCTTCTACAGCGCCGCCCATTTCATCAATCTTCTTGATGTACTGCATAACTTCTTCTTCGATAGCGTTGGTCATTGCTTCAACATAGTAGGAGCCGCCGAGCGGGTCAACTACGTCAGCCAGGCCGGATTCGTAAGCTACGATCTGCTGGGTACGAAGAGCGATGGTTACGGATTCAGTGGTCGGAAGAGCCAGTGCTTCATCGCGGGAGTTGGTGTGCAGGGACTGGGTGCCGCCCATAACTGCTGCTGCGGTCTGCAGAGCAACACGAACGATGTTGTTGTTCGGCTGCTGAGCTGTCAGCATGGAGCCTGCGGTCTGGGTGTGGAAACGAAGTTTCATGGACTTCGGGTTTTCAGCATGGAATCTTTCTTTCAGGATTCTAGCCCAGATACGACGGGAAGCACGGAATTTAGCAACTTCTTCGAGTACGTTGTTGTGAGCGTTCCAGAAGAAGGACAGACGTGGAGCGAATTCATCAATCTTCATGCCTGCTTTCAGAGCTGCTTCGATGTATGCAATACCATCAGCAATGGTGAATGCAACTTCCTGAGCAGCGGTGGAACCAGCTTCACGGATATGATAGCCGGAAATGGAAATGGTGTTCCACTTCGGTACGTTAGCGGAGCAGTATTCGAAGATATCGGTAATCAGACGCATGGACGGTTTAACCGGGAAAATGTAGGTACCGCGTGCTGCGTATTCCTTCAGGATATCGTTCTGAATGGTGCCGCGAAGAGCAGATGCAGGAACGCCCTGTTTTTCAGCTACTGCAATGTACATAGCCAGCAGGATGGAAGCCGGTGCGTTGATGGTCATGGAAGTGGAAACTTTGCCAAGATCAATGCCGTCGAACAGTCTTTCCATATCGTAGAGGGAGTCGATAGCTACGCCTACTTTACCAACTTCACCAGCGGACATTTTGTCATCGGAGTCATAACCGATCTGGGTCGGAAGGTCGAATGCAACAGACAGGCCGGTGCCGCCGTTAGCAATCAGGTATTTATAACGTTTGTTGGATTCTTCAGCGGTGGAGAAACCAGCATACATACGCATGGTCCAGAGACGGCCACGGTACATGGTGGGCTGTACGCCACGGGTATATGGATATTCGCCCGGGAAACCGAGGTCTTTTTCATAGTCGAAACCGTCAAGATCGAGTGGTGTGTACAGGTTCTTATGTTTCAGACCAACTCTTTCCGGATGTTTTGCAACCTGTTTTGCATATTCTGCATTGTAGGCATCAAGTTTAGCTTTCAGGGATTCGTTAGACATGAGTTCATCTTCCTCCTAAAAAAGTAAGTATGTAACTATCTGGAAGTTGATCCCCTTTTCCGGGGAACCGCGGCTTTGTGCTCTTCTTGTTCTCCTGTGAGGGAAGTCTTCCGTCAGGGTTCCGCAAAGCCTTTCGCTGCCGCAGCGATCGTTTGAATCTTCTTGCAGCAGCTTTCGGACTCTTGCGAGACCCATGTATATGACACTGTCTTAGACAGCTATCACCATAGGTAATTATACAATATTTGGATTATTTGTAAAGTATTAAAAGCAAATCAAATTATTTCTTGAAATGCATATCTCCGGTTTCTGCCAGGCTTTCATGGAATTTGAAAGCTTCTTTAAGCAGATGCGGGGTCTGGCTGTTGCCGCAGGCAGCGCATGCTCTTTCGTAGTAGTCCATGAGCTGATCTCTGAAGGACGGATGAGCAACGTTGTTGATAATAACTTTTGCTCTTTCCTTCGGGGTCAGGCCGCGAACATCTGCAACGCCCTGTTCGGAAATGAACACATGGGTATCATGTTCGGTGTGGTCAACATGGGAGCACATCGGAACAACTGCAGAAATCTTGCCGCCTTTTGTTGTGCTGTGGCAGAAGAAGCAGGACAGGAATGCGTTGCGGGCAAAGTCGCCGGAACCGCCGATACCATTCATCAGCTTGGTGCCTGTGATATGGGTGGAGTTTACATGACCGTAAATATCCATTTCCAGAGCAGTGTTCATGCCGATAACGCCGATACGACGAACAACTTCACCGTTGTTGGAAATTTCCTGCGGACGAAGAACGATCTTCTTGTTGTACTTCTGAATGTTTGCATAGAAGCGTTTCAGTCCATCCGGGGATGGGGACAGGGAAGTACCGGAAATCATGTCGATCTTGTCTTCATCAATCAGGTCGAACATGCCATCCTGAATAACTTCGGTGTATACGGAAAGGTTTCTGAAGTCGGATTCAACGAGGCCGTGGATAACTGCGTTTGCTACGTTGCCTACGCCGGACTGCAGCGGCAGCAGGTTTTCCGGAAGTCTTCCATGTTTCACTTCGTTCTTCAGGAAGTCTACCAGGTTGTTGCCCATAGCTTCTGCATCATCATCCAGCGGAGCCAGTGTACGGGTTACATCTGGCATATCGCATGGAACGATGGCAACGATCTTGGAGGGATCGCAGGGGATGTACGGGGTGCCTACGCGGTCGCCGGCATGGAGAATCGGAATTGGTTCACAGAATGGCGGATTCTTACGCATGTAAATATCAGCCATGCCTACCAGGTCCAGCGGCTGGGTGGTGTTAACTTCTACAATGACTTTCTTTGCAGTGTCAACATATACCGGAGAGTTGCCGATAGCGGTTGTCGGATAGAGTTCGCCGTTCGGTCCGATCTTGCAGACTTCAACTACTGCAAAATCCGGGCCTGTTACGTGTTCGCCCTTCACGTTGGTGAAGAAGCCGGCACGTACCTGCTGTGCAACATGGGACAGGTGCAGATCGTAGTAGTTTACCTTGCCTGCATTGATAGCTTTTCTCAGGTTGGCATTGGTCTGATAAGGCATACGGTTTCTGACGCCGTTTACAGCAACCAGTTCGGTATCGATCTGGGAACCGGTGGAAGCGCCGGTCCAGATATCAACCTGGAATGGAGTTTCTTTCATGCGTTCTGCGAGTTCATGCATTGTAATCTTCGGATAGCCGCAGGGGGTAAATCCGGAAATACCGATGATATCGCCAGGATTGAACATTTTTGCTGCAGTCTTGGCATCGCATACCTTGGAGAGAAGACCTTTGTCTTCAATTCTGCTAAGGAATTCACTATCATTGGTGTCGATCATTACTATCATCCTCCCAAATATGAAAAATAAATTATATAAAAGTCCGCAGCCGCAAAACCTGATTACTCGCTTCAGCATTGCCGCAGAACTTTTTACCCGTAAAAAAACAGCCGCCTAATCCTTGTGGTATGAGTTTATCTTAAGATTATGTATGCCCGTAAAGTGTAATACTATAATCACAAGACCAAACCCTCCAATCGTAAGATTTTGCTGACTGCATTTTGGTTCATTCAATCATCAGTATTATTATAACACACTTTTCCTCATGAAAACCCCAAAAATGTACTATTTGCCTTACAAATTCCCTTGTACCCGTTATAGATAATTCCTATTAGACAAATTATGAATTGCGTGACCTATAACTCCATATTTACAGATGTTTCTATTAATTGACGTGAATTTAATGGAGATATGTCTATTTATATACTCAGACGACCTGTGTATTGAAACTTATGGGTTTCGTCAAAATCATATATGAATCAGGAAAAGAACGAACCCGCCGCCGGATGCCGCCCGCTAAGCCTCTGCCTTCCTGCCATTTTCTTTTTTTCCGCAGGAAACGCAGAGGGCGGCCAGAGACCAGAAGCAGAAGGATACGGACCGGCTGAAGAGAACGTGATCCCCCATGCTGATGACAGCGAGGGCCATGACCATGAGCACGCCGCCAAGGCCCATGGATTTAGTGAAGCTGTCCTTTCCATAGCGGTAATTTTTCCAGCACAGGATGCCCTGGGCAAAGAAGGCACCAAGAAATGCCAGTCCGCCGGGAATGCCTACTTCCGCCGGCATATTCAGGTACATATTATGGGCATGGAAGATGAGCACTCCTTCTTCCTGAATGAAAAAATTATAATCGGGATAGGCAAGGAAATAGGTCCCCCAGCCTACGCCCAGGAGAGGATGTTCCTCAATCATGGCCACCGTACTTTCCCACAGGGCGAAGCGGAGGTCCACAGACGTATCTTCGCCGGAGAAAAGGGAAAGGAACCGTTCCACTACCTGGCCGTGATAGAAGGCCAGCACCACCGGCACCAGAAGGAAGAGGAATCCGAATCTTTTGTCATAAAAAAGAGTAAGCCCCAGCACAATGGCTGCCAGGCTCACCCAGGCTCCCCGGGAATAGGTGAGAGCCAGGCAGAGAAGGAGGGCAAGAAGAATCCCTGCAAAGACAGTTTTCCTTTTCACTGCCTTCTCTCTCAAGGTAAAAGCGGTGAGGATACTGATCATCATCAGCAGATAGGCGCCAAAAAGATTGGGGTTTTCAAGGGTAGAGTACATGCGCCGCCGAAGGAGGGGAAAACGTTCCGGGTCCACCCAGCTCTGGGCTTCCATATCCGCCGCCATTCCCGCTGCATTGGCATACTGGAAGAAGCCGTAAGCCACGGTGACCACCGCCCCTGCCAGGAAAGCATACAAAGCCTTTTCCTTTTCTTTCTCCGTGGAAACGGTGGTATAAATCAGAAGATACAGCAGACCATACATGAGGGGCTGCAGTGCCCAGTTCATCAGGGAAAAGGCGGTGTTCTTAGATACAAAGGCAGAAAGGAAGGAGCAAAGGAGGAAAACAGCCCCCATCTGCCATAAAGGCGGAAGAGAAAGCCCCACCTCTTTCTGCCTCTTCCAGTTATAGAGCCATGCCCCTATGGCAGGAAGAAGGGTGATATAAAAAAGAAAGGGATTTAAGGGCAGCAGAAAAAGTGTAGCATACAGCAGATGCAGGATATGCTGCTTCGAACAGAGACCATTTGCAGAAACTTTCCCCATTGATTCCTCCGGTATATGAAATCGGTGATTTTAGAGCTTTATTCCCTTTATTATATAGGACCCCGCCGCCGGTAGCAACGAAAGAATATACAGGGGCGGCGGGATTCATGAGGCAGAGAAAATAAAAAAGGCCAGGCCCCGTGCCTTTTGCTTTCGTTTTTCTTTTCATGATACAATAAGATAGATAGAAAATATGCGAAACCAAAGATATGTCCTTTAACGGAGGTTATGATGAACAAACGTCTGACTGTGGACCTGGGAATGCTGATTTCCTTCCTTGTCCTTCTGGATTACCGGCTGGTCCGGAATTTCGGCCACGAGACGCTGGCCCTTGTTTTCTTTTTACTTTTCCTTCTTCACACCTGGTTCAACAGGCAGTGGTATGCTTCCCTTACCCGGGGCCGATGGAACACGGACAGGAAACTGACCTTCCTCGCAGACCTGCTGCTTCTTGGTTCCTTTGCCGCCGTCATGGCAAGCGGGTTTATGATATCTCATACCCTCCCCACAGGAATGCAGAAAGCGCCCCTTCTGGCTCACCAGATTCATCATGTGGCCGGCTATGTCATGGTCATTGCCCTGGGCTTCCATCTGGGACTTCACTGGAGCGCCATTCTTCCCCGGCTGGAGAAGGGAATGGGCTTTTATAAAATCCCCCATCTGTCTCTTCTCTACAAAGTGCTTGTCATTCTTCTCACTGCCGGCGGCATTTACTTTTCCTTTTACTACAGCCTGGGAAGCAGGCTTCTTCTTCTCCGCATTCCCAATGCCCGAAGCATCCCCGTGACCCTCTGGACTTTCACATTCGGCCATCTTCTGATTATGTCCCTCTATGCGGCAGGGGCCTATTATGTACAGAAGTTTTTCAGGCAGAGAAAGCGGAGACCTGCCAGAACATAAAAAAAAGACTGTGAAAAAATGGAAATCATTTCTTCACAGTCTTTTTTCATGCCTTATTTTTCTTCCCCATTCCAATAGGCTGTCCTGATACCCAGCACCTTTTCCGATTCGAAGGAGTCCCTATGGCCATCGGAATAATGGCGGGCCGCTCTGATTACATATTTCAGCCCCAGGTAAAGCATAGGTACGTTGCAGTATACCATGATGATATTTCCCAAATCGGAGAAAGCCCAGAGGTTTGACAGGTCGTAGCCTGCAATGTTGCAGGCAATGCCGAAGGCTGCCACAAAAACACAGAGGCAGCGGATGAAATTGATGAAACCTTTGGACGAGGAAATACGATTGGCAGAAATTTCAGAGAAGGAAACGAAGCCGATTACGCAGGTATAGGCAAAGAGGCAGAAGCAGATGGAAACCATGATCTGCACCATCACCTGCAGCATTTCCGGCGCCAGGCCGTTCACCGAAAAGAGGAATTTCCCATAGGTGCCTGCGGCTTTCCAGGCCGCAGGATCCAGTGCCCATTCATGGGCCATGACGATGATGAAACCGGTCATGGTACAGATCACATGGGTATCCAGGAAAACGCCCAGAGCGGAAATGATGCCCTGTTCACAGGGATGACGGGCTTCGGCGGAAGCAGCGGCCATGGTGATGGTGCCCTGGCCGGCTTCATTGGACATAAGCCCTCTCTTGACGCCCTGGAGAAGAGCGGTCCCCAGAAATCCGCCGAAAACGGCTTCCGGCTTGAAGGCCCCTTCAAACACGGCCTTAAAGAAATAGGGCACACTGTCCACATTGAAAAGAATCAGGAGCAGCGCGGTGACTGCATAAATGACAGCCATCACCGGTACCAGCACGTCTGCCCAGCGGGACACACGGCGGATACCGCCGAAAGCCATAAAAGCCATGAGGAGAATCACCAGCACAGAAACCACATAATAGAAAGTAGACTGCACCGGTATCTGAATATGCTGTGCAAGTCCTGCGATGGCGCCGGCCGAGGTGACTACGTTGAACCCCTGGGCAGGCAGGCACATGAGGGCATATACGATATACACCAGTGAAAGGATGGTGCCCACCCACACCTTGTTGCCGCAGAGCTTTCTGGCATAAAAGGGAAGACCTCCTACGAAGGTATCTCCTCTTTTTTCCTTGAAAATCTGGGCCAGCGTTCCTTCCGTAAAGGCGGTGGCCATGCCGAAGAAGGCAGAAACCCACATCCAGAACAGAGCCCCCGGACCGCCGGCAGCAATGGCACCGGTAACGCCGATCATATTGCCCGGTCCTACCCGCATGGCCGTACTGAGGAGGAAAGCAGCCAGCGGAGATATGCCCGCCTTAATGCTTCTTCTGGAAGCCAGCGTATGAACGCCCACGGAAAACAGCCTCACCTGGATAAAGCCCAGGCGGATGGTAAAGTAAATGCCGGAACCTACCAGTACGATAATTGCCAGTGAGAAGGATCCCAGCAGGGGAATATTCTTCCAGAAACTGAACATTTTGGGAAAATCCCAGAAAAAGTCGGAAACCGGAGTGACAAAGCTCAGCACCGCATTGAGGGCGGCAAATAAGTTCTCCATATTCCTCTCTCCTTTCGTAAATACCAGACAGGCCGGTCATGATCCCCATACCATGACCGGCCCCGAATGATGCTGAGAAACGCTCGAAAATTACTGTCTGGCCCCTGCTGCCTTGATGGCCAGAGCCAGCTTATGGGCCAGCCCCTTCATCTTTTCACGGGACACAGAGCACACAGCCAGACGGATACCTTTCTTTAAAGGTACCAGGAATACATGCTGCTTTTCCAAATCATCACATACAGCCTGGGAGTTGGTCACAGGGATGGTGATAAAGAAACCGGAAATATACGGTACAAATTTAACGCCCTCTTCTCTGGCTTCCTTCATGAAGATGGCGGCCCTTTCCTGAATCAGTTTGAAATAGCGGGCTCTTTCTTCATCGAGCTGGCGGATTTTATCCGGATCTTCACAGATATGAATCATGGCATTCTGGGCTGCACTGTTGCAGTTGGACCAGGTGGCACGGCTGCTGTACTGGTTAATGTCTACGAATTCCTTAATCACATCCTTATCGGAAGAAATACCGATCATGGCACCCATGCGCTGGCCATACATGGTAAATCCCTTGGAAAGGGTGTAGGCGCAGACCACCAGAATATTTTTCGGCAGCCCGCCAAAGACCTTGAAGAATTTCCGGCATTCCTGCTTTTCCCCGCTGTAGTCCAGATAAGCCACATCGGGAACCAGGATGGCATTCTTTCTGCCGTCTGCCACGGCGTCTTTCAGTATATCCACCGCTTTCTGCCATTCAGCCACAGACATGCAGTAGCCCGTAGGATTGTTGGCAATGCCGTTCAGAATGATGACGATATTATCCTGGTTCTTCAGAATATCTTCCACTGCTTCCTTGAAGGCCGGCGCATTGAAGTGTCCCTCTTCTGTGAGGAAGGAAAAACTTCTTACCCTGCGGTTATTGTCATCAATCAGGCTGTCGTAAGCTCCCCAGTGCCAGTCCGTAATGAGTACTTCATCGCCAGGTTCCGAATAATTGTGAACTACATGATGGAGCACCCCGGTACCGCCAGGCGTAGAGCAGGCATCAATATATCCCTCCGGTCTGGATTCGCCAAAGCACTGATCAATACAGTCATCCAGAAACTTCCGATACCCCTGGATAGGTGCATAGGCACAGATTTCCTTCGGACTCAGCTTTGTCAGTGCTTCTTTCACCACATCCAGCACTACCAGATTTCCATCTTCATCCAGAATGGAACCAACGGTACCGTTCACCACCTGATCGTTGCCGATTTTTTCCGCCAGCGCAATGGCTCTGTTATTGGCTGCGAAAATATTATCTTCTGCACATTTTCCTTTTGCATGAGGTGCTGCCACACTGAACATAAAAAATCCTCCTTGAAATAAGAAAGAAGAAAAGCCTTCTTCCTGAACATGGAAAAATAAAGCAAATCAATGAAAAAGCCCGCGGCAAAATAGTGCCACAGGCTCCCTTGCCCATTTTTCTTATGAATTTGACGACTTTATTATAATCCATGGATACAGAAAAAGAAAGGGCAACCGGCATTGGACACACCTTCGGTGTGAGGGTTGACGGGGCTGCGCCCCGAGGGTTGTGGCCGCCTGCCGGCGGCGGGTTGTGTAGAGGGGTTGTGAAGGGAACGGTTCTTAAGATTGACTGGCCCTTTCGGGCCCGAGGGTTCTTAAGTTTGACGGCCTTTCAGGCCGAGGGTTGTGGTATCGCCCTTACGGGCGATGAGTATAAAGTCAGCGTTACGGATTTACCTTTCTGCATCATTTGGCATGATGAGCATTCTGCTGATTGGCCGCGGCGTTTCCCTCCTTTCCCGCTTCGCAGGAAAGGGGAAACGCCGGAGTGATACATGAAGTCCATGCCGTCCAAAGTCTGAAGTCTAATAGTCTGAGGTCTATGACCTCTTTCGGGAATACAGTCCCACGGCCAGCGGTAAGTCCTCCCATTCCCCAATCTCCAGTCTCCATTCTCCATTCCCCATTCCCCGCCAGTCCCATTTCCATTATAATAAAAAGACATCTTATTCCTGTGGAGGCTTTTCATGATAAAAAAATACGCCGATGTGCTGCTGGCCGCCCTTTTAGCTCTGGCCACCGGGCTTTTTGTGCCTTTCTCCCCTGCTCTTCTTTGGAAAAGCATAAACTGGAATCTGCTGGGCATCCTGTTCTGTCTCATGACCATTACGGCGGAAATCGGAAAATGGGGCATTCCTAGGGCTCTCTGCCTTCATTTTTTTGACGGAAAAGTCACGGTGCGGCAGCTGGCCCGTTTCTTTACCGGTGCCTGCTTCTTTTCGTCCATGGTCATAACCAATGATATATCCCTTATTATCTTTGTTCCCTTTTCCATTTCCACTTTTATCGAAATCCATGAGCGGTCACTTCTGATTCCGCTGATTACGCTGGAAACCATAGCTGCCAACATGGGCAGCATGCTGACACCCATAGGAAATCCGCAGAATCTTTTCATATATGAATACTTCCATCTGCCCCTGTCTGATTTTCTATCGACCACAGCGCCGGTGGTCTTCATCAGCGGCTTTTTTCTGTATCTGGCAGGACGGCTTTTCCCGGAAACCATCATTTCTTCCCTGCCTTCCAGGGAAATGGAACTGCCAAGGAAGAAGTCTCTCTTTTTCCTTTTCCTTCTCCTCCTCTGTGTTCTTCATGTCCTTCGTCTGATTCCCCTGGCCCTCGTCATAGCGGTGGTGGTGCCGGCCATGATTTTCCTGGACCGGAAGGCCTTTTGGGAGGTGGATTACAAGCTGCTTCTCCTCTTTTCCCTTCTCTTCATGGCTGTCGGAAATCTGGGACGCCTGGACATCCTCAGCACCTGGGCCCGGCAGACCATAGGGGGCCATGAGTTCTGGATATCCCTTCTCCTCTCCCAATTTATCAGCAATGTGCCGACCACGGTCATGCTTTCTCCCTATACGGAAAACTGGGCGCCCCTTCTCCTGGGCGTGGATGTGGGCGGCCTGGGCACCCTCATTGCTTCCATGGCCAGCCTCATTTCCTTCAAAGCCTATACCCATATTCCTGCCGTCTCCAAAAAGGAGTACCTGGCCCTCTTTTCTCTATACAACCTGCTCCTTCTGGCAGTGCTCATCCTGTGGTATGTGATGGTGTATTAAGAAAGGGCAGAGGGACTTCCTTCGGGTTATGGCCTGCTGACCCGGACCGGTTGTGGAAAAGGATTCTTGGGTTTAACGCCCCTGCCAGTCCGAGGATCCGGTCAGGCAGCAAAAGGAAAGCGCCTTTACGGGCAGGCCAGACCCCCGCTCTCCACTCCCCGGTCCTATTCCCCATTCCCCACCAGCCCGCACCAAAAAACGCGATGCCATGGATTACCATGGTATCGCGTTTTTTTATTTTACATTCTTTGTACCGCCGGCATTGACGGTAGTATCATCACCGATGCGCCACCGGGTATTGACCCGGACTCTTCCGTCAGCGTCTCCGTCACTGTTATAGCGGATCCTTCCGTCTCCGCTCATTTCCAGCATCGGTTTTCCTTCGGGAATCTTTTTTTCTTCTCTGTATCCCAGGGCTTCCAGCTCCCGGGCGTATTCCTTCTTCAGTTTCATCAGACTTTCATGATCTTTGTCCTTTTCGTTATGGTGCTCCAGCATATCCTTAATCACGCTGGCCAGTTCATAGCGGGTCATGCTGCCCCGGCTGAAGAAATCGGTGGTATAGGAAGGGGCTTTCCCTTCCCGGCACAGGGTTTCCACGGTCCTGTAGTCCCAGGACTTAGGGCTTACGGGATCAAAGGAATTCGGAGCGTACAGATTATAGGCAAAACCTGTGATAGACGCTGCCGCCAGCAGGGCGGTGAGGAAAACTGTTTTTTTCATATCAGTCACATATCTTTCCTTCAATCACCTTCAGCAGTTCCTCCCGGCCCTCTCCGGTGAGAGCAGAGTAGGCAATGGGCGGGAAGTCTCCCGGAAAATATTTTTCCAGAAGTTTTTTATTCTTCACCAGTTCATTCCGCTTCAGCTTATCCCCTTTGGTCCCGATGATCTGGAGGGACGGGGCAATGGAACGGAGCCATTCATAGGCCTTCAGGTCGATGGGAAGACCGGGATGGCGGAGATCGATTAAAAGGCCGATCATCTGGAGACTGGGGGAATGTTCCAGGTAATCTGCAATGAAGGCAGACCAGCTGTCCTTGTTCTGCTGGCTTGTCTTGGCAAAGCCGTACCCCGGCAGGTCCACCAGGTACCAGTCCTGCCGCACTTCCTCTTCATTTTCCATCCTTCTGGACTGGATAGCATAGTAATTGATGGTTCTGGTCTTCCCCGGCTCCCGGCTGACAAAGGCCAATTTCTTCCTGCCGCAGAGAGAATTGATGAGGGATGATTTTCCCACATTGGACCGTCCGATGAAGGCGATTTCCTTCTTTCCATCGTTCACATACTGGCTGCGGTTCACTGCCGCCCGGACATAGGCGGAAGAAAATATATGAAATTCATCCATTTTTTTAATTTCTGACACAGGCTTGCCTCCTTGCTGCCGGTTGTCCGGATTCACTGAAAGGGGCTGCTGCCTGACGAACAGCACTTCCCCTGATAATGGCTTATTTCACCAGGGCGTGATTCAGCACATCATCCACATTTTTCACATATACGAAATGGAGCTTGTCTCTTACCGATGCAGGCAGTTCTTCCAGATCCCGCCTGTTCTTTTCAGGGAGAAGAATCTGCTTGATGCCAAACTGGTTGGCTGCCAGCACCTTTTCTTTGACGCCGCCGATGGGAAGGACTTCGCCGGTCAGTGTGATTTCACCGGTCATGGCCGTGTCGCCTCTCACTTTCCGTCCGGTGTAGGCAGAGGCCATGGCGGTAGCCATGGTAACACCGGCAGAAGGACCGTCTTTGGGCACCGCTCCTTCGGGCAGATGGATATGGGTATCCAGGGTTTCGTAGAAATCATCCTTCAGGCCCAGCTGTTTGGCCCGGCTGCGGATGTAGGTATAGGCCGTTTCAGCGGATTCCTTCATTACATCGCCCAGCTGTCCCGTAAGAATCAGATTGCCCTTGCCTTTGATGGTGACCGCTTCTGTATCCAGCACTTCGCCGCCTGCCATGGTCCAGGCCAGACCGTTGACCCGTCCCACGGCATCGGGATGTTCTTCCGCCATGGGCATGAATTTCACAGGGCCCAGGTATTTTTCCAGGGTCTTCGCATTAAGAGATGGAAGGCTGTCATCCTGCAGCACCATCTTCTTGCCTACCTTGCGGCAGAGGGATCCAATGGTCCTTTCCAGTTCCCGGACGCCCGCCTCTCTGGTATAGCCTTCGATGACTCGGCGGATGAGGAGATCTGTGAAACGGATATCCTTTGCCTTGAGACCATTTCTCTTCATCTGGCGGGGAATGAGGTACTGTTTGGCAATCTTCACCTTTTCCTCTTCCGTGTAGCCCGTGAGCTCGATGAGCTCCATGCGGTCAAGAAGGGCCGGCGGGATGGTGGATACCGTATTGGCGGTGGCCAGGAAGAATACCTTCGATAAATCAAAGGGAATATCGATATAATTGTCGTGGAAAGCCTTGTTCTGTTCCGGATCCAGGGCTTCCAGCAGGGCTGATGCCGGGTCGCCCCGGAAATCGGCGCCTACCTTGTCGATTTCATCCAGCAGAATGAGGGGATTCTTCGTTTTGGCCTGGGCAATGGCTTCAATGAACCGTCCAGGCATGGCCCCGATATAGGTGCGGCGATGGCCGCGGATTTCCGCTTCATCGTGAATGCCGCCCAGGGAAATGCGGGCAAACTTCCGTCCCATGGCATTGGCAATGGACTGGGCCAGGGAGGTCTTGCCTACACCTGGAGGTCCTACGAAGCAGATAATGGGAGCCTTGGCATCCGGTGCCAGCACACGGACTGCCAGGTATTCCAGGATTCTTTCCTTGATTTTTGTGAGGCCGTAATGGTCATGGTCCAGCAGTTTCTTGGCTTCCTTCAAGTCCAGTTTGTCCTGGCTTTCTGTATTCCAGGGCAGGCTGAAAATCCAGTCCAGATAGTTTCTGGCCACTGCCGTTTCCGCCATCATAGGCGGCATGGCTGCCAGATGGTCGATGACTTTTCCGATTTTGGCCTTGAATTCCTGATGGATGCCCGATTCTTTCAGCTTTTTCCGGTAGTCTTCGGCTTCCTGTTCCTGGCTTACCGTATCACCCAGACGGTCATGGATGGACTTGATTTTCTGGCGCAGGTAATAGTCCTGCTGTTCCTTGTCCATTTTGGCCCGCACGTCACCGTTGATTTCCGCTTCCAGCCGGCCGATCTGGATTTCCTGGTCCAGCAGGTGGTGAACCAGGCGGAGCCTGTCCATCACATTCGTTTCTTCCAGTACGTCCTGACGCTGGCGGGGCGTAAGGAGAAGCTGGGCAGAAAGGAAGTCCGCCGTTTCGCCGGGGTCCGTAATCTGCTTGAGCTGATCCATCTGTTCATCGGGAAGGCCCTGTTTGGTGTTTCTGAGCCATTCAAAGAAGGCTTTTAAAATGGTCCTTCTGTATGCTTCTGCCTTCAGTTCATCATCGGGCATGATTTCTTCCAGGTCATCCACCTGGGCCATGAGGCAGCGGCTGTCCTTCTCATAGGAAAGGATTTTCACCCGGGATACCCCTTCTGCCAGCACCCGCACCAGCCCGCCGGGGAGCTGGAGCATCTGGCTGATTTTCACCACTGTGCCTGTGAGATATACGTCATCTCCAGATGGGTCCCCCTGTCTTTCCAGGGCCGTTACGATGTAGCGGTCGCCCCTGCTGGCAAGGCGCACGGCATCGGCCGAATCTTTCCTGCCTATATCAAGGTTTACCGTCATTTTCGGGTAAACCACAATGTCCCTCAACGGTACCAGCGGCAGGGTGAGTCCATTGTTTTCTGTTTTTGTTTCACTCATATATAATTCCTCCATACTGGGGAAACTATGATGTCTGCACAGTTTCCCCAGTTTATTGTAACACATGGAAGAGCATGAATTCCTTATTTTATTAAGGAATTATCAATCCTTGATTTCTCTTTTGTAAATAGAAGGGAACCCATCGGCCTGGAGGGTCACAAAAGCCGGAGCTTGGGAGCTCCGGCTTGCAGAAAATGAGGAAATTCCCATTTCCATAACCTGAAGAATAAAATCAGCTGTCTTTCCTTGTAAGGATCGGTTCGGAATGGTTCTTGACCACATCTTCCGTCACTGTACACTTCACCACGTCTTTCATGCTGGGGATTTCGTACATGACATGCTGCATGATCTTTTCAATGATAGCACGGAGTCCGCGGGCTCCCGTATTCCTTTCAATGGCCTGACGGGCAATGGCATGAATGGCGCCGTCGTCAAATTCCAGGTCCACATGATCCATGGCCAGCAGTTTCTGGTACTGACGGACCAGGGCATTCTTCGGTTCGGTAAGGATTTTCACAAGGGCCTCTTCATTCAGCGGATGGAGAGGAACGATGACAGGGAGACGACCAATAAATTCAGGGATGAGACCGAATTTCAGAAGGTCTTCCGGCTGTACCTGCTGCAGAAGTTCCGCCATGTCCCGGTCATCCTTCTTTTCAATGTCTGCCCCGAATCCCATGACGCTCTTGGTAAGCCGGCGGTCAATGACCTTGTCGATGCCTGCAAAGGCACCGCCGCAGATGAAGAGGATGTTGGTGGTGTCGATCTGGATCATTTCCTGGTTCGGATGCTTCCTTCCGCCCTGGGGCGGTACGCTGGCTACCGTGCCTTCCAGAATTTTCAGGAGCGCCTGCTGCACCCCTTCGCCGGACACATCCCTGGTGATGGAGGGGTTTTCCGATTTTCTGGCGATCTTATCGATTTCATCGATATAGACAATGCCCCGTTCTGCCTTGTCGATATCGTAGTCAGCCGCCTGGATGAGGCGGAGGAGGATATTCTCCACATCTTCCCCTACATAGCCTGCTTCCGTAAGGGTGGTGGCGTCGGAAATAGCAAAGGGCACGTCCAGGAACCGGGCCAGGGTCTGGGCCAGAAGGGTTTTGCCGCTGCCCGTGGGCCCCAGCATGATGATATTGGATTTCTGCAGTTCCACATCATCCTCTTCCCCTTCATGTTCAATGCGCTTATAGTGGTTGTACACAGCCACGGCCAGTGCCATTTTGGCATCGTCCTGCTCGATGACGTACTGGTCCATGTATTTTTTGATTTCTTCCGGCGTAGGCAGTTTGAAATGGGGCGCTGCCTTTTTCTTGTCTGCCTTCAGCTCTTCCCGAAGGATATTGGAGCATACTTCGATGCATTCGTTGCAGATATAGACTCCAGGGCCGGCAATCAGTTTTTCCACTTCGTCCCCGGAGCGGCCGCAGAAGCTGCAGACCGGAGTTCCTTCATTTTTCCTGTTCAATGGAAGCCTCCTTTATTTGGCAGTCAGTTTATGCAAATCATTGCGGGTAAGAATCTGGTCAATGAGGCCATAGTTCTTCGCCATTTCAGCGGTCATGAAATTGTCCCGTTCCGTATCTCTGGCAATGGTTTCCAGGGGCTGTCCGCTGTGCTTGGAAAGGATGCCGTTCAGTTCTTCCCGGAGACGGAGGATTTCACGGGCATGGATTTCGATTTCCGTAGCCTGTCCCTGCACGCCGCCCAGAGGCTGGTGTATCATAATGTTGGAATGGGGCAGTGCATACCGCTTTCCTGCGGCGCCGGCAGTCAGAAGGACTGCTGCCATGCTGGCGCAGGAGCCGATGCAGATGGTCGATACATCAGGCCGGATATACTGCATGGTGTCGTAAATAGCCAGTCCTGCGGTAACTACGCCGCCGGGGCTGTTGATGTAAAGGTGGATATCCTTGGACGGATCTTCTGCTTCCAGGAAGAGAAGCTGGGCAATGATGACATTGGCCATGTGGTCTTCGATCTGGCCGTCCAGGAAAATGATACGGTCTTTCAGAAGACGGGAGTAAATATCATAGGACCTTTCTCCCTGTGCTGTCTGTTCAACTACAATCGGTACATATGCCATAGTGATAACACCTTTCTTTCTCGGATACAGGCATTTCTGCCTGAAATTTTGTTTTTTCCATATGGTCGAAAGAGACGCCGGTTATCCCCGCGTCTCTTTTTCTAAACCATCAGTTTCCTGATATTACATTCCCATGGATTGGAAGCCGTGAAGGCCGATTATTTGGATTCTGCCTTACGGATGGTTTCAATGATTTCAGCTTTTTTAGCTTTGGATTCCAGAGCAATGCCTTTTTCAGCGGCATAAGCCTTCAGGTCTTTCACTGTCATGGATTCAAAGTCGTCTTTCTTTTCTTCCGCTTTCGGAGCTTCTGCTGCCTTTTCTTCTGCTTTGGCTTCTTCCTTCTTGTCAGCTTCAGCCTTCTTGGCTGCGCCGTAGATGAAAGCAGCTGCTTTCTTGCGGAGTACGGAGTTCACCAGCATGCCTACGCGGCCTTCGTCTTTGATGATCTTCATGACATCGTTGGGGTCAGCATTGAACTGGTGAGCCATGCTGTAGATTTCCATGGACAGGTCTTCGTTGGTAACGGTAAGGTCTTCCTTTTCAGCAATGGTTTCCAGAACCAGTCCCTGACGTACCTGTTCAGCAGCGGTCTTTTCATAGTTCTTGCGGAGCTGTTCCATGGTCTGGCCGATGCTCTTCAGGTATTCATCAAGAGTGGAGTTTCTGGATTCCACATTCATTTTGATTTCGTTCACGATTTCATCGATATGCTGTTCCACCATTTCCTGGGGAATGTCTACCTTGGCATTGGCTACAGCCTGTTTAACGAGAGCTTCGTGGTAAGCTTCTTCTGCCTGCTGGAAAGCCTGCAGCTGCATCTGCTGTTTCACAGCAGCCTTCAGTTCATCCATGGTTTCAAACTGGCTGATGGATTTTGCGAATTCATCGTTCAGTTCAGGAAGCTGTTTGCGTTTTACGTCACTGATATGAACCTTAAATTCTGCTTCCTTGCCTTTCAGGGCATCTACGAAGTAGTCTTCCGGGAAAACGACCTTAACAGTTACATCGTCGCCGGCCTTATGTCCTTCCAGCTGTTCTTCAAAGCCGGGGATAAAGCTCTGAGAACCGATTTCCAGAGGATAGGTCTTGCCTTCGCCGCCTTCAAAGGGTTTTCCGTCAACGGTGCCTTTGAAATCGATAATAGCAAAGTCGCCTTTCTTCAGTTCTGTGCCTTCTTCTGCCTTTTCCAGTCTAGCGTTCTGTTCAGCAGCGCCTTTGAGCTGTGCCATCACCTGGTCATCGGTGATTTCGGGAGATGCTTTTTCAGCTTCCAGGCCTTTGTATTCGCCCAGTTCTACTTCCGGACGTTTTACGAAAGTAGCAGTGAAAGCGGCACCTTCTGCTTCGGAGAATTTGTCTTCTTTGACATCAGGGGTGGTGACGGGAATCAGTTTTTCCTGACGGAGTGCTGCGTCTACTGCTTCGTTGATGACAATGTCCTTGGCTTCTGCTTCAATGGCTTCTTTGCCGAAATGCATTTCCAGGATTTTGCGGTTTGCCTTGCCTTTACGGAATCCAGGGATTCTTACCTGATTGGCAATGCGGGATACCGCTTTTTTGAATCCTTTCTGTACAACTTCAGCCGGCAGTTCGATGCCTACGGAAACCTTGTGCTGATCCAGTGCCTCTACTTTTACGTTCATAAAAAATATTCCTCCTTAAGTCGGCTTACCGACAAATGATACCTTTTTTTGGTCTTTCAATGCACGATAAATCGCAAGTTATATTTTAGCATAAACCCTTAAAAAAAACAAATTTTTCGATAAAGATTCTGAAAATCCGCCGATTCCACGGATTTTCTGCCATTTGGAAAATCCTGCATCTCTTGTACACCAGCACCATGAAATCAGATTCCCTCCATCAATCCCTGCTTTCCCGGGGAATCATGGCGGCATATTTTTCTGCCATCCGGAAGAAGAGGAGGGCGCTCTGGGCACCGGTTTCTCCCTTCCGACGGGCCAGGTACAGGTCCGATGAAAGGGCCTCCTCCTGCAGGGTGCCCAGAATGAGCTCCCTGCTCTTTCGAAGCACCGTCATGGGCGCCACCGCTGCTCCCAGCCCCGCTTCTGCCCATTCCCTGCAGGTTCTGGCGTCATCGGACACGCAGTAAATATCGGGGCTGTATTTTTCCTTCCTGCATTCCTCCAGTATGATTTTTTCCCACCGCCGGTAGAGGATGAGGGGCATATCTCCCAAGTCCTTTAAATGAAGGGCTCCTCCCTGCCAGGAAGGGAAGGCACTGCCGGAAAGGCCGATGCCCATGGCGGTCCTTTCTAAAGGAATCAGGTCCAGGCCATAGAGGGAAAAGGGGGAGCGCAGGAGGGACACATCGATTTTTCCCTTCCGGAGCTGCTCAAGGAGCTCATAGCTGTTTCCCTCATATACCTTGAACTGGATATGGGGATAGCACTTCCTGTATTCTCTAAGCAGACGGTACAGTTTTTCATGGCCGCCGGAGGATACCATGCCCAAGCGGAGGACCCCCTGGTGTCCTGTCTTCAGGGTGCCGATTTCCTCCCGGGCCGCCGTTTCCAGATCCAGCATTTCCACGGCATAGCGGTAGAGACGGCTTCCTGCTTCCGTAGGCACCACCTGCCGGGCGCCCCGTTTAAAAAGAAGGGTGCCCAGCTCCTTTTCCAGAAGGTGCATCTGGCTGGACAGAGGCGGCTGGGAAATATGAAGTTTTCTGGCGGCTCCCGTAATGGTGCCCTCTTCTATAATGGTTTTAAAATATCTCAGCTGTCTTAAATCCATCTATATCTTCTCCATATGGTTTTTAAGGAAATCAATATTTTTCATATGCCTTTACACCTGCTATGATACATGTATTCCATGCAGCAGGCAATACGGATTTTACATCTGATGACAATGTATCCGCTGATGGATCTTACACTCTGGTCAGGAAAGGAAGAGCGCCATGAAATTATTAGTACAGCTGTTTCTGATTTTTGCAAAAATGGGAGCCGTCACTTTCGGCGGTGGTTATGCCATGCTCCCCATACTGCAGCGGGAGGTGGTGGACAATCATCACTGGGCAACGGAAGAGGAACTCATGGATTACTATGCCCTGGGGCAGGTGACGCCTGGTATGATTGCGGTGAACGTGGCCACCTTCATCGGCTTAAAGCTGAAAGGCTTCTGGGGCGGCATTTTTGCCACCCTCGGTGTCATTACGCCATCCATGATCATTATCACCACCATTGCCATGTTCCTCACCCGGTTTGAAGAAAATCCCTATGTGGTCCATGCCTTTACAGGCATCCGCGCCTGCGTGTGCGTTCTCATTCTGGATGCCGTGCTGAAGCTGGGGAAGAAATCGGTGAAGGATAAAAGAACCCTTTTCATTTTCCTCTGCATCCTCTGTCTTTCTCTCTTTGCTCCTGTATCTCCCGTATTTTCCGTGATTGCTGCCGGCATGGCCGGCTTCTTCCTCATGCCCTCGGCGAAGAAAGAAAAGAAGGAAGGTGCTTCCCGATGATGTGGCTCCAGATGTTCTGGGAATTTTTCAAAGCCGGCCTCTTTGCCGTAGGCGGCGGCCTTGCTACGCTTCCCTTCCTTTATGATATATCTCAGCGCACCGGCTGGTTCACTGCTGAGGATATTGCCAACATGATTGCCATTTCCGAATCCACTCCCGGTCCCCTGGGTGTCAATATGGCTACCTACGCCGGTTTCGAGGCCCTGGGGATTCCCGGGGGCATCTATACCACCCTGTCCTTAACAGCCCCCGCCATCATTGTCATTTCCATAGTGTATTCCATCTTGAAAAAATTCAGGGAATCGGAAATCATGGGACGCATTTTCTACGGGCTCCGCCCTGCTTCCACTGCCCTCATTGCCGCTGCCGGTCTGGGGGTGGCAAAGATTTCCCTCCTGAACCTTCCCCTCTTTGAGGCGAGCGGCGCCCTGTCTGCCCTTTTCCGCTGGCCTTCCATTATACTGGCCCTTCTTATCTATGCAGGCCTTGTAAAATTCCGGCTTCACCCCATCATTTACATTGTCATCTCCGCCGCTGCCGGCGTGGCCCTGGGTCTTTAAAAATTCCTGTCCCTGCACACAAAAAAGGCTATGAAGAATGCTGCATTCTTCATAGCCTTTTTAGTATCTTCCTAGGCCCGGAGGATGGATTTCAGGAAGGCCCTGGTGCGTTCGTTCTTCGGATGGTCGAAGACATCCTCACTGGTTCCTTCTTCCTCCACCTTTCCGTCTACCATGAAAAGGACACGGTCCGAAACGGATTTGGCAAAGGCCATTTCGTGGGTCACAATGGCCATGGTCATATTTTCATCGGCCAGCTGCTGAATGGTCTTCAAAACTTCTCCTGTCAGCTCCGGATCCAGCGCGGAGGTGGGTTCATCAAAGAGCATGATATCCGGATTCATAGCCAGCGCCCTGGCAATAGCCACACGCTGTTTCTGGCCGCCGGAAAGGCTGCCGGGATACATGTCCTTCTTATTCAAAAGGCCTACCTTGCGAAGAAGCTCTTCCGCCACCGGCTGGATTTCCTCTTTCTTCATGCCTTTCACATAGATCGGCGCTGCCATGATATTATCAAGCACCGTCATATGGGGAAAGAGGTTGAAGGACTGGAAGACCATGCCCATTTTGCTCAATATCTTCTTCTGCTGATTTTCATCGGCATATACCATGGCCCCGTCCTTTTCCCGGGCCAGGTAATCTCCATCCACCATGATGGAGCCGCCCTGGATAGTTTCCAGGTGGATCAGGCAGCGCAGCAGGGTACTCTTACCGGCGCCGGAGGGACCGATAATGGAAAGGACTTCCCCTTTTTCCATAGACATGTTCACATTGTGAAGGATGGTCTGCTTTCCGAAATCCTTCCGGATATTTTTCATTTCAATAAAGCTCATTTCGCCACCTCATCATTCCTCATACACTGCATACCGTTTTTCTACATAAGCCAAGATTCTTGTCAGCACGGCGGTGCATACAAGGTAGAATACCGCTGCCACCAGGAAGGGAGTGGTGTCGAAATCCCGCTGTACAAAAGCGCGGGTCACGCGCATGAGGTCGTTCATGGCCAGGATGTATACCAGGGAGGTATCCTTCAGAAGGGTAATGGTTTCATTGCCCAAGGGAGGGATGACCCGTTTAATCACCTGGGGAAGGATAATGTGCCACATGGTCTGCCGATAGCTGAATCCCAGCACCTTGGCTCCTTCATACTGCCCTTTGCTGATAGACTGAATGCCGCCTCTGAAAATTTCTGCAAAATAGGCAGCATAGTTAGCCACGAAGGCAAGAATGGCTGCAGGGAAATCGCTGACCTGTACATGAAGCATGAGAGGCAGCCCGTAGTAAATGAACATGATCTGCAGCATGAGGGGCGTTCCCCGCATGACGTAAATGTATATGGCTGCCAGTTTTCTGAAAAGAGCCACGTGAGAAATACGGACCATGGCAAGAAGAATGCCGATAGGCAGAGCCAGCACGAAGGTGAGTACGAAGATTTTGGCTGAAACGCCCAGACCGGAAAACATGTTGGGCAGAATGTGAATGATATAATCCATCAGTAACTCCTTACAAAAATCAGGAGGCAGAAGGCCCCTTTGATGCATGTATGAATATCATACACTGCCTTCATTCATTTAACAAGACAGAGAAATAGAATTTTACAGAAAAAGAAATCACCGGAGGGAGGACCCGCTCCGGTGATACTTTGTTCCCACCTGACGGGCAGGAAAAGGAAATCTTATTTCAGTACTACATCCTTGCCGAACCATTTCTCGGAAATCTTGGCAGCTTCGCCGCTGGCAATGACCTTGTCAATGCCCTGGTTCAGGAGATCCACCAGCGCCTGGTTATCCTTCTTGATGCCGATGGCGAAGGTATCCTTGGATACCTGATCCGGCAGTTCACGGAAGGTATCAGGCTTCTTTGTCATGTAGTATTCATTCAGTACGGTATCGGAAAGCACGGCATCGCAGCGGCCGCTTTCCAGATCCATGAAGCAGGCGGTCAGATCCGGATAAGCCTTGACTTCAGCAAATGCCGCCTTCAGCTGCGGATCCCGGTTCAGTGCCGTTTCAGCAGTGGAAGCTTCCTGAATGGTAATCTTCTTGCCCTTGAGGTCAGCCATGCTCTGGACCGGAGAATCTTTCAGCACCACAAATTCCTGAATATTGTCCATGTAAGGTTTGGTGAAAGCCAGCTTTTTCTGCCGTTCCGGTGTCATGGTGAAACCATTCCAGATGCAGTCGATACGGCCGGAGTTCAGTTCCGTTTCCTTGGAGGCCCAGTCAATGGGTTTGAATTCGATGGGCACTCCGATTTCCTTGGAAATCGCTTCTGCCATATCAATATCAAAGCCTACGATTTTACCGCTGTCATCCCTGAATCCCATGGGAGCAAAGGTATCATCCATACCGGCTACAATCTTGGTGGGCTTTGCACCGGCAGCTGCCGATTTGGCAGCGCTTCCTGCCTTGTTATCCCCGCCGCAGCCTGCCAGAAGACCAGCGGCACCCAGTGCCAGAACCCCTGCAATAACCAATTTTTTCAGCTTCATAATCCTTACCTCTCTTTATTACTTTATTTCGTTAAAGAAATGCTATGACAATATATTAGCTGATTCGCCTGCCTTTGTCAAGCAGAAAATAAACCTTTCCTGTTCTGGTCTTTTTTACTATATTTTTACAGCCGTCCCGGCGTATCCTCTCCCTGCCCTGTGCTATAATAAAAAAGAAAGCTGAGGATAAAAACATGAATACACCTATCACTTTTAATCTGGCAATCGGAAGCCGGAAACCCCATTCCGGCACTCAGAAAATCTGCCCCTTCTGCCATCCGGAAAAACTGACCGGCATTATGGAGAAGAAAGGCGATATCATCTGGCTCATGAACAAATTTCCTGTCTTTGAGCACACCTGGCCTACAGTGATTGTGGAAACGTCAGACCACAACGGGGAGCTTTCCACCTATGAACCGGAAAAGCTCCATGAAGTCGTTTCCTTTGGCCTTTCCCACTGGCTGAAGCTGGAATCGGACAAACGGTTCAAGTCGGTCCTTTACTTCCGCAACTACGGTCCCGTATCCGGCGGCTCCCAGCGGCATCCGCATTCCCAGATTATCGGGCTGGAAAACTATGACTACCGGGATAACATTCTGGGAGAAAATTTCCTTGGCTCCCTGGTCCATGAAGATGAGGACTGCTATGCCACCATTTCCGATTATCCCCTGAGCTGCATGGGGGAACTGAATGTGACGCTGAAGAAAGACGCTTCGCCGAACCGGTTTGCCGACACCATTCAGACCCTGGCCCGCTTTGTGCTTCATGATTTCCCCCTGCCCTGCACCAGCTACAATATATTCTTTTATCATTACATGAAACATATCCATGCCAAAATATTCCCCCGCTACACCGCCAGCCCCCTGTACATGGGATACCGCATCACCCATGTCATGGACAGAGACAGCAAAAAGCGGATGATGGAAACCCTGGCATCACCCAAATACTTCGGAGACTAAGAATTAATGAAATTATACGCATTCAGCGATTTTCACCTGTCCGGCGATCCGCCTTCCAAGCCCATGGATATCTTCGGCGCCCACTGGAAAAACCACAGGGAAAAAATCATAACCGCCTGGCTGGAGACCATTCATGAAGAAGATACAGTCATTATGGCAGGAGACCTGTCCTGGGCCATGAATATGGATGATGCCATTTCCGATTTAAAGATGTTGGGCCGCCTGCCGGGCCGAAAGATTGTAGTCCGCGGAAACCACGACTACTGGTGGGACACAGTGACTAAAATGACCCGCATGACCGATGGCATGCTGGAATTTCTCCATAACTCCGCCATCAGAACCGGCCAGATAGCCCTGGCCGGCACCAGAGGCTGGATATCGGAAACTTCCCCCAAACTGACAGAAACAGACAAGCCCATCATTGCCAGAGAGGAAGGCCGCCTGGAGCGGTCCCTGGACCTGGCGGAAAAAACAGGAGCCTCCCGCATTATGGCAGTGCTCCATTATCCCCCCTTTGACGAGGCAAGAAATCCATCCCACATGATAGAGATCATGAAAGCCCATCATGTAACCGACTGCATTTACGGCCACATCCATGGAGCTGCCAATTTTACCAACCTGCCGGAAGAGCTCTGCGGCATCAAACTTCACCTCACTTCGGCAGACTACCTGGATTTCAAGCCCCATTTCATCTGCAACCTGGAGGAAATTCATGCATAAACTGGCAGAAAGCCGCCTGCTGGCGGGATTCATATACGGCGACAGCCGTAATCAGGAATACATCTATCTTCCGGGAAGCGAGCTGGACGCTGCCTCTCCCATGCTGATCTATGAAATAGAAGGCCGCCTGAGCGATGTGACCATGGAAGAAGCCCTGGACATCATCGAAAAGCGGAGCTTAAAGCCTGCCGTCCATCCCCGACTTGGAAAAAATACCTTCCGCTAGAAATAAAAAACTTCGGACCCCTGAAGGAATCCGAAGTTTTTTCATGCGCCAAAAAGATTTTTAAAAAAGAGAAGCACCGGCAGCGGAAATAAAGCAGCTCCCAGCCGCGTAAGGCGGCTCATGATACCGGGAAGAGATATTTCCCTGCCCCGCCGGTTATCTGAAAGCCCCTGACGCGCCACCTCTTTGGCTGTCAACAGACCAAGGGGATGAACAGACGCTCCCGCCTTCTCCATAAACTCCGTATCGCCGATCCAGTAAGGACAGAGCGCGGTAACCGCAATGCCCCGGCCCTTCAGTTCCCTGTGGAGGGAGCGGCTGAAGGAAAGGAGGAAACTCTTCGAAGCGCTGTACACCGAAAGCCCCGGCAAAGGCACAAAGGAGGCCGCAGAGCACACATTGATAATACCAGCAGATCCCTTCATATAAGGAAGACAGAGTCTGGTGAGCTTCATGGGCACCTCTGCGTCAAGTCTGACCATGTCCCCCATATCCTTCAAAGATTCCTCCTCAAAAGAAACGGCGGACCCCCGCCCTGCATTATTTACCAGAAGAGCAATGGCCGGCCGCTCTTCTTCCAGGAGCTTTTTCAAAGATACAAAGGAATCCTCTGCCAAAAGGTCAAGAGCAAAAACCCTGCCCTTCACAGGAAGCTCTCCTGCCAGTCTCTCCAGATTGTCCCTTCTCCTGGCAATCAGCCATATTTCATCGATGCCCCCAAGGCGGCCTGTTTCCAACGCAAAAGCCCGGCCCAGCCCGGAAGAAGCGCCGGTAATGACAGCAATCCTTGCTCCCCTCATGGTTCCATCATCAGCACCGCCATGTGGCGCCCGGTCCTTCCCTTTTCCTTCCGATAGGAATAAAAGAAATCATTATCAGTCCAGGTAGAAATATGGCAGTCCTCGATATGATTCTCCAAAAGGCCCGCCTTCCTCATGAGATAGTGATTGGCCTCGGCCAGACCGAAAAGATATTTTCCATTTTTCTTCTCCCGGAAAAGAGAAGGCCATTCCTCCCTGCTGAAAAGAGGCCTCATCTCGTCTATAACCTCTTTTCCCACTTCAAAATCCATCAGGCCAATGGCCGGACCAATGGCGCCTAATATATCTTCCCTTCTGGAATGAAATCTCTCCACCATCAGTGATACCGTCTTCCCTGCAATATTTCCGGCAGTCCCCCGCCAGCCGCCATGGGAAAGGGCACAGACCTTTCTTACAGGATCATAGAAGAAAAGAGGCGTGCAGTCTGCATAATTCATGGTAAGCGGCACATCAGGAGAAGAAGTAATGAGTCCGTCCGTATCGGGAATAGCCGTATCCAGGGAAAAAGCGCCACGACCCCGGTCCTCTTCTGAAACCTCCTCGATATGAGTACCATGCACCTGCCGGCAGTTGATAAGCAGCCCTTCATCCAAACCCAGGGCCCGGCAGTACCGCTTCCGGTTCTCCAGCACATCCTCTACCCGGTCCCCCACATGAAGCCCCATGTTCAAACTGGTAAAAGGAGGACTGCTCACGCCGCCCTTTCTGCAGGACACCGCCGCCTTTAGCGGAAGCCCCTGAAAAATGGAAAATGTAAGAAATGAAATATATCCCTTATTCTGTACAGGCAATTTCATACCTCCTTCAAAACATCAAGAGAACCCCACAGCTTCAAAATCACCTCAGTCATATCCGATGGCATGGGGGCATAGAGCCGAAGAAGCGTCCCTTTTCGGGGCTGGCGGAAAGCAACAGACCAGGCATGAAGAGCCTGCCGCTTCATCAGATCCAGGGAGCCGCCGTATAAATCATCTCCCAGAAGAGGATGGCCCAATGATGAAAAATGAACCCGTATCTGGTGCGTACGTCCCGACCTCAAATGAATCAGAAGAAGACTGGCCTCATCAGAAGACGCAAGCACCCGATATTCCGTAGCCGCCCATTTTCCATCAGGCCGTACCATCCATTCCACAATACTTCCGGGCTTCCGGCCGATAGGTTGTTCAATAACCCCTTCCGTAGGCTCCACCCTGCCGGAAACCAGCGCCACATACTGCCGATAAATGCAGTCATGACTCTTTGAAAGCTCATACTGCCCCATGGCAGACTTCGCCACCACCACCAGCCCCGTGGTATTCCGGTCCAGCCTGTATACCGGATGAATCCCGGCATTCCTGTGATTTCTCTCAAAATAACCGGCCACCGCGTTCACCAGAGTATCATGAGTATTTCGGGACGTAGGATGGATAATCATGCCGGGCCCCTTATTCACCACCAGCACATCCTCATCCTCATACACAATGGAAAGAGGAATATCCGAAGGCACCACCTCATTCTCCTCACTCCAGGAAAGAATGACCTCGTCGCCCTCATGAAGAACAGTGCGGGCATTATGAACAGCCACTCCATTAATCAGTACCTTCCCATTCCATTTCACCCGCTTCCAAAGGGCAGAAGAAAACTCCCGCTTCCCCTTGATAAACCGTCGAAGCTCCTGCCCCTCATGGTCAGAAGCCACCTGATAGCGAACCTCCATCCCCGCCTCCAGTTCCTGTGTAATCATAGAAATAAAGATTGACTCCATTATACCCTGTGGAGAGAAGGATGTAAAAAGGGAAAGAGCTGCCTATGGACACGCCTGCGGCGTGAGGGTTCTTAGGATTAACCGGCCTGACGGCCGGAGGGTTCTTAAGTTTGACGGCCCTTCAGGCCGAGGGTTGCGGTGGCGGCTTCGCCGCAATTTTTAAAGTCAGCGTTACGGGATTGGCTTTCTATGTCATATGGCATGATAGGCATTCT
>ERZ773188.175-NODE-175-length-77524-cov-9.936659_pt1 | contig 77524 bp, 69 predicted proteins | sample MGYA00581011_ERZ773188 | MGnify/ENA primary metagenome ERZ773188 (study PRJEB29015, sample SAMEA2737798) | human gut metagenome | biome: human gut; feature: human-associated habitat; material: faeces | place: China | collected 2012 ...
GTGAATTTACCCGGTTTAAAAATATGTTTTTAATCTGTGGTGGTGCCCTCTGTGCTATCATCGGACTTGTGGGCATACTTAATTTTTTCAATGCAATTATGACAGGAATTTTGTCCAGAAAAAGAGAATTTGCCGTATTACAGTCTGTGGGCATGACCAAGAGACAGCTAAAGCTCATGCTTATTTATGAGGGCTTATTTTATGCGGTGGGCTCCATCATAGCATCCCTCATACTTTCAGTGGTGCTCAGCCCTATGCTTGGCAATATGATGAGTGCTATGTTCTGGTTTGTAACATACCATTTTACCATTATGCCTGTAATCCTGATTATACCAGTATTTCTCCTGCTGGGCTGGCTGATTCCTGCTGTGCTTTACCATGCCGGCAAGAGGCAAAGCATTGTCGAAAATCTAAGGGAATTGTAATTGGTGTTTTAATAAAATTTTGTAACTGAAAACCAGCTGAAATGAAAAATCAGAAATTAAGAAACGATAATCGGATATGACAGGGACGGTTTTATCATCAATGACAGCAACAGTCGCACAAACAGTAAAAAAAGATGGTCATATGAGCAGTTGAGCAGACAGATGCGGAATCTATGGGCCATGTATAACTGAAGGGAAAAGCCAGATGTTGAACAGCTTTTGAACAGTGATACTACCATATTTTTCATATAGCAGCGATTGAAACACAAGGATTTTAGAATTTAGATATTTTTCTAAATAGTTGTTGACAATTCTGTTTCGTCAGAATATATTATATTTAGAAATATTTCTAAATACTTTTGAAAGAAGTGATGCTATGGCTTTTGCAGATACTTTTAAGGCCTTGTCCGATCCTGCACGCCGAGAAATCTTACAGTTATTAAAGAATGGCCGAATGTCCGCCGGAGAAATTGGTAGTCATTTTCATATGACCGGTGCTACTGTTTCCTATCATCTAAAGATTTTGAAAAAGGCTGATCTGATATGGGAAACAAAAGAAAAGAATTTTATTTACTATGATTTGAATACTTCCGTTGTAGAAGAATTACTTCTATGGTTAAAAGACTTGAAAGGAGACGAATCTCATGATGAAAAAATATAAATGGTCTTTGTTACTTGGCAGCCTTCTTTCTTTAAGCCCAATCTTGATCGGATTGCTTTTGTGGAATCAGCTTCCGGCAAAGCTCCCTACCCATTTTTCCACTGGAAATACTCCAGATGGCTGGAGCAGCAAGGCAATTACCGTTTTCGGACTTCCGCTTTTTATGTTTGCAATGATGTGGTTTTGCTTTCTTTTCACCCATGTTGATCCAAAACGCCAGAACATCAGTCCGAAGCTGATCCGGGCACTTGTGTGGTTCATGGCTGCACTTTCCCCGATTGTTGTGTGCTCTAGCTATGCTATTGCTCTTGGAATAAATGTGAATATTACTCTGCTCACTTATCTGATCATTGGACTCATGCTTTTGGTAATTGGCAATTATCTGGCAAAAACAAAACAGAACTATAGTGCTGGCATTCGGATTCCATGGACACTGTCCAGTGAAGAAAACTGGAATCGCACACACCGTGTCAGCTCCAGACTGTTTATCTTTTGTGGCCTGGCTATGATCGCCAATGGATTTCTGGACTCTAAGATACTGTTATTTTTCATCATGGCAGTGTTGATTGTTATCCCATATGCATATTCTTTTTTCTTATTTAAAAAAGGAATATGATGTACACTTTTGGAACATGCCTTTGTAGCTGCAATAAGGGCATATTATAGTAATGGTGTAGATTTTATTGAGCCTTTGGATGTTAGTACCATTTTCGGGAATGGACTTGATAACGCCATAGAAGCAAGTGAAAAACTTCCTGAAGAACAGAGGGCGATACTTGTGAAAGCGGGGAAAATGCAAAACTTCTTTTCTGTACTGATTGAAAATAACTGCTTGCAGGATAGCGGAAACACAAAGAGCCGTACCACAAAGAATGATGATTTTCTTCACGGTTTCGGTATTTCTAATATGCGAAAAGCCGTTGAGAAATATGATGGTCAGTTGATGACCAAATGCGAAAACGGGAAATTTACATTGAAAATTTTAATACTAATTCCATAAAGAATATGGCTTATGAGCCTGTTGTCTATCACGGACAGCAGGCTTTTTTGCGTAGTTATATTAGAATTGAGCGAGCTAAGCGAGCGATGCTTCTTGAACGACAGTTCAAGAAGATGGTGGCTATTAGAATTTACGCTTTCAGTATTAGAATTTGCGTCTTGTCTTGTATTCTTTATTTAATAGGATATTGGTTAGCTTGTCTCGTGTGTAAAGTGGAATAAAACCTTGTTCTTGTATATCGGCGAAATTCATTGTTCTCAATTTATCCAAGAGTGCCTCGTAGCTGAAGGCATTTCCCAGATCTCTTTCGAGGTAACGTATATTACCACCGCAAGAAAACAGATAAGGAAATGGGCTTTTATGCGTACGTCATCGTGAAGAAAAACTGGTCTTGTTTCAAAGTCAGTCTTCATTACACGAAAACATTCCTCGATTTTCCAACGACCTTCGCTGAATTTTAGGATATCTTTTACATCACCGTCTAAGAGGTCTGTAGTTACTGCGTACATCCTATCATATAAGGCTTACCGTGCCGGGTGGAACCCCTGCAACTGTGCTATGTGTATTTTCTCTACACCGAAGCTGTTTGCCGGGATTCGCAAATTATATCCAGAAGAATATCAGTTGTTAAAGCATGATGAAGAAATTCTGGAATTTATGCTGGATAATAAGTGTGATTTGGATACCTTTGTGGGAAATGCGAAATCCTGTGTGTATCATGGAGATGAGAAAGCGATTCGCAGTCTGGTCACTGGAGAATTCTCGGCAAACGATATCTATGCAAAAGGACAGTGGATGTATCCGGCAGGGGCATTTCATGGGGTAGAAGGAGAGCCATGTTGAAGGAATGATAGAATACCAGTTTATTCAAGTGATGAAACAAAAAATTCATAGAAGAGTATTCTCCTATATCAAGCACATTTGCTGCATAGATGGAATATCTTTATGAAATCTTCAAAATTGATTGATATTATGAAAAAAAAGAAAGGATGATTATAAATATGAATATGATTTTAAAAACAACAAATCTCTGCAAATCGTTCAACGGGCAGACAGCCGTAAATAACATATCGCTGAACATTGAAAGAAATTCCGTCTATGGATTGTTAGGACCAAATGGAGCCGGAAAATCTACAACACTCAAAATGATAACAGGTATTTTGAGACCCACATCTGGGAGTATTGAGTTTGACGGCCACGCATGGAAACGCAGCGACTTAAACCATATTGGAGCGTTAATTGAAATGCCGCCGCTTTATGAAAATTTGACCGCCTATGAAAATCTGAAAGTAAGGACTGCTATTTTAGGGCTGACAGATAAGCGGATTGACGAAGTGCTGCAAATCGTCCGGCTGACGGAAACAGGCAAGAAAAGAGCCGGACAGTTTTCTCTTGGTATGAAACAGCGTCTTGGAATTGCAGTTGCATTACTAAACAACCCGAAGCTGCTCATACTTGATGAACCAACCAACGGGCTTGACCCGATTGGGATTGAAGAACTTAGAGAGCTTATCCGTTCCTTTCCTGCAAAGGGTATTACCGTTATTTTATCAAGTCATATTCTCTCCGAGGTACAACAGACCGCTGACCACATCGGCATTATTGCGGGCGGCATCTTAGGCTATGAGGGGAAACTTAATGCAAACGAAAATTTGGAACAGCTTTTTATGGACGTTGTAAAAAGCAATCACAGGGAGGGTTAAGGCATGGACTATCTAAAATCAGAACATTTGAAATTCAAGAGGACAATATCGAACAAACTGATTTTCATTGTTCCGCTAATTACGGCTATTTTTGCATGGATTATGGGTGGATATATGGGGTATCAGTACATGACGCTTTACTGGTGGTATGCGTTCCTGCTTCCTGGAGCAATCGCAATTTTGTGTTCTTTGTCACACAGAAAAGAAGAAAACGCAGGGAAATACTATTCGGTATTTTCTATGCCTGTAAACCTTTCGAGATTTGAATTTGCTAAGGGCATTATCTTAGTCGAAAAACTGCTTGTTTCAGCGATATTTTTAGCATTGCTTATTTCTATCAGTAATATCATTGCTCCGGCAACGGCAGTATATTCTCTTTTACACAGCATTACAGGAAGTATCGGAATTATCCTTGCGTCTGTCTGGCAAATCCCTTTGTGTCTGTACTTAGCACGCAAAACGGGAATGTTTGTGCCGATTGTGTTAAATACAATACTTGGGATTGTCCTATCTACTGCTACCGCATTAGGAAATACAGTAGCATGGTGGTTTGTACCGTATTGTTGGGCAGCAAAACTGGCAGAGCCACTTATGGGAATTGAAATGAATGGAACTTATGCGGGGAATTGTGGATTTTCTATAGCCATTATGATTTCCATTTCGTTGTCAATACTCTTGTTTCTTATTTTATCCTATGCCGACGCAAAGAATTTTTCCAAAGGGAGGTAGACAGAAATGGGTTTTATTTATGTGCTTCGTTCTGAACAGGAAAAAACGAAGCATACATCGTTTTGGGCTATTCATTTTTGTGTACCCGTTATGGGGGCATTGTTATTTCTTGCTTACTATTCCCTGTATGCCAGCACCGCAGACAGTAAAAAGCTCAAAATGATATTGGAAATTACTACAACGTTTTTTCCGTTGTTGATAAGCGTTATTGTTGGTCTGAACGTTGCACTGGAAGAAAAGGCTTCACACTTCCAAACGCTGCTTGCTGTACCAAACAGACACAAAAATATGCTTGCAAAATTAACTTATCTTTATGGTTCGGGGGTATTTGCATTGTTCTTTCTGTTCCTGTTATTTGTGATTGGCATACATCTTTTGGGAATGGCTGATACAGTGCAGCTCGGAATGCTCATTGGAGCCGCCGCCGGGATGGCCTTTTGTAATTTGATAATATACATCTTGCACCTGTTCCTTAGCTTCAAATTTGGATTAGGGTTATCCCTGTTTTGGGGCGTGTTTGAAAGTCTGCAATGTATCTTATATAGCAATATTGAGCTGAAAGGTGTAGCCCGGTATATCCCCTTTGCATGGTCTATGAATTGGGTACAGGATATTTTGAGCCGACAAATTTTCAACTATGGAAAGGAAAAAATATGGATTGCAGCATTAACGACAGGTGGCTTGTTGCTGACCTTATTATGGTTTTCTCATTGGGAAGGACGGAAAAATTATGAATAAAAATAGAAAAATGGTTATCGTTTTGCTGTTTGCTTTTGTTGTATGCTTTTCTCTTTCAGGCTGTACTTTACAGGACAGAATCGAAGAATATTCCAGTGACAAGGAACAATGCTATTTGAATACGGAAAATGTAACACGTTTTTCCTATAAAGGTAACGATTACACCATTTTGGCAGATACCGTATCAAATGGCGGGCTTGGAGAATGGATTGGATATATCCGGCAGCTGGCTGCCATAGACGAGAACGGAAAAATATTGCTGCAAGAAAATGTTGAAACGGTGACTTTTCAATCCTTAGCGGATTTGGCGGAGAAAGCACCAGAAGCCGCTTACATTATTCCTTTTCTCAATGTATATGCGGCTCCTAACTCAGACGATTATCTTATTGTAGATGTAAACGGAGGGTATCATAAAGCTGTTATCAGCAAAAATGTCAAAGATAGCGATACTGTTTTTGATTTTAAGAAAACAGAAGAATCTATAAATGACAGCTTTGAAGTCAATCCAGAAAATGCGACACAGCTTCTTTGGGGCGGGGCGGTTTATCAAGTAACGTCTGATATGGTATCAGATGATGAATTAGGCAGCTGCATTGATATTCTTGCTGAAAGTGTTACATTCGATACAGAAACGAAAATCCCTTTGTCAAAAGAAGATTTAAGCAAGATTGACTGGTACGGGGAAAATGCCGGACAGGGGCGAGAGTGTTGGTTTTACACAGATGTCTATGAGATTTACGGAACCGATAAAGCGGAAGCGGTTGCGGTCGAGGTAAATAATAACTACTATATTGCAAAGCTACAATGACAGCTTTCCTGCCCTTGTAGCTTGTGCTATACTAAAAAGGACAACGAAAGGAGGCAACAATATGGCGGCGATCCTTATGATTGATGATGAACGAGCTATTTTAGAGCTTGTCAAAAACGGGCTGCAAAAGGACGGACATTTCGTGACCGCTTATACCTCTGCCGCACAAGTACCGCTTGATAAGCTGAACAGATATGACTTGATTATACTGGATATTATGATGCCAGATGTAGACGGCTTTTCTTATTGTGATAAAATTCGTTCCCTTGTAGACTGTCCTATTCTTTTTCTGACAGCAAAGACAATGGAGCATGACATCACATTTGGGCTTGCTCTGGGAGCAGACGACTATCTGACAAAACCATTTCGCATTGCAGAATTGCGGGCGAGAGTAAACGCCCACTTACGGCGTGAACGTAGGGAACGACATACCGCACTTACCTTTAACCGCATAAAAATTGATTTATCTGCAAAAGAATTACGGGTAGATAACACGCCTGTTGCCTTAACGAAAAGCGAATATCTGATTTGTGAATATCTTGCAAGGAATAAAGGACAGGTATTTTCAAAAGAACAAATTTACGAAGCTGTTTTCAGCTTAGAGGGCGACAGTGATAATTCTACAATTTCTACTCATATCAAGAATATCCGGTCAAAATTGAACAAACTGGATATTCAGCCAATAGCGACAGTCTGGGGGATTGGGTATAAATGGGAATAAAAAAAACAACATCACTGAAAGCGTCTTTTTGGAAATTCTTATGTATGCTGCTGATTGGACTAATAGGTGCGGTGGCAATACCATTCAGTCTTATTTTAGCTGGAACCAGTACAGGGCTTATTACCTATGCGGATTATTCAGAACGCAGCACAAAAAACCTTGCTCCTGTTATTGCCGCAACGCCGGATTTGGCAGATGTGCAGCTTCCTATGGGCTGTAAATATTTGGTGCTGGATAAAAACTATCAAGTGACGGAAACGACCTTAAAGGGCGACGATTTGGACCGGGCTATGGAATACGCAATATCCGGGAAGAGAAATACAAATCTCAACAAACAGTATTTGTTTGTGACCCGCAAAAATGAATATGTAGTGCTGCAATATTACATAGGTTCACAGTTTACAAATGAATGGCTTTATGATCATTTTCCCTCACCGGAAATTCTACTTTATATTTTTATAGCAATCAACTGTATTGCAGTATGCGTGATATTGACAGCGAAGTTTGCAAAAAATATGAGGACGCAGCTCTCCCCACTTTTTGAAGCGACAAGGCAGGTGGCAGAACAAAATCTTGATTTTGAAGTGAGACATTCAAAAATCAAAGAATTTGAGGATGTACTTTGTTCTTTTGCAAATATGAAAGATAATCTGAAAATATCTTTAGAGAAGCAATGGAACGCGGAACAGTTACAGAGAGAACAGATTGCAGCACTCGCTCACGATTTGAAAACACCTTTGACCGTCATTCAAGGAAATATTGATTTGATAAATGAAACGGAGCTTGACGACGAACAACGTCTATATGCGGGTTACATCACTGAAAGCTCCGAACAGATAGGCATTTATATTAAAGCGTTAATTGACATTTCCCGGACAATCGCCGGGTATCAGCTTCATTTGGAGAAATTTGATATAGCTGATTACATGGGCCAGATTAAAGCGCAGGCAAGCTCTTTATGCCTTACCAAAGGAATTTGTCTGCAACTGGAAACGGGGGCTAACCTGGGCACACTCAAGGCGGATAAGCTGCTGTTGGAACGGGCAATTATGAACGTGATAAGCAATGCGTTAGACCATTCTCCACCACAGGGGACAATTTATGTAACGGTGCAAAAAACGGACTGCTTTTTGCATATATCTATAACGGACGAGGGAGGCGGCTTCACACCGGAGGCCCTACATCATGCACAGGAACAGTTTTTCATGGGCGACAAAAGCCGTACTTCTAATATGCACTTTGGTATGGGACTTTATATCACAAGCAGCATTATCAAGCAACATGGCGGGCAGCTTGTTTTAAGCAATTCTAAAAAGACTGGCGGCGCACAGGTTACTATCAAAATTCCATATTAAAAGTAGTGGGCGGTACTGCGGTATCGCTTCTGCACCTTGCGTGCTATAAAACGTAGTCTGCAAAGGAGTTTGAGTAATCCGTTTCAATCTAATAGATAAAAAAGAAACCGACATAAAGCCGGCTTCAAAAGAAAGTAAAATCACAAAACTCCCCGGAAATATGACCGAAGAGTTTTTGTGATTATTTTTCTGGTAATAATTTTCCCATTGTGTTGGCGATGTCTTTTAACTTTTCAACAGAATAGCCTGTATATAAAATAATTTTGTCTAAAGGTTCTTCATTTTCAATCATCATCTGAGCAAGGGAATAGCTTTTTTTATCTTCGCCTAACGCTACAAGACCATTACTAAGATTACACATATTTTGCACCTCGCTTTCAAATTCTTCTGTCATTGCAATATGAAAATCATCGTTTAGACGCTGCTTTTTTTCTTCTGGAGATGTAGAGGGTGAGAAGAGTACATTTAGTAAATCAAGAATCTCCAAATCACTTTCTTTATCAGCATCACCAAGATTTAAAATAACAACTTCCATTAAATCATAACTTTCAGGGGAAGTGTAGGGAGTGCCATGTATGGTATCTTCAACAGTATGATATTTAAAAATACCATTTTTCCGCTTCTTTGCTGGGTCAGGACATATCCATATACTATATACTTTTTGAATTTTCTCATAATGTTCATCAGTAAACACTGTTCCGTATTGTTCAGAAATCATTCGAGCACAATAATAAAATCCTCGTGTTACTAATGGATAACCCGGTGTATCATTTAATTGGATTTCAAGATTTATAATGAGTTGTACAGGCTCATCACTGTCTGGTAGACAGGCTTTGAAACGAATATCATAGTATACAGTCTGTTCATTGATAGAGTTTGCTTCGGTGTTAAGTCCGTCAATTCGTTGGTTGCCATTTAATCGAGTGTTTTTATCGAGGTAATCTTGATGTACAGAGCGTTGTGATATTTCAATGTCTCCTGTTAAGCAGTTATCGCATATAAATTGAACACTATATTGCGAGAATTCTTTTGTACAGGATTTTAGTATCCATGCAATAACAGCGTTATAAGTTAATAGTTTTTTTGCACATTCATCATACTTGGCTCTGTCTGCGGTTAAATCAATAGTATGTGCAATATTTGTTTGTTTTAAAATTACAATCACCTCCGATATACTGATATTATGTAAGTCTATGTTAACATAATTATCTTTAATTCGCTATACTTAATCTCAAGAAAATGTAAATAAATTCCAACAATGTAATGACTAAATTTAAAAATATTAAGTGTATAGTGTAATACTCTCAGGCTTGGGATATATCTGAGGTGTCATTGGAACATAGGAAATATCCTCTTTTTAGCGAAAGTAAATAAATTCAGTGATATATTATAAGCTTGTATACATTATAATCTTACATCATGCATTTATGCATGAGACTTTTTTCATTGTGGTAAAAAGAAAGGGGGATTGCAGGAGCGTATCAGGATGATAGATTAAAAAAGAAACCGACATAAAGCCGGCTTCAAAAGAGAGGAAAGTATGAAAAAAATCTATCAAAAATCTGTTGTTGTTTTTGATGGTTTTATGATACTGGAAATTTGTGAACAGGTTGTGAGCAAAGAATGAAGATAATCTGACGAAAAAAGAAATTGCTGACGTTTTTCTGTAAGAAATAGAATAGGGCAGTAGTATCAAAAGAAACCTATAACGAAATAGTGTCAAAAGTGGACCGTTGGGTTTGGCAAATCATATAAAAGTGAGTGTCAAATCTAACGGTCGTTTTTTGTGATATGGAAAGGAAAAGAATCATGGGAAAGATTTATGGGTATGTGCGAATTTCAACTAAGAAACAAAACATGGAGAGACAGATTCGGAATATTCAAAAAGAGTATCCCGAAGCGGTCATTATAAAAGAAGTGTATACAGGAACAAAGTTTCAAGGCAGAAAGGAATTAAATAAACTGATAAAGCAATTAAAGGCGGGGGATACCGTAGTGTTTGACTCAGTATCAAGAATGAGTCGTGATGCAGAAGAAGGGTTTCAAGTATATCAAGATTTATATAAGAAAGGAATAGAGCTTATTTTCTTAAAAGAGCATCACATTGATACAATGACATATAAAGCGGCTCTGCATAATGGGATTCCGCTTACAGGAACAAATGTGGATTATATTTTAGAAGGAGTTAATAAATATCTGATGTCATTAGCAAAAGAGCAGATAAGGCTTGCGTTCTTACAGTCACAAAAGGAAGTTACGGATTTGCGGCAAAGAACAAAGGAAGGAATTGAGACAGCCCGGATAAATGGCAAGCACATAGGTTTAGCATCGGGAACAAAGCTTGTTACAAAGAGATCCATCGAATGTAAGGAAAAGATTCAGAAATATAGCAGAGATTTTGATGGGATGCTGAGTGATAAAGAGTGTATACAGCTTATTGGAATTGCACGAGGAACGTATTATAAATATAAAAGAGAAATAAAAGACGGAATTTGTTAAAAGTAGATTATGCAATTAAAATTATCATAGCAGGTTGGACAGATGATAGCATAAGAAAACTGATTTTTAATTACATTACAGGGAAGGATGAGGATTGATTCATCCTTCCCTTTTTTCGACTTTTTTTATTTTCCATAGCAACTCCATTAAAGTTGGATTTTAATTATTTAACTTTCTACCGTAAATTCTCAAATCATAATGATACACCATCTTCCTGTAACAAGAGTAACATTCCATTACCATAAGGAGGATATATCCAATGGGAATTATTAAATCAATCGTAACTATCATTATTGTCATTACAAGAAAAGGAGGAAAATAAGATGGCAGCAAATGTAGAAAGTATGTTTTATACAAGAACGGCACCCTGGCATGGATTAGGAGTCAGAGTAGAAGAAGTACTAGGGTCTAAAGAAGCATTGATTCAGGCAGGACTCGACTGGAAAGTAGAGCAGACCGATGTATATGCGGCATCAGGAGAAAGAATTCCAGGATATAAAGCCAATATTCGAGATATTGACCGTAGCGTATTAGGAATCGTAGGTGACAGATATAAGATTGTCCAGAATGAAGAAGCTTTCGCTTTTACAGATGGATTGCTGGGAGAAGGGGTAAAGTACGAAACTGCCGGAAGTCTTGCCGGAGGGAAAATCGTCTGGATGCTTGCAAAACTTCCAGAGAAATACATTATATCTGGAGATGCTATTGAACCGTATTTGGTGTTTTGCAATTCTCACGATGGTTCAGGTGCAATCCGTGTCGCTATGACACCTGTGCGTGTCGTATGTCAGAACACGTTAAATCTCGCATTAAAAGGCGCAAGTCGTGTATGGTCCGCAAGACATACAGGCAATGTAATGAATCGCATGGATGAAGCAAGAGAAACCCTGCAGCTTGCCAATGCCTATATGTCACAATTAGGACGCTCTATTAATGAATTACAGGCTAAGAAGCTTACGGATAAGAAAGTACTTGCTATGATTGATTCTCTGTATCCAGTCAGTGAGGATTTAAGCGAGATGCAGAAGAAAAATAATCTGAAACAGCAGGAAACTTTAAAGATGTGCTACTTTGATGCACCTGATCTGCAGGGAGTAGGAAAGAATGGGTATCGTTTCATTAATGCGGTATCCGATATGGCTTATCATGGTAAACCATTACGTCAGACAAAGAACTATAATGAGAATTTATTCAGGAAAACGATTGACGGTCTGCCAGTCTTAGATAAGACATATCAGATGGTGTTATCGGCATAAAGGAGGGGATACAGTTGAATCCAGTAAAAGATGTAGTTGAAGGGAAAATTCTTTCAGAGATGAAAAAGTACAGACAATCAAATAGTTTTGCAGCCACTACAACCGGCTGTGATACTGGAGATACAGAAAACACAGGACATCCGGTCTATGAAATTTTCTGTATCATTTTAAAGAAATTTGACCCAGTACTCTTAGAAAAGTTATTAGGGGTAGCCGATTTATTTGAATACTTAAAGCAGTTATGGAACAAGTCAGAGAAAACAGAAGAAAAGAAAGGTGAGGAAAGATAATGAAAACATTAGAACAGGAAGTATTAAAGAAAATTGCAAAAAAGAGTTTATTTGTAAAGCTGGTTAATACAGAAAGAAATGAGTCATTAATTGAGCAGTCCATATCAAAAGAATTTTTAGATCTTTCCGCAGTCGTAAGAGTTGTTCTGAAAATGGATAAAGAAGGAATGTCTTCAATGGTATTATCAAAAAGGGCTGCTGAAATCTTAGGTATGACCGAAGAAGAAATTTATGCTGCGGCATTGGCAAATACATTAAGACTCTTCCCACCTAAATTAATGAATTTAGGGCAATATGTAGAAATGAGTATTGGCGGAAAGCTTACACTGGGAGAAGATGAAGTAACAACATATATCCTTACCAATCAAAAGGAAGTGGATGGAGCGATCTATTTTATGAGTCCAGAAGTAGTTGGAGCCATTGCCGAGGCATTAGAAGATGATTTATATATCCTTCCATCTTCTGTAAATGAGGTTCTTCTTGTAAGAGCAAGTGAACTGGAAGGCGGAGTCGATGAACTGAAAGAAATGGTCCGGGATGTTAATGGAACCGTTGTATCCGAAAAGGATATTTTAAGTTATAGCGTATATTATTACGATAAAGAAAACGGTATTACCATTGCAGCATAAAGGAAGGGGCAGTTAAAAATGAAATACGATATTGTGTGTTCCACGAAAAACTTATCAACAGAAGAATGGCTGAAAATAAGAACGCTTGGAATCGGCGGCAGTGATGCAGGTATCATTGCCGGATGTAATCCTTACCGCAGCATCTTTGAGTTATGGCAGGAGAAACGTGGGGAGATTCCAGTTAGAGAAGAAGAATCCGAAGTAACGCATTTCGGTAAGGTTCTTGAAGATGTCGTAAGAAAGGAGTTCATCCAGCGTACAGGCTTAATGGTAAGAAAGAAAAATTCCATTCTTAGAAGCAAAGAATATCCTTTTATGATTGCAGATGTTGACGGCATTATCAGTGAATTGGATAGTACTTATTCGATATTTGAAGCTAAAACGGCTATTGAATTTAAAAATAATGATTGGAAGAATGGAGAAATTCCTAAAGTCTATCAGTTGCAGGTTCAGCACTACATGGCTGTTACAGGTTTTCAAAAAGCGTATATTGCGGTTCTGGTCGGCGGAAATAAATTCTATTGGACGGAAGTATACCGGGATGAACAGCTTATCAAGATGCTGGTAAGCATGGAATCCCACTTCTGGCATTGTGTCCGGGGAGGGGAAGAACCAGATGTGGATGCTTCTAAGGCTACAAGCCTTTATCTGGGGGCAAAATACAATAATGCGAAGGTCGGTTCTGTTATTGATCTGGATGAACAGATGCTTTCAGCTATCGAAAAATATGAGCAGATAAAAATAGAGTTAGATTCATTAACAGAGCAGAAACGGCTTGTTGAAAATCAGTTAAAATCTGCATTGGCAGAAAATGAAGCCGGCAGAGTAGGAGGACATATCGTAAAATGGAAACCAATAGTCCAGACAAGGATTGATTCTAATAAACTCAAGAAAGAGCATAAAGAGGTTTACGATGCCTGCAAAAAAGAAGTAAGTTACCGTAAATTTTCAGTAGCATGATGGCAAAAAGACAGTGAGAGGGTATCCATAAGGGTATCCTCTCTTTTTGGGAGGTATAAAATGAAGAAGATTCGGGAATTAAGAGCAGATGAGATTGAAGTTCGTGTAGGTGTTGTTAGGAAAAACGGTATATCATTATTACTGTACAAGGATGCACGCTGTGATATGAATATATTAGATGAAACATTCGGAATCGCGGGTTGGCAACGGAAGCATGAACTGATAAACGGGGCATTATTTTGTACGGTTAGCATCAAAGACGAGAATGGAGAATGGATTTCTAAACAGGATGTGGGAGTGGAGTCTTACACAGAAGCAGTAAAAGGAGCAGCATCAGATTCTTTTAAACGTGCCTGTTTTAATATCGGCATAGGCAGGGAACTTTATACTGCCCCGTTTATCTGGATTCCGTCAGACAAAGTAAGTATTGCAGAGGGCAATGGAAAGTTAAAAGTAAGAGATTCTTTTAATGTGTCATACATTTCCTATGATGAAAATGGGAAAGTCATTAAAAGTCTGGAAATCCGCAATCAAAAGAATGAGATTGTATGTCAGTTTAACATGGGAAATAAAGTTTCTAAACAGACTTCTCAAACGGCAAATAAAAACCAGCTTTCCGATTATCGTATGGGAAAACTGTATGATGAAATGAAACGTACCGGTGTGACAGAACAGCAGATTGTAGAACGCTTTCATGTATCCTTGGCGAATTTAACAGAGAGGGATTATAAGAGGATAATGAGTGCGTTAAAGAATACAGATACAAGAGCAGCATAAGAAAGGAGATTGTCATGGAGAAAAACAGGTTTATTGAAGAGCTATTCTATGAATTATCGTGCCAGTTAGGTAAAGAATTTGAAATGAAACAGAAGCGTGTCTGGAAGAATAACGGTGTATCTTATGAAGGATTGGTTATTGAAAAGCTGGAAGAGGAGTTATCGCCTGTTGTTTCTTTAGACAGGTGCTATGAAGATTTTCAGGCAGGAATCAGTGTGCAGGAGATTAGCGAGCAGGTTTTAAAAGAGTACCGCAGGACAGCGGGGAACATTTCGTTATTAAGTCAGCAGGATATATGGAGTTATGAGCGGATTAAAGACCGGCTCTATGTAGAGATGGTAAACAAAGAATGGAACGAGCAGTACTTGGAGCATAAATACTATGTTCCATTTCTTGATTTAGCGGTCGTGTATTACATAGATACACAGCCAGATTACAAAGAGGCTCCGTCACATCGAGGGACTGCGGTAACAAAGGACATTTTTAAAATCTGGTCGGTAGAGCCGGAAGTAATATGGAAACAGGTTTTAGAAAACATGGGAAAAGAAAGCCTGTTTTTGATGCTGATCGTGACAGAGGAAGAAAATTCACTTATGACTTTGGAAGATGTTTTGCAGAAAAATCAAGGAGCATTAGCCTTATTACAAAAGAGTGTCTTAGATGAAGCAAAGAAAAAGATTGGAGAGTCATTTTATATGCTGCCTGTTTCAATTTTTGAGTTAATGATAGTTCCCGAAAGTCAGGCAGATGAAGTGGAGGAGATGAAAAAAGCAATTATTGAATCTAATAAAGAACTGCCAGCGGAATACCTTCTTTCAAATAGTGTGTATTATTATGGAGACAAAGGAGAGGCAGAGGTAGCAGGATAGATATTTTGGTAATTCATATGTAATAAAAAACGGAAGAAAGCAAGATGTTTCTTCCGTTTTTTATTTAGACTCTTTTTTTGAAGAGTAGATTTTATGGAACATCTGTATATACTGCTTAAATAAATCTAATTCTGCATCTGTTCCAGACTGCAAAGAATGAATCAAAGAATCCGGAAACAAGTCAATATATTTATTGGAAGAACGGCGACCAAGAATAAGATAGTCAAGGGTGACATGGAATAAATCGGCAACTTCAATAAGCTTTTCGATAGATAAGCGGGCATTACCACATTCGATCGCACTACAATGTCTGACGGAAATATTTAACTTTTCCGCAAGCATTGCCTGAGTCATATGATTTTCCTTACGAAGTTTAGCGATTCGCTCACCCATTAACTTATTTAAATTCTCCATTCTCTCATCCTCCTTTTTTTGAAATCATATAACTATTATATCGACTTGAAAGAATAGAGAAAATGAATTAACACAAGGGATAATATAGAATAAATATATCTATAAAATTAAAAAAATAATAAGAAAATAGATGCAATAATTCGTGTTTATAGATATAATAGGTGTATATGATGATGTATAAAGGGGGAAAGTAGAAAAAAGTAGAAATAAGAAAAAAGAGTAGCCATATAAGCAACAAACAGAGAGGAGAAAATAAGATGAAGAAACGAAAGATTCTATTTAATTTGTTGGTTTTTGGAATTTTAATTTTAGGGTTACATATCAATGCCAATGCACAGGAAATAAGTGTGCCAGATGGATACACGGGGATTTATAATATTGCAGATTTAAGTGGAATCCGTAATAATCCATCTGGAAAATATATTCTTATGAATGATATTGATATGACCGAAGATACAAAGAAAGGTGGAGATTGGGATAGTGGAATGGGCTGGACTCCAATCGAAGAATTTTCTGGAGTATTAGATGGTAATGGACATCAGATTATTGGAATGAACATTTATACAGATACAGATGAAAGTGCGGAAGGAACATGGTATGTAGGTTTAATTGGACTTCTAAAAAATGGAAGTATTAAAAATTTGGGGATGAAAAATGTAAATATAGATGTAAAGGCAAGATATGTAGGAGCTTTAGTTGGTAGAATAGAGTTTAAAAATTCGCCAAAAACCTCTGTAATAAAAAATTGTTATATTTCAGGAGATATAAGAAATACGAATGGATATAATATATATTATTCATCTGGAGGAATTGCAGGGTATATAGGAGCAAGTGTTTACTCTGATGATACAGTAATAGAAAATTGTTTAAATATGGCTAATATTACAGTAGGTACGGCAGGTGCTGATTCTTATGCAGGAGGAATTCTTGGTAATTGTTGGGGTGCAAATTTCGATAGTAAGGTGTGTAAAAATTGTTATTCGATTGGGAAAATCAAAGGTGCAGCTCATAATGGAGGAATTACATTATCAACTTGTGGGAATTGTTTTTATTTAAAAGGAAGTATAGAGAATAAAGAAGAATGGAAGCAGGAAGGCGAAACTGCATTGACTAATGCCCAGATGAAATATGCACAGACTTTTACAGGTTTTGATTTTAAAAATACATGGGAGATCGATTCATACAGTAATTATCCATATCCACAGTTAAGAAGTAATCCATATATTAGAGTGACGAAATTACAGCTTATTTCAATGCCATCGAAAACTGTTTATCAGCAGGGCGAGAGTTTGAATTTAGGTGGTTCAGTTGTAAGAATAACTTATGATGATGGAAATGTTGTAGATGCAGTTATTTCAGAGGATATGCTGGGTTCTTATGATATGAATAAAATGGGAATACAGTCTATTACTGTGACTAGGGGAGGAAAGAGTGTAGATTTTAATATTGAAGTTAAAGGTATTATGCCATCTTCCATTACCTTAAATCAGCCTGATATAGATTTGTATAAAGGAAAGACATATCAGTTAGTAGGAAATATTCTTCCTCAGAATGCATCGGACAAGACTATTACATGGAGTAGTAATAATTCTTCTGTGGTAACAGTAAGTAGTACAGGACTTGTGACAGCTAAAAATGCAGGAACAGCAACAATTACAGCAAAAACAATTAATGGTTTACAGGCAAAATGTAAAGTAAATGTCATGGTTCCAGCAGTGCAGATTTATTTAGATAAAGAACAAATTGAATTGACAAAAGGTGAGTCAGAGCAAGTGAATGTTACTTTATCTCCATTAAATAGTACGGACAAGGTTAGCTGGACTTCTGATAATTCCGCAGTAGCTAAAGTTATTGATGGAACAGTTATCGGAATCGGAGCAGGAAAAACAATAGTAAGGGCAAAAACAGAAAGTGGTTTGTCAAGAAATTGTAGCGTTACTGTAAAACAAGATATAAATGAATTTACAGTTTCAGGTATTGTTGATAAGGCATATACAGGCGAAAAAAACGAGCAGGATATTAAAATATATAGTGGAAATCAAACTTTAAGAGAAGGTACAGATTATTTTATTGCTTACAAAAATAATATTGAAGTAGGAATTGCAGAGGTTCAGATTGTAGGAAAAGGATATTATATTGGCTCACAAAACTTTACATTTAATATTAATAAAAAAGATATTTCTAAGATGGCGGTATATGTAGGAACATCTTCATTTAAGTATGATGGATGTGCAAAGAAACTGCAAATTATATTGGCAAATGGAAGAAAAAATCTTCAAGAGGGTCGAGATTATAGTTGCAGTTATAAAGACAATATTGCACCAGGAACAGGCAGTGTTGTAATTACTGGAAACGGAAACTATACAGGTAGTAGACAGTTGAGGTTTACAATAGCAATGCCAAAGAGCAATATAAATAAATTAACTGCTTTAAATAAGCGGAAGGTTCGGATTACTTATAAAAAAATAAAAGGAGCGGCTAAATATCAGGTTCAATATTCTATGAAAAAGAATTTTGCAAGAGCAAAGACCAAAACAGCAAAAGGAAATTCATTAAAAGTATCTAGATTAAAAGTAAAGAAAAAATATTATTTCAGAGTGCGTGTATGTGCAAAGGTAAATGGAAAGACATATTATTCTGGATGGAGCAAGGTAAAATCTGTTAAAGCAAAAAAATAAAGTGATTTAGTGGGAGTGCAGGAGGTCAAGGATAAAATGATTTCCTGCACTTTTTACTATTAGAAAATTGAATATAATGAGGTATATGGTATGAAAAAGATAGCGAAAGTATTAGTGGGACTGTTTGTAATAATGGTATTGCTCTCTATGTGTTCTGCTTGGGGCGATGATGATGAATCAAGTGAAGAACAGACAACGAAAGTGGTACAAGAAACAAAAAAAACAGCAAAGAAAAAGAATGTAAAAAAACAGAAGGCTACAACAGAATCAACAAAAGCAGAAGTAGAAAAGCTTAGTACAGAACAGATTGCAAAGCTTATTAAATCATTATATAAGGGAGAAAGATTAGATTCAGACGATGCGGAAAAAATGCGTGCGTCAGGAGAGGAAGCTTTCTTAATACCGTGGGAAGATATGCTGTATTCCAAAGTATTTGAGGATGGAGAGGATTGGTCAGAAGAAAAAAGTACCGAATTTACAAAGATAGTGAAAGTATATTCTGGTTTTTGGGGAGAAACGAAAAATATTGATGATTTGATTTCCAATCAAAAAGTATTAGACCAATGCTTGGCTGACAGAGAAAGCATAGATATGAGCAAGTATGGCTTTGATATTTATGGGGGAAGGCTAGATAGTGAAAGTTTTTATATTACGCAAAGGTTAAGCTCTGAGTATGACGATACAATTTTAGGAGCGATTGCAAAAGGAATGGAAGAAGCTGAGTCGGGACCTTCTTCAAACTGGGTGGCTTATAATGTGACAGATGGTGGATTAAGAGGAGATGAAAGATGCATTATCCATTGTAATGAAGAAAATCCATTCTCAGAAGCAGGAATTTATACGATTTCTTATGTGGATATTGGAGATACAACACCAGTGACAGATTCAAAAGGATTTACTTCTAATCCTCCATTATATTACATGGTTACTGACACATCTACCTTTGAAGAGGATGAAGAAAAGATTACGGAGATAGAAGATAAAGAAACGAACGCAAGAGATGCTATTGTAATGAAGATAACTGGAGAAGGAGAAGATGACCCCGGAGAAAATAGCAATGAATCAGAAGTAGACGAGGAACAAGATTCTTCTACGGATGGCGATTACATATTAGAGGGTAGTGATTCCAGATACATTACAGAAAAAGAAGTAGAAAATCTCAGCGATGCAGACCGTAGACTGGCTAAAAATGAGATATATGCCCGTCACGGAAGAATATTTGACAGTGCAGATTTAAAAGACTACTTTGAATCGAAAAGCTGGTATAAAGGAACAGTAAAACCAAATGATTTTGATGAAAGTGTTCTTAACAAATACGAAAAAGCTAATATTGATTTGATAAGTAGCATGGAATAAGGTATGACGGGAAGAATCATTAAAAAGATTCTTCCCACTTTTTTTGTATAAAAATATTTACCAAATAAAATTAAAAATTAGTCTATAAAGGATAGGAATAAACCGTTTTGAATGGCAATGAACACATTTTTAAAAATAAATGAATGAGGTGATAACTTATGTATGAGTATATTCCAGAGGTAATGACATTCAAAGAATGTAAAGAGTTATTAAAAGTGGGAAAAAATACCTTGCTTGATTTGATACACACAGGACAGATACAGGCTTTTAAAGTGGGAAGTCGTTGGAAGATAACAAAGCAGTCTATAATTGAGTTTATTCAGTATAGATAGTTGTGATTGAGGCTTATCTTTATATGTGTTAAAATAATATAATAAAGGTGGAAACTATAAGTAATTCGTATGAGGATAATAAATGTTATAAGTAAAATGCCTTAAAATTAAAGAAAAATGGGAGATTATGATGTTTAAAAATAATATAAAGAAACTTATAGAAGATTTTTATAGAAATTTTGCTGGTTTGCCAAATGATAAAGCAATAGTAAGAAATAATATTCCTGAAGATGCATTTACATTGGCTATACTTAAAGTGATGTATAGTGAAATGCTAGGATATGATATTATTCCAGAAAATATAGAGAAAATATCTAAAGTTATTGTTGCACCTCCTGATAGTGGAATAGACATATTTATTGAAAGTGAAGATGGAGATGAATATTATTATGATGTTATTCAAGCTAAATATAGTAAGCTGACAGAGGAAGAAATAAGAGGTTGTTTTCTAAATATGAAAGAGTCTATTAAGCAATATTTAAAAAATCCTAATAATGTTCAAGATAATTTGAAATATGTAATTTCTGAAACAAATTTTAATAATTCTTTTAAAAAAAATTGTACTTATTATGTATATCATAATGGAACAGTTAATTGTGGGAAAAATTTCAAAAATAACGAAAAAATAATTACTATTGATGAAATGGAAGTGATATTAGGAAGCTTAACGAAAAAAGACCATGTTTTAAAAGTTCCATATGCAGAATTTACCGCGGATATGTTTAATAATTATATTATTTATGAAAATGCTTCTGATAATGCTTTACTTTGTAATATAAGGGGATATGATTTGGCAGTTTTATGTAATAAATATATTAATTCATCAATGGGAAGAAATATTTTGTTTGGTCAAAATTTAAGAGACTCATTAGATGAGAAAAAATCTAAAACATATGAAGCCATGATAAAAACTATAAATGACGAGCCTGAACGATTTTGGAATTATAATAATGGAATTACTATATTGTGTGAGTCATTAGATGCACATAGAGAAAAAAATAATGGTCAAGTAGATCTTATAGAAATTACAAATTTTTCAATTATTAATGGTGCGCAAACAACAAATGCATTAGGAGTATATTTGAGAAATGCCTTAATAAACCATGAAGTTGATAAAATTGAACGGCTAAAAAAAGTTTATGTATTAGTAAGAATAATGGAAGTAAATAATGAAACTCTCAGTGGGAATATTTCTATTTATAATAATTTGCAAAATCCGATATCTTCAAGAGATATGGTTGCTAAAAATTATGAACAGATTGAATTGCAAAATATGTTGATGTCAGGAGAGCCGCCACATATATTTGTTGAAATTAGAAGAGGACAAAAAGTACCTTTAAAACCTCGGTTTGAAAAGCATCAAAGAGTGACTAATGAAGATCTTGCACAGTTAGCTTTTTCTGCATTTTTGCAGGCACCTTTTAAAGCAAAGGATAAAAAGAAAACTCTTTTTAATAAAGCTAGTTCAGATGAATATTTAGTGAATACTTATTATGATGAAATATTTTATCGTTCTAAAGAAAATGATAAAAAAGGTGTTCTTTTCAAAAAAAATAAAGATGAAATAGATGAGGCTTTATTTATTAAATATTTATATATGCAGGCACGAAATAGAATGAGAAAAAATTATGATGAAAGTATTGAACAATGTAATGCACACATAATGGCAAATTCGGGAAATATAGAACAGCAACAAAAAATGATTCAAATAAGTCAAAGAAATAAAGAAATTAACAATACATGTATGTTTTATTGTATTGCTTTATATTTTGCTCTTAAGGAAAATTATAGTTCTGTGGGAGAAAAACATACTTTTGATTATCATAATTTTTATAGAAATACGCGAAATTCAACATATAGGGATGATATTATCGAATATTTTGCAGAAAATTTTTTGAAATTAACTGTAAAAATAATGTCTAAATTACTTAATGCTTCTGGAGGAGGGAGTGCAACTAATTGGTTAAAAAAGATGCAAAGTCAAACAGCTTTTTTTGATGAATTGATGGAAGAAATGACAAGTGGGCTAGAATGTAAAAAAATGTATGTGAGATTTATAGAAAAATTTACAATATAAATGAATTAAAAAAGAATATATCAAAGTTTATCACATCTCTGATATATTCTTTCATGCAATTTTTTGGTTAATAGTGTGGATGATATTTAAATAATGGAAATTTTCATATCTGTAATACTATATTAAAAACATAATATTAATCATATTTTTTCGTCGGTGTCCAGCTCTTGGGCATCGGCATTTTTTAAGTAATTATCCAAACAAAAAGTTGCCTGACTACACGGAAAGTTTGAAAAAAGATATACGGTACTATCTGTACGGAGTAGTCTGGAACGTCCTACAGCTTGTTCTAATTCAGAAGAAATTAGATAAAATTGAATACGTTGTAATTCTTTGTTCTTGTATGACATCATCAAGAAATTGTACCCTTTATAATTTACTTTTCGATTTTTTAAGGTACTATTGTCGGATATTCCTATGGAAAAGGCAATAAGCTGATATAGATAGGAAGGGAAATGTGGAGTTCCAATAATTACTCCATTTTTCCCAGAATAATAATCTGTACCAGTAAGATTTCCAAAATGTAAGGTGCGTTCCAAAGGAATATCATTTTCATATTTTTTGAAGGTGATACCGTAATATGCGCTGTCTGTGTTAGCTATTATTTTTTTGAATAATGTAGAAACAGTAGGGCAATGCAGAGTGTCTTTTTCTATAAGGTCTTTTATTGATTTCCTGCTCATAGAATACCAAGGATACTGAATCAGATGACCTTTATAAGCAGCCTGTTCAATTTCATGATAAACTATTTTTCTTTCAGGAAAGAACAAGTTATAGATTGTTTCATCTAATGTTGCAGATAGTATGATCAGCTTACATTTTGGAAGTCGAATTGGAGCAATATATTTAATACTATCCTTCTGCTTCATATAGCAGTCTGCCCTCATAAAATCAGTGAGATTATCAGTGACTTGGCTGTTTTTAATTATACCTGTATCAAGTTCAAAAGAATAACGGTTTTTGTTATGTCGGTATTTATTATCCTTTAATTCCAGCAAATCTTCAATTTCCATTCGTTTTTCTATGGGGAATATGTTTTCTTCTAAAGCCTTTTTTAGAGAAGAAATCTGGATAGAACCAGTGCGTGTAAGCATCGTATATAAAATATCCTCGTCTATTAATACTTCAAAATTTTTTAATATTTGATGTGGAAGTGATAAAAAGCGGGCATGGGTCATAATAACGCATTTTGAAGGATGAGCTAATACTGTCTCTGGATGGAGATAATTCATAAATATTGAATTGTCGGTTAGTTTATGAGCATATGTTTCTATAGAGTCCAAAGCCTCTTTAATAAATCCCTTATTATAATATTCCTCGATAGTTTGATGAAGTTTTGGTGGTAAAGGTAAATCATCAAAAGAAGGTATTTCTAATATATTATCTTTTCCTATTTTTTGGACAAGTTCTGTCTTTAGATTATTTGTGGGTACTGCAATTAAGAGTGTTTTTTTATGTTTCCTTGATTTAATTAAGTTGACATATAGTGTTGTCTTACCTATTCCAGTCTGTCCCGGAATTAAGTGGATATTTGCAGCTTTCTTTTGGATTGCGGCATTTAGCTCCGAAGATACCTGTTCCACACATTCATCTATAGAAATGTAGTTTTGTTTATTAGAATATGTAATCTGTTTTCTACCACGTAATGTTTCTAATAGATTTTTTGCATGATTGCAGTTATTCGCATATTTACACACATGACATCCAGTAGGATTATAATTCTCTTTTTTCATGTAACTAATATCGTATTTCCATTTATCTATATTGGAATCAGGATAATATTCTTTTAGCGTCTCTAAAAATATCTTTTGGTATCCAGATAAAAAGAGAATATTGGTAGCTAATAAGTATTTTTCATTATGACTCAAAGGTTCTCCAGAACCAGTAAAAAAATCTTTCCATAACTTGCAACACATACATATTTTATTGGAAGATACTTTTTCTAACATAGAAATATCTATTTTTTTATGTATGCAGTGAGAGGAATGGGTATTTTTGACTTCTTCTTGTGATTCATAAAATATGATTTTTGAAGAAGTTTCTGGAATATATAATTCATATTTAATATTGCTTCTTGTTTTTTCTTCATTTTTTATATAAGAAGATGAAGAACACCGGCTTTGAGTATTGTATTCTTGAATATCAAGATGAGTGTTATTTATGTTGAGTTTGTACTTGTGGGCAAAAGATTTTAAATTTCTGGAAAAATTTTTCTTGTCAGAGACATAAAGAAATCGTTCATATTCTCTCACTAAATTGCATACATTAAATGTATTTTCTCCTGTTTCGTCTACAACGTCATGAAATTCCCGTAATCCTTTTCCTCCATAAAATAATCTGGCAGTCTCAAAACAGTGTTTGTCTGCTTCTGGAAACATTTTTTTTAACATTTTTAAAATTATATCAGCTAACCATCTTTCTGTAATCGGAACGATATGACATAAGATGATTCTATATTTGGGGTGTTCTGGAGTAGAACTGAATGTATCGTAAGAAAATACAATCGGAAGATGGTAGTCTGCTAACTTTCTTTTGATTTTTTCATAATCAGGTTCATCGTCAAAATCTATGCCGAATAATTGGCATTGTTCAAAATTTTCTTGTTTGCTTGCAAGACCTTTATAAGTTGCGGGGAGAAAAGCCTGTCCATGTTCCCCTACGCAATCTGCTATTGTTTTTATATCATAATAATTTTCTTCTTGCGGTAATCGCTTCTTCATAAAAGCGGTCTCCTTACTATTTGGTTTGTTAAAATACCTGGTTTTATCTAGGCTAAGCTTAACCTTCATGTTTTTATAATCTCCTTTCTGAATATTAGAAAGATGTTATTAAAAGAATTATTTTTTATTTTTTTGCTAAAATGGGAGATTTCCCATATTAAATAATAAAATAAAGATTTTTAATGAAATTATTGAGAAAAGAGATATAATTTAGTTATGGATCTGGAAAGGAGATAAGTGAAAAATGTCAGAAAATAAACCGAGAATATTATTGAGAGATTTTGCGAATGAAATAGCTAATAGTTATCAGGAAAGTTTAAAAACAGAAGAGGGTATAAAGAAAGCAGAAAGAATAAATAAGAAAAGAACTGGTTCGACGATTGGGGAGATTGATAAAGAAGGTTCAGCAAAACGACATAAAGAACATGTAATAGATTTAATGAATAAATATTTAGCAGCTTTAGGTGTTAAAGAATATAGTCATTATTTCAAAGGTGGAATGGGAGAAGATGGAAAGCTAATACGAGAGGATTCTTATGCTTTCTATATAGAAGATAAAGAATTAGTGAAGAAAATTTTAAACACAGGAAGGAAAGGTGGATTCATACAAAAGGGAAAATTTGATAAGACTAATATAGAGACACTCAGGGAAATAATTAATGATTTTGAAATACTATTCAAAAAATATTGTAAAAATAAAAAAAGATTTAGAAGATATTACAAGAACGATGCATGGAGTATCAAGGATAGATGTGAGAGCAGAGTTATCAAAAATTCAGAAAGATATAAAAGATTATATTATGCAAATGAAACTTAATCCTAATTTTGATGAATTTGCGGAATACTTGATTACAGAAGAAGACTATATATTATGGATAAAGCAGTTTAAGAGGAGTATAAGTATACTTATAAAAGCTTTTATGGCATATTGGGAAGAGATAGAATTATATAGAAAGCAGGAATATATAGGAAAGAGAGAGGCTTTATATGAATCAGAAATAGAAGAATTCAACAATTTTGTAGAAAAATTAGGAGAAAAGGCGGTTCAAAAGGGGATTGTGAAAAATCCAGAGGATATTATTAGTAAAAATGGTGTGATTTTATGTGAGAGAGATATTGCGATATTAAAAAATAGAAAAAAATTAAAGGAATGTATAACAGAATTAGAACAACATCCGGGTTATAAGATATATAATAAATTAATAGAAAGGAAGCCTAGTGAAGAGATATTGCAGGAAGTGTGTAAAAGTATTGAGCTAAACGATTTTGTTGGAAAAAACGGTATTGAACTGGAAATAGAAAGGCAAATAAAACGATTAATGGAAAATGATGCACTTCTAACTGGAAAATTTTTTTGAATGGAAAACCAAATAATATATTTAAAATTTATTGTCGAGATAAGAATTTGTTAATAGCAGATTCTTATTTTTTTGTCAACTTACATCAACCTACAACGTAATAGCGAAGTGAATGCGTCGTATATAAGATTGCTCCAAAGTGTGATAAAGTATTTCCTGCGAGTGCGAAATCCGGATTAACATCGCGAAGAAACATATGGGGATCCTTGAAAAATCTTTGATGGATTCTTAGTACCATTATCAAATTAAGAAAGATAGGAGATAGTTATGAAAACAAACAAATCAGTAGAAACAATCAACATTCTTAAACGGAATATGGAGGAATACAACCGCATGAACTTTGTGAACGAAACATTATCGTATTCTTATGATAATTTCGATGCTTGTCTGGAGGGGAATTCTAAAAGACAGAATCAGGACAAACAGTTTATTTCTAAATTGATGAGAGATTTAGAGGTTGCTATTGCTATCTGTGAAGCGTGTCAGGAGCAAAATGAAAAGCTGGAGCGAAAGCTCAAGAAGAAAAAAGAGCAGCATAAGAAGATTGTTTCCTATACGGAGGAATTAGAGGAGAAGTATGATGAATTAAGTTATGATTCCGATAAGAAAGAAAGGAAGCATAATAGGCAGCTTAAAAAGCTGAATAGCAAATTGCAGAAGAAGAATCAGAAGATAAAGAGTAAGAGTAAGCATATTTCTAGTGTTAAAAAAGACCGTAAAAAGTTAAAAAATATGCTGAGAACAGAGCGGTATGAAAATGGAAAAAACCCGTATGATTTCACACGACAAGGAAAAATCAAATCAAAAAGCAATCTTTATCTGCCTCAGAATACGAGTGATCAAATTCCAAGCATTGTGGAGGCGGATATGACTAAGTATTCAGAAGAAGAGGTGTATAGATAGTGGGGGAAGAATTGAAGTTTGTACCGGGCAAGGGCTTACTTGACGGAGAAGAAGTAGTGGCAGAATTTGATGTCAGAGTTCTTACTATTTATTACTTTATTTCTCAAACGGGAAAGAGAGTGAAGAAAGCTTATGACATAGAGGCTACTACCTTTGATGGAGAAAAGCTGGATGTTCAGAGGGTAAGCAATCTTCAAAATCTTTCGTATTTCGATTTATGGCCTCAGATTATTGATGCTGGTTTAGACAGAAAACAAAAAAAGGGTCTGCTGCTTCGCTTGCAGCAGACCAGTCGAAAGGCGAAGATTGTGAAAAGACTATTGATAGAATCGAATGGATTCTTTGTTTTAGAAGATGAACAGCATATCCTTACATTAGGAGATGTGGTTTTGGAAGATTCTAAAACTGATATTGAAATAGTAACGCCTGAAAATATCATAAGATTAAGATGGAAGCCACATCATAATCAAATGGTCTTTCCTATATCAGAATGTGCTAAAGACTATTTGAATGTCTGTCCGGGAGTTAGTGAGATACTTTTTTCAGGAATGCTTTTGGCTGCGGCAAAGCCATTTTTCATAGAAGCAGGGTATAATCCAGCAGTTTGTATAAATGTTTTTGGAAGGACAGCATCTTATAAGACTTCTTTAGTAAAAGCGATGTTGTATCCTCAAAAACAGGTGGATTTCATAGCAAGTCTGGTTAATGACAGAATACCGAATACAGTACGGAGAATACAAGAATGCTATGGATTTCCCTTTGTTTTGGAAGATTATCACCCAGCAGAGAGCCGAGATAAAAATAATCATCAGATTAATATGATTGATGCGGCAGTACGCTGTATTGAAAATAATAAAGAGAGTGCAGTTGTCTTTGTTACTTCTGAATATTTGGGAGGAGCAGAGAGTCTTCAAGGAAGAACATTACAGGTTGAGATAGAAAAAAGTAAGGTTGATTTGAATATCTTAACAGAATTGCAGAGAAAGAGTCATCTTATGTCCCAGATAGTTTACAGCTTTATTGCCGAATTATTTAAGAATCGAGAGGCGGTAGTAGGGGATATACGGATGGAGTATGAAAGCTTATTAATGAATGGAGAACGACTACGGATTGATGAAAGTGGCGGTTATCTTCAGATTGTTGCAAAGCTTTATGAAAAATACGAATGTAATTCTGATATAGAATTCTCTTCAAAGTTGCAGGAGGCTCTTATTACCCAGAAAAAACGCCAGCAAAAGAACATGATGACTCTTTCGCTTAGGGAAGATGAAAGATATATAAAAGCATTATATGAAGCAATACATGATGAATCTATATATTCCTATAAAGATGAGAATAATTATGAATTTACTAAGACAGAAATTACCTTTAGGGATAGAGCGTGTATATTGACAAAAGCAGCTTTGAAATATGGTTTGGAAAAGCACCTCAATATGAAAGTAAATATGAAAAAAGTTGCCAGCATTTTAGATGAAGAAGACCTTTTGAAACATGATGCTGGAACCTATATGACGAAATATAAAGAGAGAAGAGTATATTGTATATATATAGACCCATTAAAGGCACTGTATGAATGCATTACTGGAAAGCGGTAAGATAATCTGTATAGTAGGACTTCTATATTTATTTATACAGTATTCTTATGAAAGACCAGAAGCTAATAAGAGGTGTATTTACATAAATAATCAAAGTGCTGACGGACTTTCAGATAACTAATGATGTGTCATAAGACAACTTATGATTTCAATACGATGTACAGGAGGTTTTTGTATGAATCAGACAACAAAGCGAAGTAAAGAATTAAAAGAAGTCCATGTAGACAGAAATGCAACAGGAAAGTCTGTTACAGGTATTTCTTTAGAAGCTCCAAAGTATTCCTGCATAGAAACAAAACAGGATGGTGTAAAAGTTATTTTGGAGTTTCCAGAGTTTGATGAGACAAGGGAACGGACAGAGGCAGGATACCATCAAATGGAGATTCAAAAAGAAGTAAATAATGTACTGTCTCATACATTAAGGGAGCAGATTAAAAATCATCAGATTTATCATGTAGAAAGGATTTCCTAAGATGGGCGAGAAAAAGAGGGTGCGGATGTTGCTTCGTGTAAGTTCTAATCAACAGTTGGAGGAAGATGGAGACTTAGGTATCCAGAGACAGTTGGTGAAAGAATTTATCGCACAACATGAGGAATGGCATCTGGATTCAAAGGAATACTTTGAGGGAAGTAATAGTGGATACAGTAATGCCGTAGAGAATCGTGATATTTTACAGCAGGCATTGCGAGATGCACAAAGAAACGAGTATGATATTCTTGCAGTCTATAAGGATGACCGAATCGGTAGAAGAATGTGGGAAATTGGTGCATATGTTATGCAGCTTAAAAGCTATGGTGTGGATATATATACGGTAAAAGACGGCTGTATCTCACCAGAGAGTGATGACATTATGGGGCAGATGATGTTAGCTCTGCGTTATGGCAATGCACAAAAGAGCAGTTCTGATACGGGAATGCGTGTCAAAGATACGGCACAAAAGCTAGTACAGCAGGGGAAGTTTGTCGGGGGGAAGGCTCCGTATGGATATAAATTGGAGCTGTCTGGAGAAATCAGTAAGCATGGCAGAGCATTACACCATCTTGTGATTATTCCCGAAAGGGCAAAGGCAGTAAAACATATATACGAGCTTTCTCTTGATAAAGAGTATGGTTCTTCAAAGATTGCCAGAGAACTGAATCTGGATGAGGAATATAAAGAACTTGCTCCATCTGAGGTATGGAGAGGTGGAACGGTAACCAGCATTTTAACGAATCCGATTTATGCAGGTTATACAGCTTATAAACGTAGAGAAAAGAAAGAAAACGGAAAAAGTAAGCGGTTAGATAGTTCTGAATGGATTCTCTCGGAAGAACCAAATCCAGAGATACAGATTATTAGTCCTGATGACTGGAATCTGGTTCAGATAAAAAGAAAGCAGAGAGGGATGAAGTATCGTACCGCTCCGCAGAATAAAGGTGTAAAGGTTATCGCAAGAAATGAGGGGATGCTTCCCCTCATTGATATTATTTACTGTGGATACTGTGGCTGTAAATGTACAAATGGAAGTAGATATAACTATTGGACAATTAAAGATACGGGAGAAAGGAGGGCGAGCAGACAGGCAATATATAAGTGCCAGGATGCATGGCAGGGAGTTCCACATTATAAAGTCTATCAATTTAAAGCGGAAAAAATTGAGAAGATAGTGTTTCAGGCGATTGCCGAGTACATAGATAAGCTTCAGGAAAACGAGGATATTTTCGAGCAGATTTCCGAGAATGGGCGAAAGGCAAAAAAGGAGAAAGCGAAAGAACTTTCAAGAGAACAGGAAAGACTCAAGCATATCCAGCAAAAGATTTCTGTCATGGAAGATAAGATTCCAGAAGCGATGCTTGGAGAGTATCCTGTACCTGTAGATAAGCTGGTAGAACTGATTGAAAAGCAGAAGCAGGAAAAGGAACAGCAGGAAAAAGTGATTGCAGAGAAACAAAAGGAACTTGACGGAGCGGATGTCTCTTTTAATGAGTGGGATAGTCTGCGTATGCAGATTCCAACATGGAAGGATGTATTTCTGAATGCTGATAATCCAACAAAACGTGTTCTTGTGAATAAGCTTATTGAAAAAATATCTGTAAAAGAGGATGAAGTTGTGATAAGATTTAAGATAAATATAAACGAGATACGGTCAAAAGCTTTAAAGAAATCAGGAAGTATAGTGCCGGAGAATAAGCTGGAAGATAAGTCCGTTATCTTAGATAGTCTCAAGATTTATCCAAACCCCGAATGAACGATGGTTTCGACGTATCGGGGAAAGGGAAAAGACTTCACCATCACATCATCCACCGCCTTTGACCAAAAGTGGATTAACGGCAAAAACACCTATGATTCCATCAGCAATGTAGTAGATGAAATTTTCAATTCCTACCTTTCAAGACCAGAAGTGACACAGCCAATACTCACACAGTACTGTGACGGCAAGCGGGTAAGCTGTCCGGAGTTTATGAGCCAGTGGGGTTCGAAGGCATTAGGGGATGACGGGCTTTCTGCGATTGAGATTTTAAGATACTATTATGGGGATGATATGTATATTAATGAAGCGGAGACGATTTCAGGAATTCCGGCGTCATATCCGGGATATGAGCTGACAATTGGAGCTTCGGGACAAAAAGTGAGACAAATGCAGGAACAGCTCAATGTAATTGCAGGGGACTATCCATTGATTCCTAAAATCAGGGTGGACGGCATTTATGGACCGGCAACGGCAAATTCTGTAAAGATTTTTCAGAAGATTTTCCATTTACCGGAAACGGGAGTTGTGGACTTTGCAACATGGTATAAAATTAGTCAGATTTATGTCGCAGTAAGTCGAATTGCGGAGCTGAAATAATTTCTTGCTGACAGAAAATTAGTTATCGGAATTATGCACAAAGCAACATGGTAATAAGGGGGGGAATGGGCGGCGAAAGATAGAAATTGTAGTTTTTCGCTGTTCCTCTCTTGTAATTGCATTCGATGTATGCTAGAATTTGTACAATTTAAGTATTTATGCAAAGAGCGGCAACGTAGATGTCAGTTTTTTTCGCAAGTCTGAAAAGACACGTTCCCGGCCGATTTGTTTGATAAGCATAGTTTTCGCACAATGAGCCGGGGAAACCCGTCTTTTTTTTTGCAAAGAACTGTAATTAGGAGTGACTTACTCCAGTGCTGTTTTTGCATTTTCCTTAATATGCAGTTGCAAATGATTGAATATAGAAAGGAACGTGAATCATGAAGGCATTTCTAATCTTAGAAGACGGAACTGTGCTGACCGGCGAAAGCTTTGGAGCAGCCAGAGAGGTAATCAGCGAGGTAGTTTTTAATACTTCCATGACAGGATATCTGGAGATATTGACAGACCCATCCTACGCAGGACAGTCCGTTGTTATGACTTATCCATTAATTGGTAATTACGGAATCTGTATGGAAGACATGGAGTCCATTCATCCGTGGCCAAAAGCTCTTATTGTAAGAGAATGTGCAAAACTGGCAAGCAACTTCCGTAACGAGATGACATTAGATGAATTCTTAAAGAAATATGATGTTCCGGGAATTTCAGGAATTGACACCAGACATCTGACACGTATCTTAAGAGAGTACGGTGTTATGAACGGAATGATTACAACAAGAGAAGATTTCGACCTGGACGAAGTAGTAAAGCAGTTAAAAGAATATAAAGTACAAGGTGTTGTTCGTGAAGTTAGCTGTAAGGAAAAGAGAGTGCTTCCAGGAGACGGTTTTAAAGTTGCCCTCATGGATTTTGGAGCAAAGAAGAATATTGAGAAGTCTTTAAATAAGCGTGGATGCGAAGTTACGGTTTACCCTGCTTACACAAAGGCAGAAGAGATTATCGCAGCAAATCCAGATGGAATCATGCTTTCGAACGGTCCTGGAGATCCAAAAGAATGTGTGGAGATTATCGAGGAGCTTAAGAAGTTATTTGCTACGAATATTCCAATTTTTGGTATTTGTCTTGGACATCAGCTCATGGCACTTGCCAACGGCGCAGATACAAAGAAGATGAAATACGGACATCGTGGAGCCAACCACCCGGTAAAAGATTTAAAAACAGGAAAGGTTTATATTTCCTCACAGAACCATGGATACATGGTAATGGAAGATTCTCTGAACAGAGATATTGCAGAAGTAAGCTTTATTAATGTAAATGATGGTACATTAGAGGGAGTTCACTATCTTGGAAAGAACGTTATGACAGTACAGTTCCATCCGGAAGCTTGTCCTGGGCCAAACGATTCCGAATTTTTATTTGAAGAGTTTATCAATATGATGGAGGTTGCAAAAGATGCCTAAGAATACCAGTATTAAAAAAGTCCTTGTAATTGGTTCCGGTCCTATTGTTATCGGACAGGCTGCAGAGTTTGACTACGCGGGAACACAGGCATGTCGTTCCTTAAAAGAGGAAGGAATTCATGTTGTCCTTGTTAACTCTAACCCTGCAACAATCATGACAGATAAAGATATCGCAGATGAAGTATACATTGAGCCATTAACACCAGAAGTTATTAAGAAGCTCATTTTAAAAGTTTCTCCGGACAGTCTTCTTCCAACATTAGGTGGACAGGCAGCGTTAAATATCGCTATGGAGTTAGATGAGTGTGGTTTCTTAAAAGAGCACAAAGTAAAGCTTATCGGTACAACAGGTAAAACAATCCGTAAGGCTGAGGACAGAGAAGAATTTAAAGAAACAATGGAAAAGATCGGTGAGCCAATCGCACCAAGCCAGATTGTTACGAATGTAGAAGATGGTCTGGAATATGCGCAGAAGATTGGATATCCAGTTGTTCTTCGTCCGGCATACACTCTTGGAGGAAGCGGCGGCGGAATCGCAGATAATGAGGAAGAATTCGTGGAAATCATCCAGAACGGTCTTCGTTTGAGCCGTGTAGGCCAGGTATTAGTAGAGAAGTCCATCGCAGGATGGAAGGAAATCGAGTACGAAGTAATGCGTGACGGAAATGGAACATGTATTACCGTATGTAATATGGAGAACCTTGACCCTGTTGGTGTTCATACCGGTGACAGTATCGTAGTTGCTCCTTCTCAGACTTTAGGAGATAAAGAGTACCAGATGCTCCGTAATTCCGCATTAAATATCATTGACGAACTTGGTGTAGAAGGTGGATGTAACGTACAGTTCGCTTTAAATCCAGATACATTTGATTATTGTGTAATCGAGGTTAACCCTCGTGTAAGCCGTTCTTCTGCATTAGCTTCTAAGGCAACTGGTTATCCGATTGCCAAAGTTACTGCAAAGATTGCGCTTGGTTACCACTTAGATGAGATTAAGAATGCCGTAACAGGTAAGACATTCGCAAGTTTTGAGCCAGCACTTGACTATTGTGTAGTAAAGGTTCCAAGACTTCCATTTGATAAGTTCATTTCTGCCTCCCGTCATCTGACAACACAGATGAAGGCAACTGGTGAGGTAATGAGTATCTGCACTAACTTTGAAGGTGGTCTCATGAAGGCTCTCCGTTCCTTAGAGCAGCATGTAGACAGCCTGATGCATGGCGATTTTGACAAGTTAAGCGACAAAGAATTAGAAGAACATCTTCATATTGTAGATGATCTTCGTATTTACTGTATCGCAGAGGCACTCCGCCGTAAAATGGATCCACAGAAGATTCATGACATTACAAAAATTGATTTATGGTTCATCGATAAGTTAAATAACATCGTTGAGATGGAAGCAAAACTTAAGAACGCAGAAGAATTAGACCGTGACCTTTTACTTAAAGCAAAAGAAATGGAATTCCCTGATAAAGTTATCGGAGAGCTTATCGGTCAGAGTGAAGAATATGTAAAGAACTTAAGAAGACAGATGGATATCGTTCCTGCCTACAAAGTTGTTGATACTTGTGCGGCTGAGTTTGCAGCAGAAACACCATATTATTACTCTTGTTTTGGAAGCTTTAATGAAGTAGAAGAAACTTCTGATAAGAAGAAGATTATGGTACTGGGTTCTGGTCCGATCCGTATCGGACAGGGTATTGAGTTTGACTACTGTTCTGTACACAGTGTATGGGCATTTAAAGAAATGGGTTATGAGACGATTATCGTAAATAATAACCCTGAAACAGTAAGTACTGACTTCGATATCGCAGATAAGCTTTACTTCGAGCCTTTAACAGAGGAAGATGTAGAACATATCGTAGAATTAGAGAAACCGGACGGAGCAGTTGTACAGTTTGGTGGACAGACAGCTATCAAGTTAACAGAAAAGTTAAATAAAATCGGTGTTCCAATTCTTGGTACAAGTGCTGAGAACGTAGATGCAGCCGAAGACAGAGAACTTTTTGATGAGATTCTTGAGCAGTGCTGTATCCCAAGACCAAAGGGAGGTACTGTATTTACAAAAGAAGAGGCAATCAAGACAGCCAACGAGATTGGTTATCCAGTATTAATCCGTCCTTCCTACGTACTTGGTGGACAGGGTATGCAGATTGCTATTTCAGATGAGGATATTTCAGAATTTATGGATGTTATCCAGAGATATGCACAGGAACATCCAATCCTTATCGATAAATACCTGATGGGTGTTGAGGTAGAGGTTGATGCCGTATGTGATGGTGAAGAAATCGTTATCCCAGGTATCATGCAGCATGTAGAGAGAGCCGGGATCCATTCTGGAGACAGTATTTCCGTATATCCTGCAAGAGACCTTTCTCCTAAGATTAAAAAGGTTATCGGACATTATACAAAGTTACTGGCAAAGGCTTTACACGTTATCGGTCTTATCAATATCCAGTTCATTGTATATCAGGATGAAGTATATGTCATTGAGGTTAACCCTCGTTCTTCAAGAACCGTTCCTTATATCAGTAAGGTAACAGGTATTCCTATCGTTGACCTTGCAACAAAGGTTATGACAGGAATGAAGTTAAAAGACTTAGGTTACGAGCCAGGACTTCAGCCAGAATCTCCATACTGGGCAATCAAGATGCCAGTATTCTCATTCGAGAAGATTCGTGGTGCGGATATCAGCCTTGGACCAGAAATGAAGTCTACAGGTGAGTGTCTCGGTATTTCCAAGAACTTTGAGGAAGCGTTATTTAAAGCATTCTTAGGTTCTGGTGTAGATTTACCAAAGCATAAGAAGATGATCATGACTGTAAAGGATTCTGATAAGTTAGATGCAGTAGAAGTTGGTAAGAGATTTACAGCACTTGGCTACGAAATCTATGCGACAAGAAATACATGCAAGACATTACAGGAAAGCGGTGTGCCGGCGAAGAGAGTCAATAAGATTGAGGAGTCACATCCAAACCTGCTGGATTTAATTTTAGGACATCAGATTGATCTTATCATCGATACACCTTCACAGGGTATTGAAAGAAGCAAAGATGGTTTTGTTATCCGTCGTCATGCGGTAGAAACAGGTGTGAACTGTCTGACTTCTCTTGATACAGCAAACGCCTTACTTACCAGCTTAGAGTCTTCCTGCCGAGAAGATTTATCTTTAGTGGATATCGCAGAAATTGATAAAGAGATTGAGAGCAAGATTAACGAGGCATAAAAAGGGGAGTGAATCCCTAATATAAATAAATATGTACTCATGGAGTCTTTTATGCATTTACCCTTGCAAAAGATTTCATGAGTACATAGCATAATTGGGAGGATACCAATGGGAAATTATACAAAGCAGGATATTATTCAGCTTGTGGAAGAAAAAGATGTACAGTTTATAAGACTTCAGTTTACAGATGTATCTGGTACCTTAAAGAATGTGGCAATCACAGCCAGCCAGCTTGAAAAAGCATTAGATAATAAGTGTATGTTTGATGGCTCATCTATTGAGGGATTTGTCCGCATTGAGGAATCCGATATGTACTTATATCCAGATCTTAATACATTTGAGATTCTTCCGTGGCGTCCACAGCATGGCAAAGTTGCCCGTTTCATGTGCGATGTATATCGACCAGAGGGCGTGCCTTTCGAGGGAGACAGCCGTTATGTATTGAAAAATGTATTAAAAAAAGCGGCAAAGATGGGATATACTTTTGATGTAGGACCAGAATGTGAATTCTTCCTTTTCCATACGGATGATAATGGACAGCCGACAAATATCACCCATGAAAAGGCAAGTTATTTTGATGTTACTCCATTAGATTTAGGAGAGAATGCACGAAGAGATATCGTTCTTACATTAGAGAGTATGGGCTTCGAGATTGAGGCTTCTCATCATGAAGTAGCTCCGGCACAGCATGAGATTGACTTTAAGTATGATAATGCATTAGTAACAGCAGATAATATCATGACATTTAAGATGGTTGTAAAGACCATTGCAAAAAGACATGGATTGTATGCGACCTTTATGCCAAAGCCAATTACAGATGTAGACGGTTCTGGAATGCATATCAATATGTCCCTTGAAAAAGATGGAAAGAACATTTTCTTTGATAAGAGCAATCCGATGGGACTGAGCAAAGAATGTTATCATTTCATTGCAGGTCTTATTAAGCATGCTAAAGGTATGTCCTGTATTTGTAATCCTCTTGTAAACTCCTACAAAAGACTGGTTCCGGGTTATGAAGCACCGGTGGCAATCTGCTGGTCATCCATTAACCGAAGTCCATTAATCCGTATTCCGGCATCGAGAGGTGCAGGAACAAGAATCGAATTCAGAAGTCCTGACCCGGCAGCAAACCCATATCTTGTTATGGCACTTTGTCTTGCAGCAGGTCTTGATGGAATTGAGAATGAATTAGAAGCGCCAGAACCAATCGGTAAAAATATGTATTTACTTACAGAAGAACAGATTGCTGATATGAATATTGATGTCCTTCCGGCAACACTTGGAGAAGCCTGTGATGCCTTTGAAGAGGATAAATATATTCAGGAAGTTTTGGGAGAGCATATCAGTAAAAAATATTTGGAAGCAAAGAGAAAAGAATGGCATGAATATTGCAGACAGGTTTCTGATTGGGAAACAGAAGCATATCTTTATAAATACTAACAGCTCAGCTGCCTAAAATATCGACTGTAGATTGAAAAACTGGAATCCTTATGAGGGTGAGTGGAAAGTGTTGAATATTGTTGTTGTGTTTCCGAAAAAGGAAATTGTACTAAAAATGAAAAATGTTCTAATAAAGAATGGCTTTGATGTGTCAGCTGTTTGTGTTACCGGAGCACAGGCGATTCAGGCAGTGGAAAGACTGGAAGCGGGTGTTGTTGTCTGCGGCATCCGCTTTGCCGATATGATATATAATGAATTAAAAGAGTGTATTCCAGATACTTTTGAGATGGTCGTTATTGCCAGCAATGCCCAGTGGCAGGAATATGGAGATGATGATGTCATTTATCTGCCATTGCCGTTAAAAGCATATGATCTGGTAGATACCGTATCGGATCTGCTGACAGATATACATAGAAGATTAAAGCGGGAAAGGGAAAAGCCGAATAAGAGATCTTCTGCTGATCAGGGAGTTATTAATCAGGCAAAGTCTTTATTAATGGAGAAAAATGGATTGACAGAAGAAGAGGCGCACCGTTACCTTCAGAAGAGAAGTATGGATAATGGAACGAATATGGTAGAAACGGCATATATGGTTTTGCAGGTTTTTTGATCCGGCATTTTTGAAACTGTATAGAATGAAAGTAGATTTTTGCGCTTTTTAATAAGTTGTTTTGGAAATCTTTGCTTAATTTCATAAGTAAAACACACTTTATAAATGAAATCTTGCAGGTGAAATCTAAATAATTGTAAGAATTTTATTGAAAAATGAGGATAACTCTTGTTAAATAACGAAGATTATCGTATATTTTAAGTTGCTTATATGTGCAAAAGAAGGGAGCAGCCTATGAAGTTTACAAAGATGCATGGAATAGGAAATGATTACGTTTATGTAAATTGTTTCGAAGAATCAATAAAGAATCCTGCAGAAGTATCAAAGTTTGTCAGTGACCGTCATTTTGGAATCGGTTCAGATGGATTAATTCTTATCAGTCCGTCTGCAAAAGCAGATTTTCGTATGAATATCTATAATGCAGATGGTTCTCAGGCAGAAATGTGCGGAAACGGTATCCGTTGTGTGGCAAAATATGTGTATGATTACGGTCTGACAGATAAGACAGAGATTTCTGTCGAAACTTTAGCGGGAATCAAATATTTAAAACTTCAGGTGGAAAATGGCAAAGTAGCAACCGTAGAAGTAAATATGGGTGCACCAATCCTTGAACCAAAGAAAATTCCAGTTGCAGTAGAGAATAATCCAGTAGTGGATGTCCCTGTTGAAGTAAAGGGAAAAACTTACCATATGACATGCGTATCTATGGGGAATCCTCATGCGATTATCTTTATGGATAACGTAAAGGAATTAGATATCGAAGCTATTGGGCCATATTTCGAAAATCATCCGGTATTTCCGAAAAGAACAAACACAGAGTTTGTGGAAGTGTTAGACAAAAACACAGTAAATATGAGAGTATGGGAGCGCGGCAGTGATGAGACACTCGCCTGTGGAACAGGTGCCTGTGCAACTACCGTTGCCTGTATATTAAATAACAAGACAGAAGACGAAGTTACAGTACACTTACTTGGAGGAGATTTAAAAATCCGTTGGGACCGCAAAGAAAACTTAGTTTATATGACCGGTCCGGCAACCGTTGTATTTGATGGGGAAATTACTCTTCCGGAAGGAATACTGTAATAGACAGCAGTAGGCGAAAGCCAGTTAGGAGCAGCTATGTTTAAAGTAAACGAGAATTATTTAAAACTGCCAGGAAGCTATCTTTTTTCTAATATTGGGAAAAAAGTAGCAGCATACAAAGAGGCAAATCCAGACAAATCTATTATCAGTTTAGGAATTGGTGACGTAACACAGCCATTAGCACCAGAGATCATCAAAAGTCTTCACAATGCAGTAGATGAAATGGGGAAAGCAGAAACTTTCCACGGATATGCACCAGACCTTGGATATGAATTCTTAAGAAATGCAATCGCAGATGGTGACTACAAGAGCCGTGGATGTGATATCAGTGCCGATGAAATCTTTGTCAGCGATGGTGCAAAATGTGATTCCGGAAACATTCAGGAAATTTTCAGTGTAGATAACAAAATTGCTGTATGTGACCCTGTATACCCAGTTTATGTTGACACAAATGTTATGGCAGGAAGAACAGGAACATATAATCCGACAACAGAAACATGGAGCGATGTAATCTACATGCCATGTACAGCAGAGAACGATTTCGTACCAGACTTCCCAAAAGAAGAACCAGATATCATTTATCTTTGCTTCCCAAATAATCCAACAGGAACGACAATCACAAAAGCACAGCTTCAGGAATGGGTTGACTATGCAAACAAAATCGGTGCAGTAATCATCTATGATGCCGCTTATGAAGCATATATCAGCGAAGATGATGTAGCACATAGCATCTACGAATGTGAAGGAGCAAGAACTTGTGCAATCGAGCTTCGAAGCTTCTCCAAAAATGCAGGATTCACAGGAACAAGACTTGGTTTCACCGTTGTCCCTAAAGACTTAAAAGCAGGAGACGTTGCTTTACATTCCTTATGGGCAAGACGTCACGGAACAAAGTATAATGGTGCTCCATATATCATCCAGAGAGCCGGCGAAGCTTGCTACAGCGAAGCTGGAAAAGCACAGTTAAAAGAGCAGGTTGCGTTCTACATGAACAATGCCAAAATCATCAAAGAAGGCTTAAAAGACGCGGGATATACTGTATTTGGCGGAGTAAACGCACCATACATCTGGTTGCAGACTCCAGACAAAATGCCATCCTGGGATTTCTTTGACTTCTTATTAAATAAAGCAAACGTAGTAGGAACACCAGGTTCAGGATTTGGACCAAGCGGAGAGGGATACTTCCGACTCACAGCATTTGGCTCCTATGAGAATACATTAGAAGCTATCGAGAGAATTAAGGCTCTCTAAATTCTGACTTTACTTCAGCAGCCAAAGACAGCTCTCAGTAAATAAAAGAACCTATATTTGTGGCCTCGGAGCAAGGGTTGGATACGAGCGTGTGTAAGCGAGTATTCAAACCGCAGCGACTAAAGTCACAAATATAGGTTCTTTTTATTTACTGAGAGCGTCTCCTTTGCTGCGCAAATCAGAATTGTTTTCTTCTCGCTGTCGTGTTATTATGGACAAGACAATTATGAAGAATTTATACAGGAGATGATTACAATGGAATTTTGGGATATTTATGATGAGAATAAACAGTTAACTGGACGAATGATGAAGCGCAATGACTGGTGCTTAAAAGATGGAGAGTACCATCTGACCGTTCTTGGTGTTATCGCAAGACCAGATGGAACTTTTTTAATTACAAAACGTGTTATGACAAAAGCATGGGCACCTGGCTGGTGGGAAGTTTCCGGTGGCGGTGTGCAGGCTGGAGAGTCTTCTGAAGAAGCGGTACAAAGAGAAGTGAAGGAAGAGACTGGTCTTGATGTGCGTAATGCGGAAGGCGGATATTTGTTTACTTATAAGAGAGAGAATCCTGGTGAGGGAGATAACTATTTTGTAGATGTATATCGCTTTGTAATGGATATTGATGAGAATGATGTATCATTTCAGGAAGCAGAGATTGATGGATATATGTTTGCAACAAAGGAGCAGATTGAAGGATTTGCTGCGGAAGGTAAGTTTCTTCATTATGATAGTATTAAGCAGGCATTTTCGTTTGAAAAATAATGTTGTAGAGTGCATTTGAAAAAACAAAAGGCGAATTTTTTTGAGACATTTTATAGAATTTTTTGTTATAGAAAAATAGCGTGTTTTTAGATTTTGTTGAGAAAACGATTTATCATATTAAGAATTTTATAAAGATATCCTGTTAATGATATTTATGCAAAAATATAATTAAAAATTACTTTGTAAAGCAGCGTATAATTAACGTAAAAATGAAGAGATATCTTTGTAATTAAGGCAAAAAGACTTGATTTTACGGATGCATTATAGTAGAATGGCAAGCGGTTTTAAGATTAGATTCAGGAAAGGAAGTGAAATACATGGACAGTTGTGATAGTGCGGGGCGAAGTATGATTTGCGGTGGCAGTAAGAAGATTTTGACATGGCTGAACGTGGATTTCATTTTTAGCTGTGCCTGATTTTGGATGTCTCTATATGATATTTTTTAAATATTTCTTTTTTCTCCACCGCGTGGATGGATTCCTGTACAGTTCGCACACAAATTCAGTATGTGAGAGAATCGCATACAGTGAATAGCTGGCTGATGAACTGCCGAATGGTTTTTGAACCGGTGTACCTGTAGTAGTGATATTTTTGAATAACTTATTTTCTTTTTATGAAAATTATGTTGTTGGCTATAAGGCGAGAGACAGTACACAGAAAGCGGTGGACTTTTTATGCCCTTTTTGGGGAAGAAAGGAGAGATATGATGGAGAAAATGTTAAAGAAACCGGATTATGCAAAAGAGATTCTTGCGATTATGCATGGCTCTTTTTCAAAAGAGGAAATGCTTGACCGAATTGCTGATTACCATGAAAATGATATTGCGGAGGCTTTTGAGCTTCTGTCAGAGTCCGAGAGAAAAAGCTGGTACCAGATGTTTGGGCCGGAACAGATTGCGGAGATTTTTTCGTATATTGATGACCCGGATTCTTATTTGAAGGAACTGCCTTTAGATGAGGCTGCAAAAGTGCTTTCTTTTATGGATTCCGATGATGCGGTTGATATTTTAGATGAGATGGATCATTCCACGCAGGAAAAACTGGTCGGATTGCTCGATGAGGAATCAGGACATGACATTAAGATGATTCTCTCTTACGAGGATGATGAGATGGGTAGCAAAATGACTACCAATTTCATTGTGATTCATAATAATCTGACGATTCGCCAGGCGATGCGTGAATTAGTACAGCAGGCAGGGGAAAACGATAACATTTCCACAGTGTATGTTTTAGATGAAAATGATAAATTTTATGGTGCGATTGATTTAAAAGATTTAATCGTGGCAAGACAGGAAGACAATTTAGAAGACATTATCAGTACCTCTTATCCTTATGTAAATGACCACGAAATGATAGATGATTGTATTGAGAGAATCAAGGATTACGCAGAGGATTCTATCCCTGTTCTGACAGAAGATAATTTATTAATCGGTGTTATCACAGCAATGGATATCATTGAGGCCGTTGATGAAGAAATGGGAGAAGACTATGCAAAGTTAGCCGGTCTTACTGCAGAAGAAGATTTAAAAGAAACAACAATTGAAAGTATGAAAAAACGACTTCCGTGGTTGATTATTCTCTTATTCCTCGGAATGGGAGTTTCCTCTGTTGTCGGTGTTTTTGAGACTGTTGTTGCCGTACTTCCTGTTGTTATGTGTTTTCAGTCATTAATCCTTGACATGGCAGGAAATGTCGGAACCCAGTCATTAGCTGTAACGATCCGTGTATTAATGGACGAGACATTAAGCACAAAACAGAAACTTGGTCTTGTAGTAAAAGAAATGAGAATCGGTTTATGCAATGGCCTTTTCCTTGGCGTTTTAGCATTTGTATTTATCGGATTCTATATCTGGCTGCTCAAGCATAATCCAGTTGCACATGCCTTTGTAATTTCCGGCTGCGTTGGATTCTCACTTATGACAGCAATGGTCATTTCAAGCATGGTAGGAACCCTCGTGCCAATGTTTTTTCACAAAATTAAGATTGATCCAGCAGTTGCATCAGGTCCACTGATTACGACAATCAATGACTTGGTTGCAGTTGTTACCTATTATGGATTAGCATGGCTGTTGCTGATTCATGTACTGCATATGGTTTGATTTATTAAAAAGACGGACGAACGAGACGAACCCCAAAAGACAATATCCCCCATATCTGTGGCCTCGGAGCTGCGAGGTCACAGATATGGGGGATATTGTCTTTTGGGGTTCTAAGTTTGCGTCTGCTATAGCTTTGAATTTTAATCATTTTGTAAGTTGTAAAATACAGGAAGGTAATGTATACTAAAGTTTGTTCGAAAATGAAGAAATCTGTTTCACCTGCTTTTTATATGGGAACTTTAAAAATGCAGGGGGATTTACGAAAGCATTATGCGAAACATCGGAAGAAAGGAAGCGCGTAGCAGGTGAAGGATGACGAGATGAAAAGATATTTAAAAATAGGAATTACCGGAGCGGCGATATTGGCATCGGGGATTTTATGTGCATTTGTATTATTTAAAATGCCAGTTATTATTTCCGTTTTAAAGGGGATTACTGAGATTTTGAAACCATTTTTATATGGAGTGGTATTCGCATATCTTCTGGCTCCTTTGTGTAATAAAATAGAAGAAAAACTATTTCAGATTTTCCCGAAAGCAAAGACAAAAGCAAGAAGATTTATCTGTTTTATAGCAATCGTAATATCATTATGCGTAGCAATTGCGGTTATATGGCTCATTATCATGATGATTATTCCGCAGGTATGGGATAGTGTTATGAAGATTATCCAGATGGTGCCGCAGAAACTTATTGTAGTAAATAACTGGATTGAACATATGCTTGAAAATCAGCCAGAATTACAGGCATATTTTGAAGAATTTTCAAGTCAGGCAGAAAGCAATATCGACAGTCTTTTAAATGTAGACACGATACAGAAAGTGCAGAGTATTATCAACAGCCTCAGCGTACAGTTATTTGGAGTACTTGGCGTTGTTAAAAATATTTTCCTGGGATTATTGATTTCGGCCTATCTTCTTGGAAGCAGAAAGCTTTTTGGGGCGCAGGCTGGACTCATTTTACACGGAGTATTTTCTGACAAGTGGGCAAAAATTATTGAGGAAGAAATCCGCTACACAGACAAAATGTTCAATGGATTTTTAGTAGGAAAAATTATTGATTCTGCAATTATTGGACTTTTGTGCTTTGCAGGAACATCCATCATGGGATTTGAAGCACCGGCATTTATCAGTGTGATTATCGGAATTACAAACATTATTCCGTTTTTTGGTCCATTTATCGGAGCAATTCCATGCGGTTTATTACTTCTTTTGGAAAATCCAATGCATTGTCTTTACTTTATTATTTTTATTTTCGTATTGCAGCAGCTTGATGGTAATGTTATCGGACCGAAGATTCTTGGAAATACAACTGGTGTCTCAAGTTTCTGGGTATTATTTGCCATTTTATTATTTGGCGGAATGTGGGGAGTTGTCGGTATGGTTATCGGAGTTCCACTGTTTGCGGTTATTTATGACATCATAAGGAAACTGGTTTACCGCGGACTTCGCAAACATAAGAGAGAATCCATGATAACGGATTACGAGGAAAAATATCATAAATCCTGATTTGCCGAGCGAAACGGACGCTAGCAAAGAGAGCCTATTCCCTATATTTGTGACTTTAGTCGCGGCGGTTTGAATACTCGCTTCATATTCTTGTATCCAAACCTTGTTCCGAGGCCACAAATATAGGGAATAGGCTCTCTTTGCTGGCTGACTGTGGATGCTGGCACAAAATCAGAAATTGCATTTTTATTTCCGAGGGTGTATAAATAACCTATACTATGCGATTTGAATTAGGAGGTAGTGGTATGACATATGAAGAGGTAATGAAAAAAGCAAAATCAGAGATTGGACCATACTGTAAAGTTTGTCCACAGTGTAACGGAAAAGCCTGCAAAAACCAGATGCCAGGCCCAGGTGCTAAAGGGGTAGGCGACGTTGCTATAAGAAACTATGACGCATGGAAAGATATCCGAATTAATATGGATACTATTTGCGAGAATGTAACACCAGATACAAGCATTGAGTTGTTTGGAGAGAAGTTTGATTATCCATTTTTTGCAGGACCTGTTGGAGCAATGAAGCTTCACTACGGGGATAAATATGATGATTTGACCTATAATGATATTTTAGTTTCTGCCTGTGCAGCAAATGGAATTGCAGCATTTACAGGAGATGGTACAAATCCAGATGTATTTAAGGCAGCAACGGCAGCGATTAAGAAGAATCACGGACAGGGGATCCCAACAGTTAAGCCTTGGAATATCGAGACAATCCGTGAAAAGATGGATATGGTGCAGGATTGTGGAGCGAAAATGGTTGCCATGGATATTGATGCAGCAGGACTTCCATTTCTTAAGAATCTTAATCCACCGGCAGGAAGTAAGACAGTAGAGCAGCTTGGTGAGATTGTCAATGCGGCAGGAATTCCGTTCATTGTAAAAGGGATTATGACAGTATCAGGAGCAAAAAAAGCATTTGATGCCGGAGCAAGTGCAATCGTAGTATCTAATCATGGTGGAAGAGTTCTTGACCAGACACCAGCAACTGCAGAAGTATTGGAGAGAATCGTAGAGTGGAATCAGGGACGTATGAAGATATTTGTTGATGGCGGTATCCGTCAGGGAACCGACATTTTCAAAGCATTAGCAATGGGAGCTGATGCCGTACTTATTGCCCGTCCATTTGTACAGGTAGTTTACGGCGGCGCAGAAGAAGGTGTCAAACTATACATCGAAAAACTTGCCGCAGAACTTTCTGACACAATGGCAATGTGCGGAGCCGCATCCATTAAAGACATCAACCGCAGTATGCTGTATCGTCCAATGTAGATATAGTTAAATAAGATTTTTGATTTCGGGCAAATGACATATGTGGTTTGTCCGAAACTACAGTGTGCGCAGATATTTTTGATTTCTCAAGCACACTCTGGAAATAGAATATATATATCTGAAGTTTATAATAATAAACTAACGAATTGAGTTATGATTAGATGCGAACATATAAAAAGATATATTAAGAGGATAAGGAATACAAAACATGAATAAAAAAGACACCGTAGTATTTGACCTTGATGGAACCTTACTTGATACATTAGAAGATTTAAAAAACAGTGTGAATTATGCAATGACACAGTGTGTCTATCCAGAGCATACTTTAGATGAAGTGCGAAGATATGTAGGAAATGGGATTCTTTTGCTAATGCAGAGAGCCATTCCAGGAGGAAAAGACGATCCAAACTTTGATAAGGCATTTACTTTGTTCAAAGAACATTATGGAAAGCACTGTAACGATACAACAAAGCCTTATGCTGGCATTATGGAGTTGCTTCACACTTTAAAAGAAAATAATATCAAGATTGCAATTGTTTCCAATAAGGCAGACTTTGCAGTAAAAGAATTAAACGCAATCTATTTTAAAGATTTAATTCCTGTTGCAATTGGAGAAAAAGAAAGCGAAGGCATCCGAAAGAAGCCAGCACCAGATACGGTAATCGAAGCATTGAAACAGCTCGGAAGCACTGCAGAAAACTCCGTTTATATCGGAGACTCCGATGTAGATATTGAAACAGCAAGAAACAGCGGCATGGATGAAATTCTATGCGACTGGGGCTTCCGGGGTGAAGAATTCTTAAAACAACACGGAGCCAAAATCATAATCAAAAAGCCGGATGAAATTCTATCCCTCATAGGGATTGAGTAGCACCTAGCCGCTCAACAGACGCCCCCAGAATCCTAAATAATCTATATTTATGACCTGGGGTCTGTTTATATAATGTACCCATAATTTGGATGAATGATTTTTGTTTCAATTCCAAAACTAAAATTATTGAAATGTTGTCACAATCTTCAACATTAAAATATCTGCGATTATCCTTAATTTTCGAGTATCTGCACATATTGCCACAACACAGCGGAGTAGAAGCCTTGGGATGGCAACGACTCGAAAATTAAGGATAATCGCAGATATTTTAATTTCAGAACCCCTGGCAACATTTCAATAACAGCTCACTTGGATTATTGAAACAAAAATCATCACAAAAATCTCCCTACATTTACCATCATATTTTCTCCCCATTTGCACACAATAGGATTACGGTATTCAAATCGAAGATTCATTACGGAGGTAGAGACAATGGCAAGTAATAAAAATTCTTCATCTAACAGAGTAGAAGTACCGGAAGCAAGAGACGCAATGGACCGTTTTAAAATGGAAGTAGCCAACGAACTTGGTGTGAATTTAAAACAGGGATATAACGGAGATATTACTGCAAGAGATGCCGGCTCCATCGGAGGAGAAATGGTTCGTAAGATGATCAAGAGACAGGAAGAGGAAATGGCTGGTCAGAGCCGCTAAATTTTCGCTGGTTCTTTAGAAGAGTCCCTTACTGAAATCAGAATACCGTAAGAATGAGCTGTCTGCCCTTGAAAATGAGGACAGACGGCTTATTTTGATGTTTTTTCGGTGGTTTTCTGCAAGTTTTCTATCAGTTTTTCGTCAAATAGTTATAGACAGTGAATATTTCTCATGCTATAATGTTTAAATGTGTTTTCATATAATTAAAATACAAAATGAGTTTACTATGAATAAACTTTAAATAAGGAACATATTAAGGAGGATACTAAAAATGAGCGTACAGGTTGAAAAATTAGAGCATAATATGGCCAAGCTTACTATCGAGGTAGAGGCATCTAAATTTGATGCAGCAATGAAGAAGGCTTATAATAAGAAGAAAGGCTCTTTTAATCTGCCAGGTTTCCGTAAAGGAAAAGTACCTATGTATATCATTGAGAAAGAATATGGCGCAGGAGTTTTCTACGAAGATGCAGCTAACGAACTTATGCCAGAAGCTTATGCAGCAGCATTAGAAGAGAGCGGTCTTGAAGTAGTTTCCCGTCCGGAAGTAGACGTAACTCAGATTGGAAAAGGACAGAACTTCATCTTTACAGCAGAAGTAGCTGTAAAACCAGAAGTGAAATTAGGAGAATATAAAGGCTTAGACGTACAGATGGATTCTGTAGAAGTAGCTGATGAAGAAGTAGAAGCTAAATTAAAAGAGGCTCAGGAACAGAATGCCAGAGAAATCACTGTAGAAGACAGAGCTGTACAGGATGGAGATATCATTACTCTTAACTATGCAGGTACTGTTGATGGTGTTGCATTTGACGGTGGTACAGCAGAGAACCAGCAGTTAGTAATCGGTTCCCACACATTTATCGATAATTTCGAAGAGCAGTTAATCGGCGTTGAAATCGGTGGAGAAAAAGACGTAGAGGTTACTTTCCCAGAAGAATACCATGCACCAGATTTAGCTGGTAAGGCTGCAGTATTCCATGTAGAAGTTCTTGGAATCAAGGAAAAACAGCTCCCAGAAATCGATGACGATTTCGCACAGGATACAACAGAGTTCGATACTCTTGAAGAGTACAAGAACGATATCAAAGAAAAACTTGCTACAGCAAAAGAAGAGCAGGCTAAATCTGCCGCAGAGAACGCTCTTATCGAGCAGATCGTAGAGTCTTCTGAGATGGATATCCCAGATGCTATGGTTGACTTCCAGGTAGACCAGATGGTAGATGAGTTCAAACAGAGACTTTCTTACCAGGGACTTTCTCTTGAACAGTATGTTCAGTTCTCCGGACAGAACATGGATGCTTTAAGAGAAAACATGAAGGGCGACGCATTAAAGAGAGTACAGGGAAGCCTTGTTCTTGAAGCAATTGTTGCAGCAGAGAATATTGAAGCAAACGAAGAAGACTTAAAGAAAGAATTTGAAAAGATGGCTCAGATGTATCAGATGGAAGCAAGTCAGATCGAAGGCATGATTCCAGAAGAACAGAAAGAGAACATGAAGAAAGATATCGCAGTCCAGAAAGCAGTTGAATTTGTACTGGATCAGGCAAATGTAACAGAAGCTACTGAAGAGCTTGATTTTGAAGAAAAATAGGAGTAACTTAAAGATAGTTACACATAATTAAAATTTCTGGTTGCTGTTTATGTAGAAACAGGAGGAATTATGAGTTTAGTACCTTATGTCATTGAACAGACAAGTCATGGGGAGAGATCTTATGACATCTATTCCCGTCTTTTAAAAGAGAGAATTATTTTTCTTGGTGAAGAAGTGAACGATACCACAGCGAGTTTAATCGTATCTCAGCTCCTTTTCTTAGAGTCTGAAGACCCTGAGAAGGATATCAGCTTATACATTATGAGTCCGGGTGGTTCTGTGACTGCTGGAATGGCGATTTATGACACCATGCAGTTTGTAAAGTGCGACGTATCCACAATTTGTATGGGTATGGCAGCCAGTATGGGAGCATTCCTTCTGGCCGGCGGCGCAAAAGGAAAACGTCTGGCTCTTCCAAATTCTGAGATTATGATTCACCAGCCATCCGGCGGTGCTCAGGGACAGGCTACAGAGATTGAGATTGTGGCAGAACACATTCTGCATACAAAAGAAAAATTAAACAGAATTCTTGCAGAGAATACTGGTCAGCCATACGAGAAAATCGTTCAGGATACGGAAAGAGATAACTATATGACAGCCGAGCAGGCAAAAGCATATGGTCTTATTGATGCCGTGGTTGAGAAAAGACAGTAAGATGTATTTTTGAAATTTCAGTATATCTGCTTCTAGTGCGTGTTTGGAAAATGCTTTCATAAAGATGCGTGTTATACAAACGTTTTAGGGCGGGCTGAAAGATTTCGGAAATACATGAAATAATAGGGTTACCACAGCTATCAATTATAGTTGTGGTAACTTTTCTATGAGACAGATTGCAAGCAGGAGTGAGGTGACAATATGGCAACACGATCCGATAACAACAAGCAATTCAGATGTTCATTTTGTAATAAAACGCAGGATCAGGTAAGAAAGCTCGTAGCTGGTCCAAAGGGCGTTTATATCTGTGACGAGTGTATTGAAGTATGCACAGAAATCATGGAAGACGAGTTTGAAAATTTTAATGAAGACACACAGGAAATCAATCTGATGAAGCCAAAAGAAATGAAGGCTTTCTTAGATGATTACGTTATCGGTCAGGATGAGGCGAAAAAGGTTTTATCCGTAGCAGTATATAACCATTATAAGCGTATACTGGCAGGTGGAAGCTATGATGTAGAACTTCAGAAGAGTAACATCATCATGCTTGGACCTACTGGTTCTGGTAAGACACTTCTTGCACAGACATTAGCAAGACAGTTAAATGTACCATTTGCCATTGCAGATGCGACAGCATTGACAGAAGCAGGTTATGTAGGAGAAGACGTAGAGAATATCTTACTGAAGCTGATTCAGGCAGCAGATTACGATATCGAGCGTGCACAGACTGGTATCATTTACATTGATGAGATTGATAAGATTACAAGAAAGTCAGAGAATACTTCTATCACAAGAGATGTTTCTGGTGAGGGAGTACAGCAGGCTTTATTAAAGATTTTAGAGGGAACTGTAGCTTCTGTTCCGCCACAGGGTGGAAGAAAGCATCCACATCAGGAATTCCTTCAGATTGACACGACAAATATTTTATTTATTTGTGGTGGAGCCTTTGATGGCCTTGAAAAGATTATTGAGAACCGTATTGGAAAGAAATCTATCGGTTTCCAGGCAGAGATTATGGAACAGCGCAAGAAGGACGTAGGTGTTTTATTAAAACAGGTTCTTCCAGAAGACTTTGTAAAGTTTGGATTAATTCCAGAATTCATTGGCCGTGTTCCTGTCAATGTATCTCTGAATCCATTAGACAAAGATGCTCTCGTAAAGATTCTTACAGAGCCAAAGAGCGCATTGGTAAAACAGTACCAGAAGTTATTTGAGATGGATGGTGTAGAGCTTAAGTTTACTGATGATGCCTTAGAAGCAATCGCAGAAAAGGCAATTGCGAGAAATACAGGAGCCAGAGGACTTCGTTCTATCATGGAATCTGTAGTAATGGATTTAATGTACACGATTCCATCGGATGATTTAGTAGAATCCTGTACAATTACAAAAGAGACAGTGGATGGAAGCGGTGAGCCGGAGCTGACTTATCATGACCAGCCAGTAACCAAAAAGACGGTTACAAGAAAGCGTCAAAAGAAAAATAACAACGAAATCGCTTAACATGTACTGTTAAGAGGCACAGGCTGACACAGGAGGGAGTTTTTTGTTACCTTTGTGCCAGCCTTTTTATATAATAGTACGATTTTCATATAAATAATGTAGACTGCTTTTTGTCAATAAAATGGTTAAATGAGACAATAGACAGTATTGCTCGCTGAAGATAACATAGTTTGATGAAAAGTTAATTATTTAGAAAAATATCATTAAGATAGTATATTACTAATTTATTATAAAAAATAAACATAAAAATACTCCGAAAAAGGAGGAACAAATGGAGAAACAAATATTACCTTTGCTTGCATTGCGGGGCAAGATGGTTTACCCAAATACTTCTGTGTATTTTGAAGTATCAAGGCCAAAGTCAATGGCAGCTTTAGAACAGGCGGTAAATCATGAACAACGGATTTTTCTGGTGAATCAGATTGACCCATCTTTAGATAAGCCGGAGGAAGAGGATTTATATACTGTAGGAACAGTTGCGAAGATTCTTCAGATGGTAAAAGCCGGACAGGGCGTATTGAGAGTATTTGTAGAGGGTGAGGCAAGAGCCAGAATCACATCTTATATAGAATTTGATGGATGTGTGAAGGCAGAAGTCGAAGAGATTCCTGATACAAATTACCCGGAAAATCCAGTGGAAGAGGAAGCATTTTTTAGAATGTTAGAAGAGGAAGCGCAAGAATTTTCCGAGAAGAATCCGGGATTTTTTGCACCACAGCTTCAAAAAGCCATTGATGAAAAAGAATTACTTCTACTGATTAACGAACTGGCATCCCAGCTTCCATTTGAACTTGGAAAGAAGCAGCAGATTTTAGAAGAGTCTGATGTGAAAAAACAGGTAGAGATGCTCCTTGCCATTTTAAAAGAAGAAGTGGAAATCAGTATCATCCGTAATGAACTTGCAGAAAAAGTAAAGAAAAATGTAGATAAAAACCAGAAAGATTATCTTTTAAGAGAGCAGCAGAAGGTAATCAGAGAGGAACTTGGCGAGGATGACATTGTCTCAGAAGCAGACGAATACCTCGAAAAATGTGAGGCATTAAAAGCCTCTAAAGAAGTAAAAGATAAAATCAAAAAAGAAATCAAGCGTTACAAAAAGATGCCTCCTGTTGCGGCAGAGAGTACAATGACGAAGAACTACATCGAGACAATGCTTGAAATGCCGTGGAACAAGGTTTCAAGAGATAGCAAGAGCCTTGAAAAAGCAATGGAAATCTTAGAGGAAGATCATTACGGACTTAAAAAAGTCAAAGAACGAATCCTTGACTATCTTGCTGTTCGTTTCCTTACGAAAAAGGGAGAGACACCGATTCTTTGTCTCGTAGGTCCTCCGGGAACGGGAAAAACTTCGATTGCAAAGTCCATAGCCAGAGCACTTCATAAGAAGTATGTTCGTATTTCTTTAGGTGGTGTGCGAGATGAGGCAGAAATCCGTGGACACAGAAAGACATATGTCGGAGCAATGCCAGGAAGAATTGCTGAGGGAATCCGTCAGGCAGGTGTAAAGAATCCCCTCATGCTTTTGGATGAAGTAGACAAGGTAAGCAGCGATTATAAAGGAGATACAGCATCTGCACTTCTTGAAGTGTTAGATGGAGAGCAGAATGTAAACTTCCGTGATCACTATCTTGAAGTACCTTTAGATTTAAGCGAAGTATTCTTTATCGCAACAGCTAATGATCTTACACCAATTCCAAAACCTTTGCGTGACCGTATGGAAATCATCGAGCTTTCCAGTTACACAGAGAATGAAAAGTTCCACATCGCAGAAAATTATCTTGTAAAGAAGCAGAGAAAGTTAAGCGGACTTACAAAAAAACAGGTAAGCATTTCTGATGAAGTTATCCGTGAGGTTATTCATTTTTATACAAGAGAAGCCGGAGTACGTAATCTTGAGCGTACTATTGGACAGCTTATGCACAAAGCCGCCCGCAAAATCGTTGAAGGTGAAGAAAAGGTCGATATTAAGAAAAAGTCTTTAAAAGAACTTCTTGGGCCAGCGCCATTTGAGGATGAAGATGAGAACTTAAAACCGCAGATTGGTGTTGTGAGAGGACTTGCATGGACCAGTGTTGGTGGAGATACGCTTTCCATTGAAGTAAATGTCATGCCAGGAAAAGGAAAGATGGAGCTTACCGGATGTATGGGCGATGTCATGAAAGAGTCTGCACAGATTGGTCTTAGTTATGTCCGCTCTATTGCTGAAAACTATGGAATTGACAGCGGTTATTTTGAAAAACATGATATTCATCTGCATATTCCAGAAGGAGCCGTACCAAAAGACGGTCCATCTGCAGGAATCACAATGGCACTTGCCATCCTTTCTGCAATTACAGGCATCCCAGTTCGAGGGGATATTGCTATGACAGGAGAAATCACTCTTCGAGGAAAAGTTCTTCCAATCGGCGGCTTAAAAGAAAAACTCTTAGCAGCTAAAACCGTTGGTGTAAAAGAAGTCCTTGTTCCAGCAAGAAATAAACGAAACGTTGTAGAACTTGATGAAGAAATTACAGATGGCATGAAGATTACTTATGTTGAGGATATGAATGAAGTGATTGAACATGCTATGAAAAAGTAACTACGATGTTTGAATAATTAAGTCATTGATTTCTATCAAAGATAATAGCTAAATAATCAATACATATTAAAATTTATGATTTAGATTAACTGATATATATATATTGAACCATGGTTTAAAAAGTTAGAGAAAGGAGGAAAAACATGGTTATAAAAAATGTAAACTTAGAAACTGTATGCGGAATTACAAGTAAGCTTCCTAAAAACACATTACCAGAAGTTGCATTTGCCGGTAAATCAAACGTAGGGAAATCATCCCTCATTAATGCCCTTGTAAACAGAAAGTCTTTAGCAAGAACTTCAGGACAGCCAGGAAAAACACAGACCATTAACTTCTACAACGTAAATGAAGAAATGTATATTGTAGACCTTCCAGGATATGGTTATGCCAAAGTATCTAAAGAAGTCGCAGCAAAATGGGGACCGATGATAGAAAACTATCTTCATACTTCTGAACAGCTTCGTATGGTATTCTTACTCATTGACCTTCGCCATAAGCCAACCAATAATGATGTACAGATGTACCGCTGGATCTTAAGCAACGGTTTCTCTCCGGTAATTGTAGCAACCAAAGCCGATAAAATCAAACGAAGCCAGCTTCAAAAACAGTTAAAACTGTTAAAAGATACTTTAAAAGTAATCGAAGGTGTTCCAATCGTACCATTTTCTGCTGTCACAAAAGCAGGAAGAGATGAAATCTGGGAACTGATCGAGGAATATGCATTAGCTGAAGAATAAACAAACGGACGAACCCCAAGAGAGAATAGAACCTATATCTGTGGCTGGATAAAGTTTGTCTGTTTTAGTTGACGAAGACATAGATGGGTTCTATACTATGGTATGGTTTTGTCCGAGTTGTCACTGCCTGCGGCAACTCGGTATTTTCAAAACCCTGATTAATTGATATAATAGAAGCGGTTTTTTACAAAAATTTATGAGGTGATAAACATGCGGATAAAATCAGTAGCAGTTCTTGGAGCCGGAGCAGTAGGCTCATATATTATCTGGGGACTTTCAAATCGTAAGGATATTAAGCTCGGTGTAATTGCGGAGGGAGAGAGAAAAGAACGTCTTGAGAAAAATGGATGTTTGATTAATGAAAAAGTGTATCACCCAGAAGTGTGGACTCCAAGCGAAGCTAATGGAGTTGACCTTTTGATTGTTTCTCTGAAGTATGGAGCTTTACCGGGGGCTGTTGACAGTATTAAAGAAGCAGTTGGAGATAATACAATTATCATGAGTCTTATGAACGGAGTAGACAGTGAAGAGATTATATCTGAGAAAGTAGATGCATCTCATATTTTGCACTCGCTTATTAAGGTAGCTTCTCATAAAGAAGGAACAGGTTATTGTTTTGATCCGGAGACTACGATTGGAATAATCTTCGGAGAGATGTCTGCGCCATTTGAGAGTGAGAGAGTAGAGGAGATTAAGGAGCTTTTTGCAGATACAGGCTTACATTTTCGTGCGACAGAATATATTCGTGAGGAGATGTGGAGTAAATATCGCTTAAATATCTGTAATAATCTTCCGCAGGCGATTCTTGGAGCGGGAGTTGGCTGTTATAGCGACAGTACACATATGAAGGCAATCAGTGACGGACTTAAGAAGGAAGTCGAGGCTGTTGCAGCGGCAAAAGGAATTGATATGAGCAAGGTAGATATAAAGTCCGCCCGGGGAAGTGCGGTTCCTCCAACAGCACGTTATTCTACATTGCAGGATATTGATGCCGGACGTCATACGGAGATAGATATGTTTTCCGGAGCGTTAGTGCGAATGGGAAAAGAACTTGGCGTTCCAACACCATATAATGAATATACATATCATATGATAAAGGCATTGGAGGAGAAGAATGATGGGCTTTTTGATTATGATGGGAAAAATGCAGAAACGACCTGTGCGAAATAACTTCTGATTTGTAGAGTTTGAAAAATAAACAGACGAACCCTCCTCCCCTGTAATCTATAAAAATGCTTCGTTTCACTGCGTCCAAGCTGCTCATCCGCAACTTGAACTTGCTCTAAGGCGCATTTTTATAGATTACAGGGGAGGAGGGTTCTGTGTATTTCAGTCCTACAAATCAGTTGAAAAAAATTGGGGGATGGGGACAGAAGAAATAGGCTCTCTTTGCGGGCATCCGTTTCGCTCTACAAATCAGAAATTAATTTTCTGGGGTGGGAGAATATTTTCAGTGTATTAGTACATACTTAGTATATTATATGAAAATTTTGAAGGAGAGTGAAATGTATGAAAAAAGAATTTAGTAATCAGGAATACGCAGAGAAGGTAAAAAAGCTGACCCCTAAATTCAGCTCATTTTCAAACTGCTGGCATGCGTTTGTATCTGGAGGAGCGATATGTGTTTTGGGAGAGTTGATCCGTCAGATCGCGTATAATAGAGTTGGTGTGAGTGAGGAAAATTCATACATTGTAGTAAGCGTTTGCCTTGTATTGATCAGTGTTGTGTTGACGGGTTTTCAGCTTTATGAACCTTTGGCAAAGTGGTGTGGTGCGGGAACCCTCGTTCCAATTACTGGTTTTGCAAATTCTGTTGCATCACCAGCAATTGAATATCAAAAAGAGGGACAGGTTTTTGGAATTGGAGTGAAAATTTTTACGATAGCAGGTCCGGTTATTTTATATGGAGTATTTACAAGCTGGGTAATTGGATGTGTTTATTGGATATTTTTTTTATAGTATGTTGCATATAGTAGATGGTTATAAATTATTGTTATGGAAAAATCACTTCAAAAGTTGTGCCGGAGTTCGCATTATTTTTAACTAAAATGCTGCCGTTATGCACCCTTACAATCTCACGGACAAGTGCAAGACCGAGTCCCACGCCGCCAAGTTCCCGGCTTCTGGATTTGTCCAGACGGAAAAAGGGTTCAAATATCCGTTCTTTAAGTTCTTCAGGGATACCGTTTCCAGTATCTTCAACTGTAAGATGAAGCTGACTGTTTTGCTGTGTGGCGGTTACTGTGACTGTTCCACCGGAAAAGTTATATTTTATGGCATTTTCGACAAGATTATATACAAGTCGATAGATGAGAATATCACTTCCCATTAAGAGTACATTGTCGCATTTTTCGATAAGGTTGATTCCTTTTTCCTGTGCAAGAGGTTCTAAATCAGCAAGAACCTCTTCAACAAGAGCAGATATTGCGATTTCTTCATCTCGTGCTATTGTTTGAAGCTCGCTCATATCAAGAAGCGTTCTTACCATTTTGCTGAGCCGTTCTGTTTGTTCGGTAATCATGCTTATAGTTTGTTGTGCAGATGTATCATTATTCGGATGCTTTGAGGAATTGTACAAATCTATCTGAAGCTGCATCACAGCAAGCGGTGTACGAAGCTCATGGGCAGCATTAGCGGTAAATTGCCTTTGCAGCTTAAATGCTTCTGACAGTCGTTCAAGCATTTTATTGTATGAAACACTAAGCTGGTTCAGTTCAGAGAATTTATTTTCTTCTATTCGGGAATCCGACAGGTTTTGTGCCTGCACTTCTTCAATTTTCTTTGAGAAATCACATAGTGGTTTTAGTGCATGGCCACTTATAAAAAATGTAATCACACCTCCAAGAAGAGATAACAGTGTTGAAAATAGCAGACTGCTTTTTTTGTAGTCAGCTTTATTATTATATACCTGAATGGAAAAATTCTTTGCAAAATTGTTCCACTCTTCATCTGGAATACTGATATAGATTTCATCTGGATTCTTCTCATTATTATCTTCGCTTTTAGCATCTACAGTATTTTGCAGAGAATCGATATAGTAGACTCCGTTTTTGTAGATAAATATAGTAAGGCTTCCGCATATCATTGCGATTAGTAAAGTAGTTATAATAGTGAGTCTCCACTGAAGCGACATTTTTTTCATGACACACCCTCCACAAGCTTATAACCTTCGCCAATCTTGTTTACGATGGGATCATAACCGAGCACTGCTTTAAATTTTTTCCTGAGAGATGACATGTGTACCCGGATAGAGCCGCTAAAACTGTCTATGGAAGCATCCCAAACATGTTCAATCAGTTCTTCCTGACTTACAGGTCTGCCTTGATTAAGAAGTAAATATTCTAAAATACCATTTTCCTTTCTGGTTAAAGGTACGAGTATTCCTTTGGCATATGCTTCCCGCTTTTTCGTATCAAACTTTATGTCTTTGCAATGTAAGCATATATCTTTTTGTACAAATTTACGTCTTGTAAGACTTCGGATACGGGCTTCCAGTTCTTGTATATGAAAAGGTTTTTCCATGTAATCATTAGCTCCGGCATCTAATCCTTCCACCTTATCTATAATCTGACTTCGTGCGGATAAGATAAGAACCTTCGTTTCTTCGTTTTCTTTTCTTAGTTCTCTTAGAATATCCATTCCGTCCATGCCGGGAAGATTAAGATCAAGCACAATTAGATCATAGTCTTCCGTCAAAATATAATCAAGAGCCTCATGTCCATCATAACAGGTATCTACTTCATAGCCTGATTCGTACAAGCTTTTTGAAATGGTATCACATAATTCTTTTTCATCTTCAACAATTAATAATCTCAAAATAATCTCTCCATTCGCTTAACAGAAATTTTACACCACTTATTGTATAATACGAGAGTCACAAGGTCAACAAAGACAATAATAACAGTATACTTAAAAGTTTGTATAGAAACAATTTTAAGTATCTAATGAGTAAGGGGGTAATAAATATTTTGAAATGCAGGAAAATATCACAGTTTATTTTACTTATCGCCGGTGTGAGTATGATGAGTTATGGTGCTATTAGAGGCGAAGCTGCCGTTGTGCTTGGTAAAGCAATAAAATTATGTTTGGAGTGTGTAGGAATTGGATAAAAAAACAAGTTTAATATCAAAAAAAATAGCCAGCCTGCGTGGCGGGATACAGGCGGCTGCCACATTGATTACCAATATACATCTTCCTAATTTGTTTAAGGGAAAAATATATCAGGGAAATGCAAAAACAGTATGTGTGCCGGGATTGAATTGTTATTCCTGCCCTGCAGCGACAGGAGCCTGTCCGATCGGAGCTTTTCAGGCAGTAGTTGGTTCATCGCAGTTTAAATTTACATATTATATAACCGGATTTTTTATTTTACTTGGTGTAATGTTAGGAAGATTTATATGTGGCTTTTTGTGTCCGTTTGGATGGTTTCAGGATTTACTTCATAAAATCCCGGGGAAAAAGTTTTCCACAGAAAAATTAAGATTATTAAGGTATCTTAAATATATGATTCTTTTCGTTTTTGTTATATTTCTTCCAATATTTATAACAAATTCGATTGGAATGGGAGATCCGTTCTTCTGTAAATATATTTGTCCTCAGGGAGTTTTGGAAGGGGCAATACCGTTATCACTTGGCAATACGGCTATTCGGTCGGCACTTGGTAAGCTGTTTTCTTTTAAACTTATCATTTTAATTATGGTAATTCTTTTAAGTATCCTGTTTTACAGACCATTTTGCAAATGGATCTGTCCACTTGGAGCGATTTATTCACTATTTAATAAGATTTCATTTCTCAGCATAAAGGTTGAAGATGATAAATGCGTTGGATGTCATCAGTGCACAAAAGTATGTAAAATGGATGTTGATGTTATAAAGAGTCCAAATCATCCGGAATGTATACGATGCGGTGCCTGTATGAAAGCTTGTCCAAAAGATGCAATCCACTATCAGTTTATAAAATTTAATGACAAATAAAAGGAGGTTTTTTATTATGAAAACAAGAAGAACTATTATCATGATTCTTACACTTTGCGTAGCGTTATCATTTACTGCATGTACAGGAAAGGGAGATGTTGGAAAAGCAGACTCTTCATCTGTATCAGAGGGAACGGAAAAGACAGAAGATTTGCAGGCGAAACTGGATGATTTATACCAGCAGGAAAATGAGATTTTTGAAAAACATAAAGATGTCTGGGAAAAAGTATTTAGTAAGATGTCCAAAGCAGATGCCGGCTCGGATAATTATGCCGAATACCTTGCTTCCACAGTGGAATCAAACAAAAACTCTTTTACGGATGATGAATTAAAAACATTAAAAGAAGATATTGAGACAATCCGTGGAATTGAAGAGCAGATAACAGAAGTCGACAACAAATTAGATACATCAGGTGCTTCTGATTCCAAAGATGATGATACCATTGCTTTTAATAATGTTTCAGGAAAAGATTTTGATGGAAATGACGTTGAGGAAAATCTTTTTTCTAAAAATGCAGTAACGGTTATGAATTTCTGGTTTACAGGCTGCAAGCCTTGCGTTGCCGAATTATCAAAGCTTAATGAATTAAATGATGCGATAAAGTCGATGGGAGGAGAAGTTGTAGGGGTTAATACCGATACATTCGATGGAAAAGAAGCTACAATTAAGGAAGCAAAGAAAATACTTGAAAGTCAGGGAGCAAAATACCGAAATTTCGCATTGGATGCTAATTCAGATGCAGGAAAATATGCCTCTGAGATCATGGCATTTCCGACAACAATTCTTGTAGACAGAAAAGGTAATATTGTAGGAGAGCCAATGGTTGGCGGAATTGATAATCAGGAGAATTATGATACTCTTATGAAGCAGATTAAGTCCGTAATAGAAGCAGATAGTGCAAATAAATAATTAAGTTATCCTATACTGTTTGTTTAAAAAAGAATAAAAATATTTTACAAAGTCATTCACAGTAATATATAATACAAAAGAAATGTAAAAGAGAAATCCAAAAAAGGTAATTGATTGGGAGTACAAAATAATGGAAGATAGAAATCAGTCAGATAGGATATTTTCTTATATCGACGAACAGAAGAATATGGGGAAGACGGTTGCCGAGGAAGATATAGAAGAGAAGAATCATAAGGCACAGGAATTGTGGAAGGAGAAAGTCTGGAGGGGATATGCTGAGCTGAAGAAAGCTGGTTTTAAAGGAGGAGATAGCCTTTTTTTGATAGCGGCTTATTTTGCAGGTAAGCCAGATAAGACGATAACTCCACTTTTAAGAAGACTTCAGATGGTTATGAAAGAGAGAGAAGATTTAATTAGTGGAGGAATGCTGGCAGCTTCTTATTATGGTATGGAGGAACTTTCTATGCGTATTCCTGTTTTAGAAGAGGGAGTCAGGAATTTGTATGCAGACCAAAAAGATATAGAAGCTCTTACTGGAAGTATAATGATTGCAGATGGAGGACCTGCCGAAGTTGCCAAGGCGATACAGTGGTATATGTTTTTCGTCAAGAATGGATTTGATGTGAAGAAACGCCAGATGGCAAGGGTGATTGGACTTTTGGCAGTAATTTCTTCTTCCCCTGTGATGGTCGGTAGAGAATTAATGAATAGAACCAATGAGAGTATAGGAAGATATGAGAATGAACAAAAAGATAAAAACTATATGCAAGATACTTTTTGTGAACAAGTATGTACTTATATCAAGCAATTACAGAGAAAAGAGCAGGAAAAAGCAAGAAAACTTGGCAAGACAAGTTATAGGATGCTTACTGGGGAGAAGAATGTTACAGTAGTAGATTATACACAAGAGGAAGAAGTGAGCTTGAATGGAAGCAATATGCTTGTAGGTATGGAACAGGAAGTGGGATTAATTCTTTCAGCAATACATATGGGAGTATAGTGCTAAGAGAAAGAGAGAATATACAATGAAGAAAAATTATAAAATGACGATTTGTTATGATGGAAGCCGATATTATGGGTGGGAGCATCAGCCAGACAGAGATACGATACAGGGAAAGCTTGAGAATGTTCTTACAAGAATGTGTGGAGAGTTTATTGATGTTCTTGGTGCAGGCAGGACAGATGCCGGGGTACATGCCAGAGGGATGGTTGCAAATGCAGTTTTTGATGCTACAGATAAAGAAAGAGGCGGGAGAGAGAGGACTCCTGATGAGATTCGGGATTATATGAATCGATATCTTCCTGATGACATTGCAGTAAAAGAAGTGAGAGAAGCTTCTGAACGTTTTCATGCCAGATATAAAGCTGTAGGGAAATTGTATCGTTATACCTGTTATGATGGACCAGTTAAGCCTGTATTTCAGAGAAAATATGTGTCTGTATTAGAAAAACGTCCAGATGTGGAAAAAATGCAGCAGGCAGCCGCATATCTGGAAGGCAAGCATGATTATAAAAGTTTTTGTGGAAATCCTCGTATGAAAAAGTCTACAGTACGTGTTGTAGATAAGATTGAAATTACGAGAAAGGGAAGTTTTATTTATTTTGATTTCCATGGAACAGGATTCCTTCAGAATATGGTGCGAATACTTGTGGGAACACTTCTGGAAGTTGGTAAAGGGAAGATAAAACCAGAACAGATTCCAGAAATTCTTGAAGCAAAGAACCGCCAAATGGCAGGACCAACAGCACCGGCACAGGGGTTGTGTCTTATTAAAGTGGATTATTGATTTCGGGGATTAGACAAATAGGTGTTGGCTAAATAGACGAATACTGGAAGGAAAATAATCCCTATCTGTGACTTTAGTCGCGGCGTGTTGAATGTTCGCTTATGCGCTCGCATTCAACGCTTGCTCCGAGGCTACAGATAGGGATTATTTTCCTTCCTTCGTCTGTTTTACCTGTTTTCGTCTGTTTATTCATCGAATGAATTAAATCATAATACATAAATTTTTCTGATTAGGAAAATACTATCTTTCAGTAAGATGATGAATCAAAGTGAAAGAAAGGTGGTATTTTATGAAGCAAATGCAGGGAAAGCAGAGTATTTTATTTCAAAATCCAGTAAAGATACTAAGCCATGCCTGTGTGGGTGGTAAAAAAGAGGGTGAGGGACCGATAGGGAAACATCTGGATTTGATTGTAGAAGACCCGATGTTTGGTAAAGAAAACTGGGAAGAGAGTGAAAGTTGTTTTTTGAAAACTGCTGGAGAGATTGCGCTGCGAAAGGGAAAAAAGAAGAAGAAAGATGTGAGAATGGCTTTTTGTGGTGATTTGTTAGGGCAGCTTATTGCTTCTTCTTTTGGAATTGCAGAACTTGAAATTCCTTATTACGGTGTATATGGAGCCTGTTCTAGTATAGGGGCTGCTTTGTCTATAGGGGCGATGGCAGTGAATGGAGGGTTTGCGGATTTGGTGTTATCAGGGTGTTCGAGTCATTTTGCGAGTGCAGAAAAGGAGTTTCGTTTTCCTCTTGGCTATGGAAGTCAGCGTCCATACAGTGCGACGTGGACGGTAACTGGAGCGGGAGCCTTTTTATTAAATGAGGATAAAGGCGATGTGCAGATTCGGGGAATTACAACGGGGAAAATAAAGGATTATGGTGTGCAGGACCCGTTTAACATGGGAGCGTGTATGGCTCCGGCGGCCGCCGATACGATTTATCAAAGTTTTATAGATTTTGAGATGGAATCAGTAGATTTTGATAGAATTATTACTGGAGATTTGGGAGCAGTGGGGCAGAAGTTACTTTTTGAATTGCTTGACGAGAATCATAAAGATATTAAGAAAAATCATATGGATTGCGGAATGCAGATATTTGATGAAGAAAGTCAGGATACCCATGCAGGAGGAAGTGGATGTGCCTGTTCTGCATTAATGCTTTCAGCAGTGATATTGCCGAAACTTGCCAGTGGAGAATGGAAAAGAGTGTTGTTTGTACCGACAGGGGCATTATTATCGCAAGTGTCAGCAAATGAGGGAAGAACGATTCCGGCAATTGCACATGCAGTCTGGTTAGAATCCGGAAAGGAGTAGGGGAAAAGGATGATATATTTAAAAGCATTTGTTGTAGGAGGCCTCATTTGTACTTTAGTACAGATTTTTCTTGATAATACGAAGTTAATGCCCGGAAGAGTGATGGTGTTATTAGTAATAGCAGGAGTCATTCTTGGAGCTGCAGGATTATATGAACCTCTTATAAAATGGGCAGGCTGTGGTGCAAGTGTCCCGCTGTCCGGCTTTGGATATAACCTGTCAAAAGGAGTGATAGAAGCAGTAAAGGAAGAAGGGGCAATCGGTTTATTTAAAGGCGGGTTAAAAGCTGCTGCTGCCGGAACAAGTTCTGCACTTATCTTTTCTTATATAGCCTCACTTATTTTCCAGCCAAAAATGAAAAGATAATGCTTTGCTTCATTTTAGCCGTTTTTTAAATTCTTGAATAGAGATTCCTTCTATTTTCTGAAATACTTTCTGAAGATAACTGCTCTCGTTAAAGCCAAGCATAAAGGCAACGTCAGAAGTGTTGTGTGTGGTAAAGATAAAGTTAATCTTGACCATTTGAATCTTGCGAAGACGGATATATTCCATTGTGCTGATGCCGAACTGGTCACGAAAAATACGACTTAAATATCCCTGGCTAATCATGCTGCCTTCTGTAATCTGTCCTAAAGAAATTTTTTCTTTGATATGTTGCTCGATAAAGAAGAAAACGCCCTCTAAAATACTATAACGCCGTATGCTTTTTTGTTGGTAGATATAATCCATTATTTTAAAAAGCCAAATTTTCATGATTTCGCCATTAACAAGCCAGGTATCAGGTAAAGGAAATAAATCCGTGATTTCGTTACGCTAATCCGCATACTCAAGAGAATCTAAAAGGCCATGTCCAATCTCGATAAAAGTCTTTTTTAAAGATTCAATACTTGCATTCTGGCTGGAGAAAATCTCATTAATGATAGAAGAAAGGCCAGCATAGGTTTCTGAAAAACTCTGAGAATTAGCTAATTCCAAAGCCTGAGAAAGCTGAGGGCAGACACTTTTATAAGTAGAAGGAGAAAAATTCTCCAGATAGGTGCTTATATCAAGAAAAGATACTGGCTTGGAAAAGTATTTTTTGATATGTAATTCCATTGCTTCTTTGGCAAAATGAAAGTCGGAGTAGGCAGAGAGGATGCATATTTCTGTCTGAGGGGAGTCTTCTTTTATCTTTTTGCCAGCTTCAATGCCGGTCATGCCAGGCATAATGATATCCATAAAAATAAGATGTACAGGATAGAGGCGGCAGATGGCAATCGCTTCAGCGCCATTTGCTGCTTCCCCGATAATCTGAAAGTTTTTAAAGCGTGAAATCATGGCACGCAGTGCATTTCGCATTAATGTGTCATCGTCTACAATTAATACATTGTACATTACATAATCCTTTCCTCATGAGAGATTGGTAACTTGATTATATCATGGATTTTAGAATTGTTCTGGTAACTCTCTTTGATTTCATAATTATTGCCAAAAATGCTGTAGAGTCTCTGTCGGATATTGCTGATAAGAGAGCGAAACGTATCATTATCCGGAAAGTTTTTGAAAGAAGAAGCAGGATTACTTTCTTCATTATCCGGGTTATAATCCGATACTATATCGATCGTGGTATATCCATTTTCACAGGAAATAGAAATGGCAATATCAAGGTGTCCAGTATTTACTGTGATCAGTGAGGCTGCCCGGTCTAAAAATGGAAAAAGAATATGCGAAGGTATTCTAAGCATATCTATTTCTTTTTTCGCAGTAATAGAGTAGGTAAAGGCATCTTCATATTTGATTTTTAGCATGTTAAAATAGGATTCAATCTGCTTTAACTCATCGGAAAGTAAGATATTATCTCCTGTAGTGCACAAACTGTATTTCAAATACTGAGCCAGAGCGACAGCCATCTGGTTTGTTTTTGGTGCATTTTCTAAGACAGAAAGATTTGCAATGTCAGTGAGCAGGGACAAAATAAAATGAGGGGTCAATTTTGCCTGCATATAATTTAATTCTTTCGTCAGGGAAGAATTTTCATATTCTAGTTCATTAATTTTAGAAGTCAGCTTTTGTTCCTGTATTTTGTGGGAATCATATTGCTGCTGGCGAAGCATTTCATTTTCGGCAAGCTGGTTTACCATCAGGTAGATAAGTTCAGCAATATCTGAAAATTTTTGGTATTCATAAGTTGGTAATTGCGCAAAGTATTCATCAACCTGAGCCTGATCTTCCTCAAGATATTCTGGCTGAATAAGACCAGAGAAGCGTGGAATATCATCTGGGGCATCGTTACATCTGACCTGGCCGGAAAGAAAGCCGCCTAAGAACTTTCCATGAACGATGATTGGAATAGCAACTTCCATCAATCCACAAGGACAAAAATAGATGCAGTATTTACGGGTGATAGCAGAACGGACAATACCAAATGCATCAGAGAGATTGCACAATTTTCCATTATTTCCACGCTCTCTGGTAAATTTGCAAAAAGGGGTAAATCCGGTCATGCAAGTAAGTGGTTCCCCGCGAAAATCGGCAGTAACAAAACCGAGTCCGGTAACTTTTGAAATGATAGACTGCAGATTTTCTAAAGTTTCTTTACCAAATAATTCAAGGATACCGACATCTGTATCGAAATTTCCTCTATTTTGTTCGTCATTATTAGAAAATAAATCTTTTTCAGTGTACAATGTGCTCTCCCTTCTATAGTAATTTCATAAAATACTGTAAAAAGATGATATGGCGTAGCGCAGTAATTTACGTTATAGAGTGCTTAGTTTTTGTAGTATTTTATAGAATTGCTGTAAAACCCTTAAAGGGGTTGCCACAGTAAGAGGGTAGGATAAGGTCCTCCTGTGGCAGCCCCGGAAATTTTATGATGCAAAAGGATTATAAATATTAAAAATCAATAAGTTTCTAAAATAATTTTTGAAATAAATTTCTATTCTCGTTTATTTACTCAGTTAGTGCCAATTAAAATTTAGAAATGCTGCTCTGTTCTGCTGATGATGTCATCCTGAACTTCTTTTGCAAGTTCAGTAAACATTGCACTGTATCCAGCAACACGAACAACTAAATCTTTATAATTTTCTGGATGTGCCTGTGCGTCAAGAAGTGTTTCTTTATCAACAACGTTAAACTGCACATGCATACCTTTCTTCTCAAAGTAGCTTCGGATAACAGCGGCAAAGTTCATAAGACCCTGATCTCCGGCGACTGCGGAAGGAAGGAATTTCTGGTTGTAAAGAGTACCGTTAGAAGCAACTTCATGGTCAAGTTTGGCAACAGAAGCGGCTGCGGCTGTAGGGCCTTTTACGTCCTTACCAGCTCTTGGGGAACATCCATCAGCAAGAGGTTTCTTAGCAAGACGTCCATCAGGAAGTGCTCCAACATCTTTACCGAATAATACGTTAGCAGATACAGGATAAATACCAGCCTGGAACTGTCCACCACGAGGGTTTCTGTATTTTTCAACTTCGTAGCAATACATCTGCGCACAACGTCTTGCAATCATATCAACTTCGTCAATATCATTACCGAAGCAGTCTGTAGCATCCATCATAGCACGAATACGCTCATATTTTTCATTGTTGCTTCCACAAGCAGGAGCGGCAGTAGCAGCGCTCTTATTGATATTAATGCCTTCTTTACCAAGAATCTTGCAGATCTGGTCATATAAATCTTTTTCGATTTCTGTTTCTGCAGATGCAGCACAAGGAGCAACTTCACCATCAACAGGGTAACCGAAGTTTGCATCCATAGCTTCTTTTAACTCAGCAAAAGTGATATCTTTGTCATCAAAGACATGTTTCTTGATTGCGTATACAGAGTCACCACTGTCGGCAACACCGAATGCCTGAGGACCAGTAAAGTTGTATTTAGCACCACCAGCACAGATTCCCTTCGCATCGGAGATACAGTCAGCAACAAAGCTTGACAGGAATGGAAGTTCTCCACGTTCCATATGAGCGTAATCTACACAGTTATCTGCTTCTGCTACATAGTATACAAAGTATTCAATCTGTTTCTGGAATGCCTGCATAAAGTCTTCTAAAGTCTTAAATGTATCAACTTCTCCAATCTTAGGTCCGATCTGAAGGTCGCCGATTCTACCATTGTTGATAGTGATTTCAAGAATCTTAGCAACGTTTACGAAAGCAGCATCATGCCAGCCCTGTTCTTTTCCTGGTACAGATGGTTCTACACAGCCGATAAGACCGTAACCACGGGCATCATGAAGAGAAATTCCACGGTTTGTAAGAGCTGGGATAATAACTTCATCGTTGTACATAGCAGGAAGACCATAACCAAGTCTTGCAAGCTCACATGCACGATAAAGGAATTCATCAGGTGTTCCCTGCCATACACGGATGGAGAAGGAAGGTGCGCTAAGACGAAGGTGAGCAACGGTTTCCATCATCATATAAGATAATTCATTTGTTGCGTCCATACCATCTTCTGTCTGTCCGCCGGCACCGATGTTCTGGAATACCTGGAATCCTGCAAATGCCTGAGCAGAAATCTGATCACGAACTTTGTTAAGGTCATTTAATTTTACAAATACACAGTCTAATAATTCCTGAGCGAAATCTTTTGTGATAGCACCGCTTGCTAAATCTTTTTCAAGATATGGGTACATATACTGGTCGAAACGTCCTGGAGATTCAGAATGTCCGCTGGACTCTACCTGAAGAATCATCTGTGTGATGATGAAAGACTGACAAGCTTCATAGAAGTTTGTAGCACCATTTGCAGGAACCTTTTCACAGTTTGCGGCAATCTGAAGTAATTCAGCCTTTCTTGTTGGGTTTGTCTCAACAGCAGCCATCTCTTTTGCTTTGTCAGAGTAACGTTTTGCAAAGTTGATAGCAGCAGACAATACGGTGATAATAGCCTTGCAGAACTGTGTTTTCTGAATGAAGTCAGGGTCGTTGCAGTCGAAGCTTTCGAGTGCTTCTACAGCATCCTGAATAATTGCCTTGTAACCACGACGGATAGCTTTATCATAATCAATGATAATATGTCCAACACCACCAAAGAAGTAGTTACCTACAGTAAATACACCGTTAGCGATACATTCTTTTGTTTTTTCGGACATATAGCTAGAAGCAAGGTCACTGATTGTCTTATCTTCCCAGTAAGGAAGAACTTTTCTTAAAGTAGCCTTATCTTCTTCAGAAATCTTAAATGGGTCAGCCATTCTGGTTTCGATGGTATCGAACTCGTCCATAACCCATTTGTAAGAGTTTTCAGGGAAAAGCTGACAGGAACGAACAGCTTTTGTAAGGGTACCAACTACAAGCTCATCGTCTCGGATTGTAACAGTAAGATTGTTTAAAATGTTCTCGAGAGCTTTAGCACGACGCATAATCATTGGAAGTCCTTCTGTTGCCTGATAGGACTCGGTAATAAGTACGGCACGTTCAGCCTCGATACATGGAACTGCATCAACAATCATACTTCTAAGACGCTCAACTCGATCAGTTGGTTTTGAAAAACCTTTTGCTAACATAAAATTCATCCTCCTTTAAACTTTGTTCTCATGGTTTTCCGGTATCTATGTATCCGTCGCACGAAATACATAATATAATTATATTTTTAACAGAAGGAAAATACCAATAAGGAACAAACCAAAAAAAGGATTTTCAAAACTAATTTAAGTTTAACTTTTTGCAGGAAAAACAGAGTAGTAATAAAAAGTATATTTTATTGGAAAATATGAAAGTGAAAGAGAAAAGAAAATGAAAATATCCCATGTTAGAGGAAAAAATATATCTAACATGGGATATTCTTGTAGGTTTAACTTTGGTAAGTTCCTTTTAGTTTAGCAGTTTTTTGATTTGCTTTTCAATGTTATTGATAGAAGTGTCTGTAGTATCATTCCCTGACTGCTGTTGTTTCTGCTGTTTTTTTAATTTCTCTTCCTGTTTTTTCTTTTTCTTCTCTAATTTTTTCTGATGCCATTCTTCCGTGTGAATATTGCACTTATTGTTGATATCAATATTCAGGAAGTAAGGTTCATCATCCGTCTTATGAGAAGAGTGTTTTGGACGAACACGGAAAATCTTTGTGTAGCGGAACTTATCTGGGCAGAACTTCTGTGCAACTAAATGAGATTTTAAACAGAAAGTAACTGCGATATGCGCATCACAACTATCTTTCGGAACGGTTCCCGATGCAAAATATTCTGTGCGGACCATTGACTTTTCAGGATCTTTTGAACAAACATTAGGAAGAGCTTTCTTGCCGGATTTGATACAGATCTCCGCTTTTTTAATATTTTTATTGGAAGGAAAACTTTTCACTTTTTGTTTCTTTTCGCTGATAATGCGATCCATAATCTTTTTCCAGATTACTTTATGGTAATCTTCATCATTATCAAAAGAAGTGTTATAGTCATAACCTGTCCAGACAGATGCCGTGTAGTATGGCGTATATCCGCAGAACCAGTAGTCATAGTTGTTAGAAGTAGTACCTGTTTTGGCGGCAACAGCCATATCTGAATCAAGCTGCGCAGCCCGGCCGGTTCCTTTTTTAACAACATCCTCCATTGCATTTGTAAGAAGCCAGGCGGTTGATTTCTTTATTACTTTGCGAGATTTCTTTTTGTTACTTAACAGAACATTGCCATTACTGTCTTTTACAGTCGTATAAAGAACAGGGGTGTTATAAGTTCCCTGATTGGCAATGGCCGCATAGGCGGCGGTCAATTCCACATTGGTTACACCATCTGTAATTCCACCAAGAGCCAGAGACTGGTTTACATCACTTTCATAAGTACCATTTGTACTTACCCGATTATTTACTAAAGTTGTAAAACCAAGTTTTTGCAGAAAGTCAAAACCGACCTGAGGAGTCAGGTCTGTGAGGGCTTTTACTGCAACAATATTGTTAGAATCTATGATGGCATCACGGACAGTTGTAAGTCCCTTATAACTTGTTGAAACATAGTTTGTAACTTTTTGTCCATTCTCATACTGATATGGGGCGTCATCAAATACCGTTGCCAGTGTCATACTTCCTGTATCAATAGCGGGAGCATAAGTAGATAAAATCTTAAATGTTGAACCCGGCTGCCGCTTTACAGATGTTGCGCGGTTTAAGGCGAGATCGTCCTGCTTTTGTCCGCGTCCGCCTACTAGAACTTTAACCTGGCCTGTTTTTTGATCAATGAGAGAGTAAGATAGCTGGGGTTCCATAGAATAATGTATGGATTCGGCCTTCTTTTTGTCTCCCTTTTTCATTACAGACTTTCGAAATGCTTTTACAGCGGCTTTCATTTCCTTTTTTGAATTATAAATCGTTTTATAAGTTGGATCTTTTTTATTTTTGCGGAAATAGGAAGCAACATTTATTTCTGTATAAGTACTGGATGAAGAGTCAGCATGCGTTACCTGAAGTTTATATTCTAAGGAAAACTTGGTAGCTACCGGATAATTATCTGGATTATTAATAACAGAATCTGCAATCTTTTGTAGCTTTGTGTTTTGTGTAGAATAAATTTTCAGACCACCGCGATAAACAAGCTGGTAAGCCTGCGATTGCGTATATCCCTTTTGTTCCTGAAGATCAGCGACAATCTGGGTGATAAGCGCATCTGTAAAATAGGAATATACAGAATTTTTGTTTCCCTTGGCGGTATGGCTCTTAATCTTTGCGTAAACGTTATCCTCAGAAGCCTGCTGGTATTCTTTCGCAGAAATATAATTTAATTGATACATCTTTTTTAGAATTAGTTTACGACGTGCATCATTCGCCTCAGGATAATCTACCGGATTTAAGTAAGTCGGATTTTTTGTGATTCCAGCTAAAACGGCACATTCCGATAAGGTGAGGTTCTTTGCTGACTTGCCAAAATAATATTTGGAAGCGGTTTCCACCCCAAGATTACCTTTACCTAAATTAATGGTATTTAGGTAGTCGGTAAGAATCTCTTCTTTTGGCTTTGTTTTTTCTGCATTAATTGCAAGATACTGTTCCTGAATCTTTCGTTTAATCTTTGCAATGATATTACTTTCACCGCCAGCTTCAAATACATTATTCTTAATAAGCTGCTGTGTCAGTGTGCTGGCTCCCTGTGAGGTGGAACCATTGCGCAGATCTGTCCACAAAGCACGCAAAATCCCCTTAAAATCAACACCGTCATGTTCATAAAAACGTTCATCTTCAATAGCAATAAAAGCATTTTTCAGATTATCCGGAAGCTCCTCAGACTTTACCTTAATCCGATTAGAGGAATAATCATGAAGAGGCTGCACTGCTTTATTATTATCGTCATAGATAATCGTAGAAGAATATTTTGGTGAAAGAGAGACATTTTTAGGTGCACTGGCGATAATACCTTTAAAGGAGCCGTAAGCTAATCCGGCTCCACTGACACATATCGCACAAATAAGAAATAAAATAACACGAAAAGCAACTGCCGAAGCGGTTGTTCGTCTTCTTTTCTTTGGGGATGAAAGTTCTTCTCGTTTCTTTTTTATAGATGGTTCATTATAATTCATAAGTATATCCTGTCATATGGATGAAAAAGTTATCTTACCGGAACGATTTCAATCCAATATCCGTCTGGATCATTGATAAAATAGATTCCCATAGAAGGATTTTCGTAGCAAATGCATCCCATCTCTTCATGTTTCTTATGAAAAGCATCATACTCATCTGTCTTGAATGCAAGATGGAATTCTTCATCTCCAAGGTTATAAGGCTCTTTTCTGTCGCGCATCCAGGTCAATTCAAGAGTAAAGCCGGTACGTCCGTCTCCAAGATATACAATCTTGAAGCTTCCGTCACTGGAATCCTTTTCGCGGACAACAGAAAGACCAATTGCTTCTTTATAAAAAGCGATACTCTTTTCTAAATTAAGAACATTAAAGTTAAAATGGTTAAATTCAATCATGGTAAACCTCCTTTGTACATGTCAACTATAAATTTGCCTGTAACTATTGGAAAATGATTCACAAAAAGACCTTCCGAATATATATACTGTTTGTGAATGGAGTCACTATAGTTACGATTGCTATGATTTGTATTATAACATAGAAGCACGGGCAGGGCAAATTTGCAAATTTACAAACTTCTGCTTTACAAAAACGAGAAAAATTATATAATAAAAATGGAGTTTTGCGTAATTACCAGAAAGTGTTTGAAAAATGCTTACAGCAAGATGTATGTTACATTTGCAGGAGAGTGTCAGAATGATTTTTCAAGAATGCTTCAAGATGCAATATTTCATAAGAGAGAAAGGAGAGGAAAGATGAAGAAAAAGAGAATGCTACTACTAGCTGCAATGTTTGTTTTTACATTTGCCTTTATCCGTTTTAATACAGTGGATGTACAGGCTGCCAGCAAGTATACGATTTATGTGAACCGCAGAACAAATCTTGTTAACGTAACCAATTCAAAAACCGGCAAGCTTGTAAAAGCAATGTATTGTTCTACTGGAAAAAATTATAGAACAATAAGAGGTACATATAATACAACAGCAAAGTATAAATGGAGACCATTGATTCACGGGGTTTACGGACAGTATAGTACAAGAATCCACGGAGCATACCTGTTCCATTCTGTACCTTATTATAGTATCAATAAAAGTCAGGTATCCACAAAGGAATATAACAAGTTAGGACAGCAGGCTTCTGCAGGCTGTATCCGTCTGGCTGTGACAGATGCCAAGTGGATTTATGATCATTGCCGTCTTGGAACAAAGGTAGTAATTGGAGAAGGACGTACATTAAAGAAGCCGACTCGCCCAAAAGTAAGGGTATCCACTAAAAAGAGAGCTGGATGGGATCCTACAGATTCAGATTCCCGTAATCCGTACCGTCCAAAACTTACTTTAAAGAAAAAGGCAACAAAGACGATTGCTTATGGAAGTGCATTTAATATAAAAAATATGGTAAATGTCAGTTCTTCCTATGCTTCATCCGATGCATTGTTAAAGTCGATGAAGGTAAAGGGAAAGGTAAATACAAAGAAGGCAGGTACTTATAAAGTACAGTGTACCATTACTGATCCATATACAGCAGTAAGCGTAACAAAAACATTTACCTTTAAAGTTGGAAAGAAGCCAAAGCAGACAACAACAGAAAGGAAAGCTCCAACAGAGCTAACTACAGAAGAAAAAATAGCAGAATAATTTATGCTAACTATCATCCACCCGTCAGTTAAGAACTGAAGGAATTGGATATAATTATATTATATTTTATGATACAGGAGGAAAAACCTATGGCAGAACCTTATAACCATAGAGCCATTGAGCAGAAATGGCGTGACAAATGGGAAACAACCCCAATCAACGTAAACGATGGAAAGAAACCAAAATATTATTGTCTTGATATGTTCCCGTATCCATCAGGAAGCGGACTTCATGTAGGACACTGGAGAGGGTATGTAATCAGTGATGTATGGAGCCGTTACAAGATGCTTCAGGGATATTACCTGATTCATCCAATGGGATGGGATGCATTTGGCCTTCCAGCAGAGAACTATGCGATTAAGATGGGAACACACCCTAAAATTACTACAGCTTCTAATATTAAGAATATCAAGAGACAGATTAATGAAATCGCAGCTATCTATGACTGGGATATGGAAGTAAATACAACAGATCCAAACTTCTATAAGTGGACACAGTGGATTTTCGTAAAAATGTTTAAAGCAGGTCTTGCTTACGAAAAAGAAATGCCGATCAACTGGTGCCCTTCCTGTAAGACAGGTCTTGCTAATGAGGAAGTAGTAGACGGATGCTGCGAGCGTTGTGGTTCTCCTGTAACAAAGAAGAACTTAAAACAGTGGATGCTTCGTATCACAAAATATGCAGACCGTCTGTTAAATGACCTTGATAAGCTTGACTGGCCTGAAAAGGTTAAAAAGATGCAGACAGACTGGATCGGTAAGAGTTACGGTGCAGAAGTTGACTTCCCTGTAGAAGGAAAAGACGAGAAAATCACTGTATATACAACAAGACCAGATACACTCCACGGAGCAACATTTATGGTATTAGCTCCGGAACACGCAATGGCAAAAGAACTTGCTACAGATGAAACAAGAGAAGCTGTAGAAAAGTATATCTTCAATGCTTCTATGAAGTCTAACGTAGATCGTCTTCAGGACAAAGAAAAAACTGGTGTATTCACAGGTTCTTATGCAATCAACCCATTAAATGGAGCAAAAGTTCCAATCTGGTTATCTGACTATGTACTTGCTGACTACGGTACAGGTGCGATTATGTGTGTACCTGCGCATGATGACCGTGACTTTGAGTTCGCTACAAAGTTCAACATCCCAATCATTCAGGTAATTGCTAAAGATGGAAAAGAAATCGAGAACATGACAGAAGCGTACACAGAAGCTGCCGGAACAATGATTAACTCTGGTGAGTGGAATGGTATGGAATCTTCTGTACTGAAAAAAGAAGCGCCTCTCATGATCGAAAAGATGGGCATCGGAAGAAAAACTGTAAACTACAAGCTTCGTGACTGGGTATTCAGCCGTCAGCGTTACTGGGGTGAGCCGATTCCTATCGTACACTGTCCAAAATGTGGTGCAGTACCAGTTCCAGAAGAAGAGCTTCCATTACTGTTACCAGAGGTAGAAAAATACCAGCCAACAGGAACAGGAGAATCTCCACTTGCTGACATTACAGAATGGGTGAACACAACATGTCCATGCTGTGGCGCTCCAGCAAAGAGAGAGACAAACACAATGCCTCAGTGGGCAGGTTCTTCCTGGTACTTCTTACGTTACGTTGATAACAAGAACGATAAAGAATTAGTAAACAGAGAAAAAGCAGATAAGTACCTTCCAGTAGATATGTACATTGGTGGTGTGGAACATGCCGTATTACATCTGTTATACTCCAGATTCTATACAAAGTTCCTCAACGATATCGGGGTAATCGACTTTGATGAGCCATTCAAGAAGCTCTTTAACCAGGGTATGATTACTGGTAAGAACGGTATCAAGATGAGTAAATCCAAAGGAAATGTCGTATCTCCAGATGATCTTGTAAGGGACTACGGATGTGACTCCTTAAGAATTTACGAACTCTTTGTAGGACCACCAGAACTTGATTCTGAATGGGATGATAAGGGAATCGAAGGTGTAAACCGTTTCCTCAAACGTTTCTGGAAGCTTGCTCTTGACAATAAGGATAACGATGTAAAGGCAACACCAGAATTAATCAAAGTACGTCATAAACTTGTTCATGACATCACAAACCGTCTGAACAGCTTCAGCTTAAATACAGTAATCAGTGGATTCATGGAATACAACAATAAACTGATGGAACTGTCTAAAAAAGGCGGCGTAGATAAAGAAACATTAGAAACATATATCATCTTATTAGCTCCATTTGCTCCACATGTTTCCGAAGAACTCTGGGAACAGTTTGGACATACCGATTCTGTATTCCACGCAACATGGCCAGAATACGATGAGGAAGCTATGAAAGACGATGAAATCGAGATTCCAGTACAGATTAACGGAAAGACCAAATGCACAATCGCCATCAATCCAGATGGAGCTAAGGACGAGATTCTTGCAAAGGCGAAAGAGGCACTTGGGGATAAAGTCAATGGAACAATCCGTAAAGAAATCTATGTACCGGGAAGAATCGTAAACTTGGTTGTTAAATAGTAATTTGCCGTTAGGCAAGACGGACGCTCCCACCGGGAGACGATATCCTATATTTGTGACTCTATCACTGCGGGTTGAATGTTCGCTTAAGCGCTCGCATTCAATCCTCGCTCTAAGGCCACAAATATAGGATATCGTCTCCCGGTGGGAGCTGTTTTTTGTTGGACGGAAATTACTATTTAATGTTGAGATGCTTTGGGGAATAGCCAGAAGGATTATTAAGAAGAACCCCTAGAAAATTTATTGATTTTGTTCCGTTGTGCTAAACGCTCCATTTTGCCTGCGGCAAATTCTTATTTAAAGAATTCCCCCTTGATTTTGGTTGGAAATAGTAGTAAAGTTTTACTTGAATAACGATTATACTATTTGAAAGAAGGGTTTAAGTTGAGTAAAATCGAAGAAGTCCGTACCGCAATGTACGCAGCAATGAAAGCAAAAGATAAAGAAAGAAAAGATGCATTATCCATGCTTCTTGGTGCTTTAAAGGCGAAGGCAATCGATAAGAGAGAAGATTTAACAGAGGCAGAGGAGAACAGTATCATTGCAAAAGAAATCAAACAGTGCAAAGATACGATTGAGATGTCACCTGCTGACCGTACAGATATTATCGACCAGTGCAAACTGAGAATCGATGTTTATGAAGAATTTGCGCCAAAGCAGATGAGTGAAGATGAAATCAAAGCAACAATTCAGTCCGTACTTGACGAACTTGGAATTACAGAACCAACAGGTAAGGACAGAGGTAAAATCATGAAGGACCTTATGCCAAAGGTAAAAGGTAAGGCTGATGGTAAGCTCGTAAACCAGATGGTTGCCTCGATGTTGAAGTAATTGCCGCAGGCAAAAGAGACGCCCCCGAAGAGAGTCTAACCCCTATATTTGTGGCCTCAGAGCAAGGTTTGGATGCGAGCATTCAAACCGCCGCGACTAAAGTCACAAATATAGGGGTTAGACTCTCTT
>ERZ773188.182-NODE-182-length-76499-cov-10.528413_pt1 | contig 76499 bp, 79 predicted proteins | sample MGYA00581011_ERZ773188 | MGnify/ENA primary metagenome ERZ773188 (study PRJEB29015, sample SAMEA2737798) | human gut metagenome | biome: human gut; feature: human-associated habitat; material: faeces | place: China | collected 2012 ...
GCATAAATTCTGTGCATCGCGAAGCGTGTTACTGAGAACGGAGTGAACAGTAACTCTGTTATTGTAGATATATTAACTGAATCAGCTGAATAAGTTAAGTCCCCTGCCTCAATTGCAAAAAGCAACATACTCTGTAGAGACAATGGCTATTTACAAATATGACAATAACAGGTATCATTCTTTTATAAATACATTAATAAAAGAAGGTAGAAACAGAATGAGCGGACTGGAAAAGAAATTTGCTACGAAATCAAAAATCGTAAATTATATTATAAATAGAGAATCCACATCAAAAGTGGAAATATCCAAAGAACTGAATCTGAGTATGCCAACAGTTCTGTCTAATGTAAAAGATTTATTGGAAAAAGGTATCATAATAGAAACTGGAGAATATGAATCCACAGGAGGAAGAAAGGCTAAAAGTATTGGAATCAATCCATCCTATCGTTATGCAATGGGAATTGTGATCACTGCAAATCATCTGGGAATGGTGCTGGTAAATCTGAAGTATGAGATTGTGAAATCAGAGCGGATCCGTCTGAAATTTGTATCTGATATGTCATATTGCAGTCAGGTGGCAGATTTTGCGACGAAATTTCTGAATCATATGAATGATGCAGAACAGAAAGAAAAGCTTCTGGGTGTTGGAATCTCTATTCCGGGAATCATTAATCAGGAGCAGAAACTGGTGATAAAATCCCACGCACTGAAACTTGAAAACTATAGTCTCAGTTTTCTGGAACAGGCATTTTCTGTCCCGGTTTATTTTTCAAATGATGCCAATGCGGCAATGATGGCAGAAGATATGAACACCTATCAGAATGCAATTTACCTTTCGTTGAATCAGACTCTTGGCGGTGCATTTTGCATAAGGGGAAATTTGTTTTCCGGAGAAAATCAGAAGGCCGGAGAATTTGGACATATGATACTTGTACCTCAGGGCCGCAAGTGTTATTGTGGAAAATCAGGTTGTGCAGATGCTTATTGCGCTGCAGGCGCACTTGTTGTTGAGTCAAAGGATTCTGTGGAACAGTTTATGCAGCTGCTTCAAAACAATGATGAAAAGGCAGAGAAAAAATGGGAAGAGTATCTTGATTATCTTGCAATTCTGATTTCAAATCTGCGCATGGCATATGATATGGATATCATTCTTGGAGGTGAAATGGGTGGATATCTCTCAGATTATATGATACCTCTTGGGGAAAAAGTAATGAAGTATAATGGATTTGATCATGATCTGAGATATCTGAAAAACTGTTCTTATAAGAAAGAAGCCTCAGCTGTAGGTGCAGCAAAGCATTTCTTGCAGGATTTTATCGGAAAGATATAGCCGATGGCATTCTTGAATCACTGATGATCTGCTGATATACCATATTAAACAAATATCTGAATATAAAAAATACCCTGATTACAACAAAGAAAGGTTGTGATCAGGGTATTTTGTTATTGTGCGGGAATTCAGCAGATAATTATGAGGAGTGTTATAGTAACATCTGCATAAAAATAAAATCTTTACTTTGTGCAACTGGTAGAAATGAGAAATATTTTTAAATGTTTATTGACAAATTTAGCGATTTGAATAATAATGTAATTACTTTAATAAAACATTTAATAAAAGTTAATAAACAACTAGAGGTTCAAAGTACATTCAACAAATAAGGAGGAAAATATTATGTTACAGCAGGTTATGACAAATCCAGGAGAAATTATTTTCAGAGAGGTTCCCGTACCAGAGATTAAAGACAACCAGGTTTTGGTTAAGATTATGAATATTGGTATCTGTGGTTCTGATATCCATGTATATCACGGAAAACATCCTTTTACAAAATATCCGGTAACCCAGGGACATGAAGTATCAGGAGAAGTGGTAAAAACAGGTGATGCAGTAACAGAATTTCATGTGGGACAGAAAGTAACAATTGAGCCACAGGTATATTGTGGACATTGTTATCCATGCCGTCACGGAAAATACAATCTCTGTGAAGAGCTGAAAGTAATGGGATTCCAGACAACAGGAACTGCATCCGAGTATTTTGCAGTTGATGCATCAAAAGTAACACCGATACCGGAAGATATGTCTTATGAAGAGGGCGCAATGATTGAGCCTCTGGCAGTAGCTGTTCATGGTGTTAAACAGATGGGCGATGTAACAGGAATGAATATTGTGGTGATAGGAGCCGGTCCGATCGGAAATCTGGTAGCGCAGTCTGCAAAAGGGATGGGAGCAGCTAAAGTTATGATCACAGATGTCAGTGATCTTCGTCTGGAAAAAGCAAAAGAGTGTGGAATTGACGTATGTGTCAACACAAGAAATAAAAATTTCGGGGAAGCAATGGTAGAAGCCTTTGGACCGGATAAGGCAGATGTTATCTATGATTGTGCAGGAAATAACATTACAATGGGACAGGCGATCAAATATGCAAGAAAAGGAAGCGTGATTGTGCTGGTTGCAGTTTTTGCAGGAATGGCTGAGATCGATCTGGCAGTTGCAAATGATCATGAGCTTGATATCAAGAGCACAATGATGTACAGACATGATGATTATGTAGACGGAATCAGACTGGTGAATGAAGGAAAAGTGCATTTAAGACCGCTGATCTCTAAGACGTTTGCATTTAAAGATTATCTGAAAGCATACCAGTACATTGACGATAACCGTGAGACTACAATGAAAGTGATTATCAATGTGCAGGAAAAATAAAATACCCTGCTGATCATAAGCATTATGTAAGACAAAGATATAATAAAAAAGACTGCTGTAAAGAAGACATGAGTAAACGGAAAGACGGAGGAGGGCAGCAGGCAGGAGGAATTATGGAGAGTAAAAACGAAAATGTAAAAGTTCCGTTGATCAGTAAAATCGCATATGGATTTGGCGATGTAGGATGTAATTTCAGCTGGATGTTCGTCAGTAATTTTCTCATGATTTTTTACACAGACGTATTCGGAATCAGTATGGCAGCAGTCTCTGCCCTGATGCTGTTTTCGAGATTTTGGGATGCGATCAATGATCCGATCGTGGGTGGACTGACAGATAAAACCAAAACAAAATGGGGACGTTATCGTCCATGGCTTCTCATTGCAGCTCCGATCACGGCCGTGCTTCTGATTATGACATTCTGGGCACATCCGGACTGGTCGGACAGATCAAAGGTTATCTATATGGTAATTACATACTGTCTGCTGGTACTTGGATATACTTGTGTAAATATCCCGTATGGCACCCTTTGTGGAGCAATGACACAGGATATCGATGAACGTGCAAAGATTAATACATCACGTTCAGTATCTGCAATGGTTGCAATTGGAATTATCAATATCATTACAGTTCCACTGATTGGAAAACTTGGCAGTCAAAGTGCTAAAACCGGATACCTACTGGTAGCAATCATATACGGATGTATTTTTGCAGCCTGTCATTTCTTCTGTTTTGCAAAAACAAAAGAGCAGGTGATTATGCCGGAAAAAGAAAAAATATCCATAAAAGTGCAGTTAAGAGCGGTGATGCAGAACCGCCCATATATTCTGGCATTAATCGGACAGGTGTTATTCGGATTTACACTTTATGGAAGAAATGCAGATGTTTTATACTATTTCACTTATGTAGAGGGAAATGCATCCTACTATACTACATATTCCATGTGCATCATCATTCCATCCATTATCGGTGCTGCATGTTTCCAGCCTGTATTCCGCAAACTGAACAATAAAGGAAGAACTGCATCCATTTTTGCTCTCCTCACTGGAATTTCCATGCTCTGTATGTTCTTCTTTAATGTAAAAGAAACACCGGCAGCGTTCTATACACTTGCAGGAATTACACAGTTCTTTTTCTCTGGATTTAACACTGCAATCTATGCGATCATTCCCGACTGCGTAGAATACGGAGAGTGGAAAACGGGCTTAAGGAATGATGGTTTTCAATATGCATTTGTGTCACTGGGAAATAAAATTGGCATGGCAATAGGAACTGCGCTACTTGCAGCACTTCTTGGAAAATATGGATATGTGGCAAATCAGGTACAGAATCCGGCTGTCCTCAGTATTATGAGACATTCCTTTACTACAATTCCGGGAGTTTTATGGATAGTGACAGCAATTGTACTGTTTTTCTATCGCCTGAATAAAAAACGTTACAATGAAATTGTAGAAGACCTGAAAAAAAACCGGGTAAAATAAAGAGTGTCGTGAAGTGAATTGCGAATATCAACAGAGTCTCCTTGAGCAACATTAAAAAATCTGCTTAAGGAGATTTTTATGTCTGGAGTTTTTGTGGTTGTATTTTTGTTTTATATGGGTATAATGGTGAGATAAGTCTGCAGATGAAAGGAAGACAATGTTGACAATATAACGAAGGAGCGGAGTATTATGCTGAAAAGATTCACCAGATATGTAACCCAGAGTGTTGCCGGAATGATCGGGATTTCCGTTTATGTTCTGGCAGATACTTTCTTTATATCTGTATATTCCGGTGCTGATGGACTGGCAGTTCTCAATCTGATTCTGCCGGTTTATGGACTGATCTATGCGATTGGGGCTATGATCGGGATTGGTTCCGCTACCAGGTATGCCATAAGCAGGGCAAAAGGAAAAAATACAGAACATTATTTCGTACAGTCAGTAACCTGGAGCATACTGGCTGCAGTTCCATTTATGCTGATCGGAATCTTTATTCCGGACAAAGCATTGGCTTTGCTGGGTGCAGATGCCGGACTGATCGGACTTGGACGAAACTATGTGAGAATTATTCTGATCGCAACACCATTCTTCATGTCAAATTATACATTTACTGCATTTGCCAGAAACGATGGAGCGCCTTCTGTTGCAATGATCGGTTCCATCAGTGGAAGTATCTTTAACATTATATTTGATTATATATTCATGTTCCCGGTCGGTCTGGGATTTTCCGGAGCCGGACTGGCTACTGCAATCTGTCCGATCGTAACAATGAGCGTCTGTACCATACACTACAGAAGTAGCAGAAACCATGTAGGATTCCATTGGAAAAAACCGTCATTCAGACACCTGATTTCCTGCTGTCAGCTGGGAGTTTCCGCATTTGTCGGTGAACTGTCTTCCGGTGTGATTGCTATTGTATTTAATTTTCTGATCCTTGGAATAGCGGGAAATATGGGTGTGGCAGCCTATGGAGTTGTGGCAAATCTTTCTATCGTGGCATTTGCAATTTTCAATGGTCTGGCCCAGGGAGCACAGCCCCTGATCAGTGAAAGCTACGGAAAAGGCCAGCTCATTCAGGTAAGAAAACTTCTGAAATGGAGCCTGCTCGTATGTCTTGCTGTAGAAGCACTGACCCAATTGATCATCTGGACTTCAACCGACACGCTAATCAGCATTTTCAACAGTGAAAACAATGTTCAGTTATTGAATTATGCACACACAGGACTGCGTCTGTATTTCCTTGGATTTATAGTGGCAGGAATCAATATTGTACTGGTGGCATATTTCTCAGCAGTAGATGAACCGAAAATCGCGATTGTCGGATCATTCCTGAGAGGAATTGTTGCTATTGTTATCTGTGCAGTTATACTTGCGAAATTATTTGGATTAAATGGAATCTGGATCTCTCTTCTTGCAGCGGAGACGGTTACGTTTCTGACGATTCTGTTTCTGGCATATAAAGACAGAAGAAAAAGAACCGAATAACACTGTTGAAAAGGAATTCTTGTATAAACCTCCAAACTGATGTAAGATAAGGTTACTCAGTTTGGAGGTTTTATTTTTATGTTTAACGAAATAAAAGATTTCGCTGCGCCGGAACTGGATGTATATGCCAGAACATCTGAAGTGCAGCTTTTACGATACTATGAACCGGAACCGGGAATTTTCATTGCAGAGAGTCCGAAAGTAATTGAACGAGCCCTGAAAGCAGGATACCAGCCAATCTCTTTTCTGGTGGAGCATAAAGATCTGGAAGGAGAGGCACAGGAAATCCTGAAACAATATTCGGATGTGCCGGTTTATACCGCGGAATATGAACTTCTGGTCAAGCTGACAGGATTTGCCCTTACGCGCGGAATGCTATGTGCAATGCGCAGAAATCCACTGCCATCTGTAGAGGAAATCTGCAGAAATGCCAGCCGCATAGCAGTTCTTGAAAATGTTGTAAATCCTACAAATATCGGAGCTATTTTTCGCTCAGCAGCAGCTCTCCATATGGATGCAGTACTTCTGACTGGCGGCTGCAGTGATCCGCTTTATCGACGTGCAGCCAGAGTCAGCATGGGAACCGTATTCCAGATTCCTTGGACATATTTTGATAAAAAAACTGTATGGCCACAGGATGGAATGCAGACTCTGCAAAATATGGGATTCAAAACAGCGGCAATGGCTCTGCGTGACGATTCTGTAGGAATTGATGACAAAGCACTCCGGTCAGAAGAAAAACTGGCAGTCATTCTCGGAACTGAAGGTGACGGCCTTGCATCACAGACCATCGCAGACTGCGATTATACAGTAAAGATACCAATGTCCCACGGAGTAGATTCGTTGAATGTAGCTGCGGCAAGTGCAGTGGCATTCTGGGAGCTGGGACACAGGTAAGATATAACTCAGGAGGAAATGAAAAATGTCTTTGGAAAAAGCAGAAAAATATCTGGAAGAGAAAGGCTTTCTTGACCATGTGATCGAACTGGAAGCATCCACTGCCACAGTAACAGAAGCAGCAGAAGCCCTTCATGTAGAGCCGGGTATGATCGCAAAGACTATGTCCTTTTTGCAGAACGATAAAGCAGTCCTGATCTTAACAGAGGGTACAGCCAGAGTAGATAACCGAAAATATAAAGATACTTTTCATATAAAGGCAAAAATGATTCCATTTGATGAAGTAGAAAACATCATCGGTCACGCTCCGGGAGGGGTATGCCCGTTCGGAATTAATGAGGGAATTGAAGTCTACCTTGACGAAAGTCTGAAACAATTTACCACAGTATATCCGGCTGCCGGCAATGATCACAGTGCAGTAAAGCTCACAATCCCGGAACTGGAACAGGTAGCAGAGGCAAACGGATGGGTGGATGTGTGTAAAGAAACAGAAAACTGATCGTTCATGGTAACACCCATGCATTACATTTATATGAAAGAATCGGTTTTACCAGACTTGGCGTGATTCCCCAGGGATTCAGAATGCCGGATGACATTATGGACAAATACAAAGAACTTGTTTTTTCTTCACTCATCTTTATCTTCTTTGAAATAGTGAATATAAAAGGTGGAAAATTAATGAAAACAGTAAAAACTCCTGCGGGGATATTTACGATCAACAAAGTGAAAATTCCCTCAGCATACACATGTGCAGCAGAACAGAAAATAGAATATATCAGTGAAAATCATGTGCAGATTATCACTATGAATCAGGCAGTATCATTTGGAGATCAGATATTGTCCCCGAGAATCTGTCAAAGCTGTATGAATCCTGAAAAAATTACAATTTATCCACTGGAAATAGAATACTTTGGGGAAAAAGTGTTTTTTAAGGATCACTATAGTGTAAAAGAATGGAAAAAAGGCGATCCATTACCGGAAATCCATGAATGGTATCCGCACATAAAAAAAGCCAGATGCAACCCGTGCAGGAACTGTGGAAGATGTTAAAATTGCACACTTGTTACTGTTTACTCCATTCACAGTAACGTACACTTCTTTAAATGACAGAAACAGAATGATAGGGATTGTTATCAACAGGAAACAGGAATATAATATTTCTGTTAAGCAATATTTATCCAAAAGCAATAACTTAAATGGAGATAAAAAATGGATTACAGAAAATTCGGCGAATGCTATTACATAAGAATGGATCGTAATGATGAGATCATCAGTACAATCCTCGAAATATGTAAAAAAGAAAATATCAGATCAGCCACTTTTTCCGGGATCGGAGGATGTAAGGATGCAGAAATTCAGACCTTTATCCCAGAGACAGGCAGCTTCGAGGAACAGCGCATTTCCGGAATGCTTGAGTTGGTATCTTTAAACGGTAACGTGGTCACAGGTGAAAATAATACTTGTTACCATCATACCCATGCAGTATTTTCTTATAAAGATGGTGAACGACATTGCATGGCAGCAGGTCATATGAAATCAATTACTGTACTGTATACTGCAGAAATCGAACTTCATCCGGTAACAGGCGGAACTATCCGCCGCAAATATGATCCTGAAACAGGGACTGGATTCTGGGATTTTAATTGAATCAAGTAAGTCCCATGTTTCAATTGCGAAAAGCAATAAGCAGTGGGTAGATGTATGTAAAGAAACAGAAAACTGGTAGTTGACGGTATGATATGGAAAATGGAGGACAGAAGAATGGGTATTGTAATCAGAGAATATCAGACAGAAGACGTAACAGCAGCTATTACAATATGGAATCAGGTGGTAGAGGACGGTGTAGCATTCCCACAGGAAGAAAACCTGACAGAAGAAACAGGAGATGCTTTTTTCAAAGAACAGACTTATACAGGGATCGCAGTAAACACTGACAACAATGAAATTGTCGGTCTCTACATCCTGCACCCGAACAATGTAGGGAGATGCGGTCATATATGTAATGCCAGCTATGCAGTAAGGAGAGACCTCCGTGGTGAACACATTGGCGAGAAACTGGTTCTTGACTGCCTCGCACAAGCGAAAGTAAAAGGCTTCCGTATTATGCAGTTCAATGCAGTGGTTGCAAATAACACCCATGCATTACATTTATATGAAAGAATAGGTTTTACCAGACTTGGCGTAATTCCCCAGGGATTCAGAATGCCGGATGGACATTATGAAGATATTATTCCGCATTATTATGTGCTGTAGAACATAAAAGATTTTACTGCACCGGAACTTTTATAGTTACGGTAAATTAAAATATCTGTCAGGAAAGCAGGTGTGTGAAATGGGTGTGTATTTAAATCCCGGCAATGATAAATTTTATAAAGCAATCAATTCTGAGATTTATGTAGACAAAACAGAACTGATACAATATACCAATCGTGTTTTTAACACCATGCAGCAAAATGTCTGTGTAAGCAGACCAAGACGTTTCGGAAAGTCTATGACTGCAAATATGCTGGCTGCATATTACAGCAGAGGATGTCAGTCTGAAAAATTATTTGACGGACTTAAGATAAAAGAAGATTCATCTTTTTCAAAATATCTGAACAAATATAATGTTTTCTTTATAAATATGCAGGAATTCCTAAGCCGCAGTAAGACAGTAGAGAAAATGGTCCTGCGATTAAACCGGATTCTGATGCGTGACCTGAAACAGGAATATCCTGATGTGGACTATTTTGATGAAGAAGATCTTGCTGAAAGTATGCAGGATGTATATCAGCAGACAGGATGTCAGTTTGTGATTATTATAGATGAGTGGGATTGTATTTTCAGAGAATACAAGTCAGATAAAGAAGCACAGGAGCAGTATCTTGATTTTCTGCGGGATTTTCTTAAGGATAAATCTTATATTCATCTTGCTTATATGACAGGAATCTTGCCGGTAAAGAAATATGGAACACATTCTGCCCTGAATATGTTTGATGAATTTTCTATGATTTATGCAGGACCTCTGGCGAAGTTTGTGGGTTTTACAGAGACAGAAGTCAGAGAATTATGTGAGAAATATCATATGGATATGAGGGAAATCAGAGAATGGTATGACGGGTACAGGTTTGAAAACTGTGAGCCGGTTTATAATCCAAGGTCTGTGGTAAACGGCATGCTTTTTGGTTCTATCAGAAACTACTGGAATATGACAGAATCTTTTGAAGCACTGCAGACTTATATAGATATGAATTTTGAGGGGTTAAAGGATGATATTCTCAGTATGCTGGCAGGAGAGCATATTCCTGTTAATACCGGAAATTTTACAAATGATATGACGACATTCCGGGATGAGAATGATGTTTTGACCTTATTGATCCATCTGGGATATCTGGCATATGATTCTACAGAACATTGTGTGTATATTCCTAATAATGAAATCCGGAATGAGTATGCAAATGCTGTTTCTGTATCAGACTGGGGTGAAGTGTCAAAAGCTTTAAAAAATTCGGCAGATGTCCTGAATGCAATCTGGAATCAGAATGAGCAGATGGTTGCACAGGGAATCCAAAGAGCACACTTTGAGACCTCGCATCTTCAGTATAATGATGAAAATGCATTAAGTTATACTATTTCACTGGCTCTGTATGCGGCTAGAAACTATTATAGCGTATATCGTGAACTGCCAACAGGAAAGGGATTTGCGGATATGGTCTTTATTCCGAGAAAAAAATTTCCTGATAAACCTGCTCTGGTAGTGGAATTAAAATGGGATAAAAGTGCCAAAGGAGCTATTTCTCAGATTAAACAGAAGCAATATTGTAAAAGTCTGGAGGAATATGCAGGAAATATTCTTTTGGCAGGGATTAATTATTCGAAGAAGGATAAAGAGCATCAGTGCATGATTGAGAAGATAGTGAAATAACAACGCTATATATGATTTATTGTTACTGTTCACAGCAACACGCTTTGCGATGCAGGAAATATGAACCTCCTTGTGCAATGCCCAAGGAGTATCATTTGCTTCGCAAACTTAATTTATGCTAATCGCATAAATTCGTGCGGTATGTCTCGGGATTTTGGCATATTCATGCCAAAACACCTCGCGGGACAGTGGTGTGTGAACAGTAACCCAGTAACTATAAAGTTCACATAAAAATCAGAGAGGAGAGTGTACATCTCTCCTCTTTTATGCTAGAATATAATTTGCAATTTGCCCAGAGGCTTTAGAGAGCACAGGCAGACTTATGAATAATGCAAATAATATTATGAAGCAGCTTCCCAGGGAACAGCGGCCGTATGAGAAATGCTTTATGCAGGGTGAGGGTTCATTAAATGACACTGAACTGCTGGCAGTAATCCTGCGCAGCGGCACTTCAGGAAAGAATTCACTGGCACTTGCACAGGAGATCCTGAAATTTATGGAGTCGTCCTCCTATCCCGGCCTTATGGGGCTTATGCATGTATCTGTACAGGATCTTATGAAGATTCATGGAATCGGACAGGTAAAAGCAGTACAGTTAAAATGCATTGGAGAACTTTCCAAAAGAATTGCCAAGGCTGCTGCCAGACCGCAGATAGTTATGAACAATCCCTCCTCCATAGCAGCTTATTATATGGAAGAACTCCGCCATGAAGAGCAGGAACTGGTGATCTGTATGATGTCAGATGTGAAAGGACATTTTCTGGGAGATAAGATACTGACCCGGGGAACTGCAACCGGTTCGCTGGTAACACCAAGGGAAATCTTCATGGAAGCCCTGCGCCGCCATGCAGTCAGTCTGATATTGATACACAATCATCCAAGTGGTGATCCTACACCAAGTCCGGATGACTTACAGATCACAGCCAGGATTTATCAGGCGGGGGAACTGCTGGGAATACATCTGCTGGATCATATTGTGATCGGGGATCAGAGATACTGCAGCTTCAGAGAAGAAGGATTATGGAATACATGTACAGAATAAGGCAACAACAAAGGGGCAGAATATGCTATTTGAGAAAACATATGGAATAGATTTGGGAAGCAGTTCCGTAAAAGTCTATTCTTTTTTCAGAAACAAAACTTATATCGAGAAAAATATGATCGCGTCCAAGGGACACACGATCATTGCAATGGGAAATGAAGCATACGATATGTTTGAGAAATCCCCCACAGATATTACGGTTACTTCGCCAATGACATTTGGCATGATCGCTAATCTGGAACTTCAGGAGATTGTTCTTTACAGTATGATCCGAAAGATCGATCATATCCTGGGATTTGGCGCAACAATGTATTTTACTGTTCCTCTGGATATGACTGCGGTTGAGAAACGGGCATATTTTCATGTGGCGAATGGTCACTGGTTAAAGAAAAATCGCGTATTTATGGTAGAGGCACCCATTGCAGATGCCATTGCCATGGGTGTCAATTTGGAAGATCCGGAAGGAAATATGATCGTAAATATCGGTGCACAGAGTACAGAAGTATCGATCATCACCGGAGGAAAGATCATTATCAGCAGGAAAATACCGCTGGGAGGCAGACAGATGAATGAATCTGTCTGCAGTGAAATACGTAAAAGATATAATCTGCAGATTGGCACAAGGACTGCCAAGAGGCTTAAGATGGTCATGGGACGCCTCAGTGATCCGAAAAAGGAAGTACGTAAGGTTGTAGGAATTGACTGTATTTCCGGACTGCCAAGAGAAGAAATCATTTCTTCTTATGTGGTAAATGACGGTATCATGAACTGTCTGAATGAGATTGCGGCAGAGATGAAAACATTTCTGGAGCGAATTCCTCCCCAGATTTCCTACCATATTGCGAAACAGGGGATTTACATAACCGGAGGCAGTACCAGACTTCCTTATATTGATAAATACCTTGCCAGTTATACAGGATTCACCTTTAATCTGTCAGATTTTTATGAAACCTCGGCAGTTACAGGTCTGGAGAAAATAATCAGAAATAAAGAACTGCGTGAATGGGCAGTACCGGTTACGCAGAGAAAACTATAATTTTTAGGGGTGCATCAATGAAAAACCTGAAAAAGAAAGTACATTTTAGGATTAAATTAAAAAGTAAACATCTTCTGGTCATTATGTCGATTTTCTGCGTCAGCTGTATTGCTGCCACTTTTTCATCCGGCGTAACCACTGCACCGCTGCAGGATGCCGCCGGGATACTGATCGTTCCATTTGAAAACAGCATCAATCGGATCAGTTCAGTTCTGAAAGGAATGCAGGACCGTATGCGTGATAAAGAAGAAATCCTCAGTGAGAACGAAAATTTAAAGGCACAGATAGACAGTCTCACAGAACAGAACAATAAACTGATCCAGGATCAGACAGAATATGTAAGATTACAGCAGATGTATAATCTTGACCAGCAGTATACCGAATATCCAAAGATTGCTGCAGAAATCATATCCAAAGATCCGGGCAACTGGTATGATACCTTTATGATCAACCGGGGATCTGCAGACGGCATTCGTGTGGATAATAATGTACTTGCAGATAAAGGTCTGGTCGGGATCGTGACAGAGGTCGGAACTCACTGGGCGACTGTACGTTCCATTATCGATGACAGCAGCAATGTCAGTGCCATGACTGTCAGCACACAGGATAACTGTGTGGTGGAAGGAGATCTGGAACTCATCGATGAGGGTAAATTAAGCTTCAGCCAGTTGTATGACCAGAATAATAAAGTAACAGTGGGGGAACGCATCGTTACCTCCAATATCAGTGAGAAATATGTAGAGGGACTGTTTATCGGATACGTCAGTGAGGTGGAACAAAACAGCAACAATCTGACCAAAACAGGTACCATTGTCACACCTGTAGATTTCCAGCATCTGAAAAATGTACTTGTCATTACAGTAAATAAACAGGATTCTGTTAATGACAATGCTCAGGCAGCTCAGGAGGCGACTGCAAATGAAGAGTAAGATAGCGTTATTTTTTATGATCCTGATCAGTTTTCTTCTTCAGTGTACTCTTCTTCATGTGATATCCATCGGTTCTATCACGCCGAATCTGATCCTGATCCTGTGTATATCCATGGGGCTGATGCGCGGAAGAAAAAGTGGACTGTGGACAGGATTTTTCTGTGGATTTCTGGTAGACATGTTCTATGGCTCTGTGTTTGGTTTCTACGCTCTGATCTATATGTATATTGGCTTTTTAAGCGGATATGCCCACAGGATCTGCTATGATGATGACATAAAGGTTCCGGTTATGCTTGCAGGTATCGGGGATTTACTGTACGGACTTTCTGTCTATGCATTGCAGTTTCTGCTCAGGGGACGTCTGGGGCTCGGAACCTATTTATACCGGATTATTTTACCGGAGATTTTTTATACAGTGATCCTTACACTGATTGTTTACCGGGTATTTCATTATATTAATTATCATTTCATGAAGAATCCATCAATGAAGGAAAGTGAGTCTATTTGGGTACTAAAATAAAAAGATTTTTTAAAAAGATACGAATAAAACGTACCACAGTACTGGTACTGGTTTTTGTATTTATGTCAGCCACTCTGGTCCGTCAGCTTTTTGAACTGCAGATCATCCAGGGAGAGGCTTATATCAGCAAATTTGAATCAAGAACAACAAAAAAACGTGTGATCAAAAGTACGCGTGGCAATATCTATGACAGAAATGGTGAGGAGCTGGCAACAAATGTGCTGGCTTATTCTGTTACCTTTGAGGATAATGGAACTTATGATTCTACCAGAGAAAAGAATCTTACACTGAACGGGATTGCCTATAAAGTCCTGAAAATCCTTGAGTCCAACGGGGATTCCATCAGTACCGGCTTCCATATTGTTTTGGATGAGAGCGGGAATTATACTTTTGATGTTGATGAGGGATTTACTCTGAATCGTTTTCGTGCGGATATTTACGGAGAACCGTTGATTGATAACCTGACAAAAAAACAGAAAAATGCCACTGCAGATCAGATGATCGAGTTTATGAGCGGAAAAGAGGGATTTTCCATTGTTCTTTACGGCGATAATGCTTATACCAAAGAAGAACTGACATCCCATGGACTTCCGGAGAACCTGTCAAAGCAGGATGTACTTGAGCTTTCCAAAATCCGCTATGCACTGAGCACTAACAGTTTCAAGAAGTACATGGCCGTTACGATCGCTTCAAATATAAGCGAAAAATCTGTAGCTGCAATCAGAGAAAATCAGCCGGAGCTTCAGGGAATTGACATTGTAGAGGATTCTGTCCGCAAATACATTGATGATGCAAGCATGGGACCAATTCTTGGTTATACGGGACAGGCTTCTTCAGAAGAGCTTGAAGAACTGAGACAGAAGAATCCTGATTATTCAAATGATGCGATCATCGGTAAATCGGGAATTGAGAAATATATGGAAACTTCTCTTCAGGGAACAGACGGTGAAGAAACTGTCACTGTCGATAACCTTGGTAAAGTACTTAAGATTGACGACAGCACGAGAGTAGAACCTGTCGCAGGTAACGATACCTATCTTACCATAGACAGCAGCTGGCAGTCCGCCATCTACCAGATACTGAAACAGAGAGTTGCCGGAATCCTTTTATCCAAGATCGAAGCATCCAAAACCTATGATTTCAGTGTAAATGATGCTGCACAGATCAAGATACCGATCTATGATGTATATAATGCCCTGATTGCCAACAGTGTCATTGATATCAGTAAATTCAGTGATGCCAACGCCTCCGATACAGAAAAAAATTTATATGCCAAATTTCAACAGAAACAGCAACAGGTTTTTGATACAATAACTAACAGGCTGACAGCTGAGAATCCACCGACCGTAAAAGATGAAGATGATCAGATCCAGGAATATCTTACTTATATCTGTGATGATCTTCTCAGAGATACGCTGGGGATTATCTCAAAGAATGCCATTGATACCTCTGACAGTACTTATCAGAAATGGACAACCGATAAAGATATCAGTCTGAAAGATTATCTGACATATGCGGCAAGTCAGAACTGGATCGATATTTCCAAATTTTCTACAGAAGGAGATTATCTGGATTCCGATGAAGTATATCAGGCTCTTACAGATTATCTGATCGATTATCTTAAAAAAGACACCAATTTCTCAAAACTTCTATATAAGTATATGCTTCAGGAGGACACCATTTCCGGAAGCGAGATCTGTCTGGTGCTGTATGAACAGGGAGTTTTATCAAAAGATGATGGCAGTTACGAGGCACTGGCCTCCGGCTCCATGACAGCTTATGACTTTATGATCAATAAAATTTATACTCTCGAAATAGAACCTGCACAGCTTGCGCTGGAGCCATGTTCTGCTTCTGCAGTAATCACAGATGTCAAAACAGGGGATGTTCTTGCATGCGTATCCTACCCGGGATATGACAATAACCGTCTGGTAAATAACATGGATACGGATTATTATGCGAAATTATCTACAGATAAATCCAGTCCGTTTTTCAATAAAGCAACCCAACAGACAGCAGCACCGGGTTCTACATTTAAGATTCTGTCTACAATTGCCGGAATGTCTGAAGGAGTGATCGATGACGGAACATACATTAACTGTACCGGCTCCTTTGATCTTGTAACACCTCCGATCAACTGCTGGAACAAACAGGGACATGGAGAGATCGAGATCAGGGAGGCGATTGAGCAGTCCTGTAACTATTATTTCAACATGGTTGGTTTTAAACTTGGTCAGGATGCAGACGGAAACTTTTCAGAAAACCGAAGCCTGAGTGTACTGCAAAAATATGCTTCAGAGATTGGTCTGGATAAGAAAACAGGTATCGAGATCACAGAATCCGCACCTCATGTGTCAGATTCCTACGCAGTCCCGTCTTATATCGGACAGGGTACCAATGCTTATACCACCAGTCAGCTGGCACGTTATGCAACAGCGATCGCTACCAGTGGAAATGTTTATGATCTGACTTTACTTGACAGACAGACAGATTCCAAGGGTAATACTTTAAAAAAATATGAGCCGGATATCATTAATACAGTTGATGTATCACAGAATGTGTGGGATGATATTCACGACGGAATGTACCGGGTAGTACAGACTCACAGACAGTTTGACGGACTTGGCGTGGATGTGGCAGGTAAAACCGGTACAGCCGAGGTAAATATTTATCATCCAAACCATGGTATGTTTGTGGGATATGCCCCGGCTTCAGATCCTGAATATGCGATTGCAGTGCGTATTGAGAATGGATATACTTCCGGTAATGCGTGTCTTGCAGCTGATGATATTTTTAAATATATCTTTGAATTAACTGATGAAAAGTCTATTCTTACCGGTGTTGCGGCAAGTGATACCAGTGACACTTCGAATGACTGAAACTACCATACAGGAGAATACCAGAAGAATGGAAATTTTTTCAGGGAGGAAATTGTAACTATGAGTGAAGTCATTGTGATTACTTCCGGCAAAGGCGGAGTAGGAAAAACCACAACTGTCGCCAATATCGGAACAGGTCTGGCTATGCTGGGCAAAAAAGTTGTTGTGGTTGATACAGATATCGGTCTGCGGAATCTGGATGTTGTTCTGGGCCTGGAGAACAGGATTGTCTATAATCTGGTGGATGTCATTAACGGAAGCTGCCGTCTGCGACAGGCTCTGATCAAGGATAAAAGACATCCGGAATTATGTCTTCTGCCATCTGCGCAGACAAAAGACAAATCCGCTGTGTCTCCGGAACAGATGATAAAACTGACCGACGATCTGAGAGAACAGTTTGATTATATTCTTCTGGACTGTCCGGCAGGAATTGAACAGGGATTTAAAAATGCGATCGCAGGTGCTGATAAAGCCCTGGTAGTTACCACGCCGGAGGTTTCTGCGATACGTGATGCAGATCGGATCATCGGACTCCTGGAAGCCAACGAGATCAGAGATATCAGCCTGATCATCAATCGCCTGCGGCCGGATATGATTGCAAGAGGTGATATGATGTCCGTAGATGATGTAACGGATATCCTTGCTGTTGATCTGATCGGAACAATTCTGGATGATGAACAGATTGTGATTGCCACAAATCAGGGGGAGCCTCTTTCCGGGAAATCTTCTCAGGCAGAAGAAGAATACATGAATATCTGTAAACGCCTTTTAGGTGAAGAGATTCCGTTTGCAGACATTAACAGGAAGCAGGGGTTATTAAGAAAAATAGGTAGTTTTTTCAAAAAGTAGCCTGTATTTATAAGGGGGAATCTGTGTGAAAGCTTTTTTTAAAGAAAAGAAGCGTTCAGCCGGATATGCAAGAGACCGCATGAAGCTTCTGCTGATCTCGGAACGTATCGACTGCTCTCCACAGATGATGAAAATGTTGCGGAATGATATGATACATACCGTAAAAAAATACCTTACTATTGATGAAGAACAGGTAAAAATCCAGATTACGCAGGAACCTGCAGTACTCCATGCGTATATTCCTGTTTTAAACAAAAAGGATAACCGTTTGGTATCTTCACAGTTACTAAAAAGGACAGATAAATTATGTTAAAGCAATATAAATTAAGATTTTACAATTTCAGACTGATCATTTTCCTGCTGGCGATCAGCCTGATAGGAGTTACACTGGTAGGCACAGCAGCATCGGACCTGCGATCAAAGCAGTTTGCCGGAGTAATACTTGGACTTATTGTCATGCTGATCCTTTCTTTGCTGGATTACTCATGGATCATGAACTTTCAGTGGATCATGTATGGATTTAATATTATCATGCTGATCGTTGTGCGTATTGCGGGTGACAGTGCTAACGGTGCCGCCAGATGGATCGGTATCGGATCTTTCCGATTTCAGCCGACAGAATTATCAAAAATTATCCTGATCGTATTCTTTGCAAAATTTTTTATGGATCATGAGGAGACACTGAATACACTTAAAACGCTGGCATTATCCGGCGTATTACTGGCAGTACCTCTGTTCCTGATCCTGGAACAGCCGGACCTGAAAAATACAATTACTGTTGTAATAATTTTCTGTATTATGATCTATGTTGCAGGTTTAAGCTATAAGATCATCGGAGGAGCACTGCTTATTGCTGTTCCATTGACCATTATTTTTTTATCAATTGTTGTCCAGCCGGATCAGAAACTGCTCAAGGATTACCAGAGAAGCCGTATCATGTCTTTTTTGTATCCGGAAAACGAAGAATACTCGGATGATATTGAACAGCAGAATAACTCTAAAACTGCAATTGCTTCAGGGGAACTGGTTGGTAAGAAATTAAGCGGTGATGACAGTACAACTTCTGTAAATCAGGGAAACTTCGTGGCAGAGAATCAGACAGACTTTATTTTTGCTGTTGCAGGTGAAGAGTACGGATTTATTGGATGCGTGATAATTGTATTGCTGCTTTTGGCAATTGCCTTTGAATGTATCCGGATGAGTCTTCGGGCAAAAGATTTGTCAGGAAAGGTTCTTTGCTGTGGAATCGGCGGCCTGATCGCACTACAGAGCTTCATTAATATCTGTGTTGCAACAGGTCTTGCGCCTAATACGGGAACTCCCCTTCCTTTTGTAAGCTATGGACTGACTTCGCTGGTAAGTCTGTATATTGGTATGGGGCTTGTACTCAATGTAGGACTTCAGAGCAGCACATACAATAAAGAAATTATTCAAAAAGAAATTGACAGAAGAGAGGATTACTTATGAGAACAAAAAAGAAATCTTCCGGTAAAATACCGGAAAAGAAATCTGCTGTTCCATACAAATCTACAGCTCCGCACAGACACAAACCTTCCAGACCGCTTCAGACAGTCAAACTGCCGAAATCGCAGATGCCATCCAGACAAACAGAGGAGCATCAGGCTTTGCTACGTACAAAATATCATAAAAAGCGTCAGAGATTAAAACATATATTCAGGATTCTGGTTGGTGTATTTGTGATTCTTGCAGCTGCCGGCGGTGTTTTTTACGGATGGAATATATTAAGCGGAAATTATTTTGGTACTCCTGAACAGGCTTTTGATTCTTCTGAAGTTTTCACAAATGCCCTTGCAGCTAAGGAAAATATGAGAACAGAATCTTTCGCCCAGAAATTATGCGTTTCCCCCAAAGGAAATGTTGATCGTATTAAGAATGCCCAGCTGGAAGATGGACAGAAAGGGCTACTGTTCAGTCTGAGCAATCATAAAGTACTGTATGCAAACGGCATTTATGATAAGGTGTATCCTGCAAGTATTACCAAGATCATGACAGCAATGCTTGCATTACAAAGTGGAAAACTGAATGACACTGTCACGATCACTCAGGATAATGTTACACTGGAGGATGGATCACAGGTCTGCGGATTTGTGGCCGGCGATCAGGTTACCCTTGATCAGCTTCTCCACTGTCTGCTTGTATATTCCGGCAATGATGCAGCTTCTGCCATTGCGGAATATGTTGGAGGCAATACAGAGAACTTCGTACAGATGATGAATGATTATGCCGCAAAGCTTGGATGTACAGGAACACATTTTTCCAATCCACATGGACTGCAGGATGAAAATCACTATACAACACCATATGATATTTATCTGATGCTGAATGAAGCATTCACCTACCCTGAATTTACAGAAATTACAGAGTTGCCGTCTTATACAGTAACCTATACAGGCTCAGACGGAACTGAAAAAAGCACCACGCTTACCGCAACAGACCATTATCTTACCGGAGAGGCAACAGCCCCAAAAGATGTTACAATTCTCGGTGGTAAAACCGGAACAACAGAAGTAGCCGGCAATTGTCTTGCAATCCTTACACAGAATGCATACGGAAAAACTTTTGTTTCAATTGTAATGGGAGCTGCTACGAAAGAACTTCTGTATCAGGAGATGAATTCACTGCTTCAGAATATCAACAGTTAGTCAATATAAAACGGATACAGTTATCATTAATTGTATCCGTTTTATGTTATAGAAAATTCTCCGCAATGTTTTTATAACACCTATAACATAATAAAGTCTTCCGACAGGGGTCGTACAAGACCATCCACTTTGCTGTTACAAGAATTCCGGTTACATAAAAGAACGAGGTGAAAGATCATGAATAACAATTGTATTACAACATACACAGGCAGACATATAGATCCATTACATCCGGATCCGGATATGATCTGTATCGAAGATATTGCACATGCCTTATCTTTGATCTGCCGCGGAAACGGACAGGTAAAAACTTTTTTTTCAGTAGGTCAGCATTGCATCAACTGTGCCAGAGAAGCCCTTGCGCGAGGATATTCCAGGCGTGTGGCATTTGCCTGCCTTCTGCACGATGCCAGCGAATGTTATTTATCTGATGTGCCAAGACCATTCAAGAAAACCCTCTCAGGATATAAAGAGCAGGAGAAAAATCTGCTGGATCTGATCTATCAGAAATATCTTGGGAGCCCATTAAACGCAAAAGAAGAACAATTATTAAAAGAAATCGATGATGATATGCTCTGGTTTGACCTTACATACCTGCTAAATGAACCCCAGGAAAGGGCAGCACCGGAGATTCATATTACAATAGATTATACGGTACGGGCTTTCGAGGAAACAGAAAAGGAATACCTGGAATTGTATAGCTTTTTTACCCATTGAAAAAAAATAAATATCTCGGGATTTTGGCATGAATATGCCAAAACACCTCGCGGGACAGTGGTGTGTGAACAGTAACATATTTTCAACAAAATTTCACAAAAAAATATAAATACCACTTGTGTTTTTGAATAATATGCATATAATATCACATTTTCGATTTTATCCCGTAAAATCAAGGGAAAACGGGTGTTAAACAGGTGTAACTACACCAAATTTACACCACAGAATATAGCATTACATCTATAACAATAACTGAACATTTAAACATCTGAATAAGTCCATGTACTTGAATAACAACAGGTACGTGGGCTTATTTTAGTGCTTAAAAATATTGTCAAAGAAATGATAATTTCATAGAACAAAAACAAGGAGGAAGAGACAATGAATAAAACAATATATGAAGCAGAGTTTACCAAAATGGTACATGATAAAATGAGAGAAGCTAATAGATTCAAGGAATATGAGAGAATACCAAAAAATAGGATAGGTGGAGATTACTGGAATACATACTGGACAATCCGTTATATGCTTCGCACAATAGAGGATATTTTAACAAATGGAGATAAACTGGTATTATTAGGATACTTCACTGTAAAGCCTAAATTTTACAAGGAAAGAACATCATGTCCTGGAATGGAAAGAACAGGAAAAAATGTGTATGAGATTCCAGAAAGATATAAGGCAAAGTTTAAATCTGGTACTGTGTTAAATCGTGCTTGCGAAGCGTATGGAGATTATCTCAAAGAAGAAGCAAATAATAAAGATGATGAATATGAAGAAGGAGAAGAAGAGTAATGAGATGTAAAGATTGTGAATATGTAAAATGCTATGCTGTCAATAAGAAAATGTATTATTGTGACAATAGAAATAGAACAAATCTGATGGGTAAACTGGGCGAGGATAATTTACCTGAGACAATTCCTGAGTGGTGTCCAATGGCTGACAGGACAACTGCTGCTGATAATAATATAGATAAGAAAGGATTAGAGAAGTAATGGAATCAAACAATACAGAAATGAAGATGCAGTATATTCTTGATGAAAATAAAAATCTGGCAGAGATACCACTAACAGATATGCTACCTGTAGAGCATCCGATTAAATGTAAATTAATCAGTGCATTTGAAGTATTTGTAAGAGTACCGCAGACAGAAAACTATTGGATTTCTAATTACGGAAGAGGTGTAAATAACCATAGAAACCCAAATATGAACAAATTCTATGAGCATAAGCAAGGAAAATGCCATTATACTATTTATGAAGTGTGGCGAACACCAGAAAAAATCAGAGGGAAACTAACAGGCAAAATCATAGTTGAAACCACTAAGAGAGAAACCAGTCCAGAAGAGTTAGTAGCAAAATGCTTTCTGAAACAATATAGAGGCAGAGGTAAGGTCTGGCATAAGAATGGTGATTTTGCGGATAACTGGTATAAGAATTTGATATATGTTACTGGTGAAGATTTTAGAAATCTGAAAGCAGGTAAGATTACATGGCAGGAATTAGGCTATGAGCAGGAATATATTGAATATGTCAACAATGCCAAGAATCAAGCAATGACTGCGTATGGTTCTATTTCTAGTCGTTGTAAAGGTGAAAATAACAGTGAGAGTGCGCACAAGTGTTATGATGATGTTGAATTGTGTCAAGAATGGAAAGATGATCCGCAGTTATTTGTCAAGAGATACTTGGAATTATATTATGAAGTACCAGGCGAATCAATGGCTGTAGACAAGGATTTATTTGGTAATGGAATCAAGGTGTATTCTCCAGAGACAATCTGTGTTCTGCCACAAGGCTTAAATACATTACTTGCCAACAGTAAAAAGCATTATAAAGATGGGGAAACACCAGACAATGTACTTCCTCTTGGAGTAAGATATAATGGTAAAGTCAATAAGTATTACGGACAGATTACTTATTTTGGTACAGAAGATATAATTGATTTACCATATAGGGATACAATAGAAGAAGCATTTGCAGATTATAAGAAGTTCAAAGAATGTGACATTGCAATTACGGTGTCAAAATACAGAGATAAGATACCAGAATACATATATGAGAAACTGCTTACGGTGAGAGTAGAGCCGTATTAATATATTATAGGCATATCAGGGAGTACAATCCTTGATGTGCCTATTTTTTTACGTTTTATACGTCTGCTGCTGAGCGGTACTCTTTAATGTAAAACTACCGCCCCTATAAACACGTATATTAAATTTTAAGAGCGAATGATACACATATAAGAAAAATCTTCATATGATACATAAAAATCCATTATAAAGCAAAATACGAGGTTTGAGAAGCATTCTGAGAACATGATTTATTATCATAAAGGTTGATCTTCATCAGAAGGAACATAGACACAAATATCCTGTATCTGACAGTGCAGAATACGGCACAAGTCATTAACTGTCTTCATAGAGATGTCTTGATTATGTTTAAGACGATGCAAAGTACTATGAGACATATGATGCTTGCTTGTCAAAGTATACCAGTTTTCATTTGTTTTTTTTAATGTTTCCCAGAATGGGCTGTAATCTATCATGGCTGTTCCTTCAAAGATATTTGATATCATTACCATAAAATAGATTCTTATACTTGAATATCTTCGTAATAACGAATATAATGTAAGTATTACAGAAATGTGATAGTAAATACAAAATGTCGAACAAATTTGACAAAAAGAATTGCATATTACATATAGCAGTAGTATAATCAAATTGTGAATTTTATGTGAAATGTTTATTCAATTGAATATAGCATAGCCAGAGAAATCTGGTGACGCAAAACTACAGGGTCTAAGCGAATGTATGACAGCCAGTTGCAACTATGATAATTAAGGCATTGCTTCAAGTGTGATTGGGGCAATGTCTTTTTTTATAAATTCTTACAGGGAGAGATGCGTATGATGAAAAAGTTTTTTAAGAAAGTGTCTATTTATACTATGTCAGCAATGCTTGTTTTTTCAACAGCACCAGGAACAGTGCAGGCGCATTCAGGAAGAACTGATGCAAGCGGAGGACATCATGATAATAAAAATGTCAGTGGTTTAGGTTCTTATCATTATCATTGTGGTGGGAATCTAGCACATTTACATAATGGTGGTGTATGTCCTTATAGTAGCTCTGCTACTACCGCAGATACATCATCTACTTCTGCGGTAAGTACAACAACGTCTGGAGGAATGGGAACTTTTAAATTTTCTGGTGGAGTAGCAGATGTATCCAGTTCAACAACATCCACAACTACAACGACATCTAATTCAATACAACTAAAGGCAGGAAGCAGTATTGCAATTTCTAAGGATCTGATAAAGATTGTACAAGATGTATTGAACCAAAAAGGATATGATTGTGGTTCTGTTGATGGCATTGCAGGAGATAAGACGAAGAATGCTATAAAGAAATTCATAGACGAAAATCAGACTGACAGTACGGACAATACGATTGTAAGTATGGTTGCTGAAGGACTGGGGATTAAATAATGCAAAATAAAATCAAAGGAGAAGAAACGGTATGAAGAACAGAGTTGTGAGACAGCTATTAACAATGTGTATGGTAGTCTCATTAGCGGTAAGTACCCCTATGATGAGTTGGGCAAATGAGACAGAAGCAGTTGAGCAGAAAAGTAATGAATCAGACATTATTAATATATCTGAAAAAGGTGCAAAAACATCAATATATGAGGATAAGAAATCAACAATTGCAGTGGAGTCGGCAGATTATACTTTAGATGCATCTAATATTGTGTTAACCTTGGAAATAAAAAATATGTATCCTAATATTTTAACTGTTAAAATTCAAAACGCAAAAGTTGATAATGCTCAAACTGCATTTAAATGGGATACAAATGATTATAAAGCTGGGGATATTTGTGATAGTTGCTGGTATATTATGCTTGAAGATTTACAGGAAACAAATAATACAGATTTTAAACAATTATCATTTACTATGACTGGAACATTAAATGATGGCACAGAAATATTTTCTAAAAACATCATTATAGATAGAAATGCTTTTAAATCTCTGGCAGACGAAGATGACGAAGCATCTGAAGCTGAAGTTACCCCAGAAGCAACAGAAGAAGTTGCAGAAGAACCTGATAAAAATACAGAAATGTCTGATACAAAGAATGATTTTGATAAGGATAACTCTGACATAGAAGCAAGACTCTCTACACTTGAAGAAAATACAAAAGAACTCGAGGAAAAGAATGAAGAATTAGAGTCACAGTATAATGATCTCAAAGATGAAAATGAGAAATTAAAAAAGCAAAATAAAAAGTTGAAGAAACAAGTAAAGAAATTACAGACTTCTCAAGACGAAGCCGATGTAAAAGTGACAACAACTCAAGAAGAATCTACATCTGCTGCTGAAACGGAAGAGACAGAAGCAAAAACTACAGAAGCTGAAGATACATCAAGTGAAAATATACAGAAAGCTTCAATTCCAGACCAATATATTGAAAAAGAAGATGTATATGGGGATGATGGTAAATTATCTTTTACATATCAATATGAGTATAATGATAAATATCAATTGATTGAGAAAAAATGTGTATATCCGGATGGTAGTGTTACTAACGATGAAAAATACGCATATGATAAAAATGGAAATAAAATAAGAGAAGATCATGAAGACAACAAGGATTCGAGTTATTCGTATTATACAGAATATGAATATGAAGATGGAAATTTGATAAAATCAACCACATATAAGCCTACAGATAATAGTATTAAATATACATTTTCATATTCATATGATGATCAAAATCGTATTATTCAAGAAAATATGGATAACATAGAGTATGATAACAAAGCCACCACAAATTATTTCTATGATGATAAGAATAATATTATATATACTGAAAGAAATAATGAAAGATATGAAGATTATACATACGATACAAATGGAAACCTTATATCGCAGATGAGAAGCAACGGTACAGGAACTGAGTGGAAATATGAAAATAATATAAAAGTAGAAGAAACATATTATTATGAAGGAGAGCTTTTATATACAAGCAAACTAGAATATGCTAGTACTAATCCAAGTACGGCTGTAATTAGTGATGCAGAAATAATAAAAGTTGTTCAACAAGCATTAAATGATGCAGGATATAATTGTGGTACACCAGATGGTATATTGGGTGATGGAACAAGGAATGCTGTAAAGAACTATATGGAAAGCAATGGAAAATCTTCTAATGGTGAGATTACAGAAGAATTAGTTGGAATGCTAAACATAAATGATAAGATTAAAACTGCAAAAGAATTATCGAAATATCGTACAGATATCAGTTACGATATGCTTATGAGAAATCCGGTTGATTATATAAATACACCAGTAAAATTTTCTGGCTCTGTTGTCCAAGTAATTAATGAAGGAGGGGGAAACAATATTAGATTGGCAATTAATTCGGATTCTAGTCAAACAATTTGGTGTTCTTATTCAAAACTAGATATGAGTGGCAATTTGATGGAAGGAGATCAAGTTACGGTGTATGGAATTGCAATGGGAACAGAAGATTATATAGCTATTACTGGCGAAAAAATCACATTGCCAACTATTACTTGTGAAAGAATGGATACATCTTTTGGAACATTTGAAAAATTTCCTGGATTTTAATGATTGAAAAGAATCAGTTGTTGTAAAATTAGGCACAATTATTACAACAGATATAAGCGTTGGTAAAAGATTTGCTGATTACTATAATAATGGTCTTATTGATGTGGGAAATTGTGAATTAAAACTATTGAATGTGCAGTAATCATCAGTAATGTTACTACAATAAGGGCTAGACTGAAGGGTTTAGCCCTTTATTACAAGAAGAGGGACAGAATAAAGTATGAAAAAATTAAAAGGTATTTTATTAATTCTTTTATTAGCATTTGGATGTTTAGGATTTTCACGAAATGTACATGCAGAAACAATAATAAAAGAGGGTAAAACAGTTATTTATGGAATTGATGATGATAAAACTTTGTTTTCATTTAGGCATGATGGATATTCCGTATATCATATCTCGTTTGAAATCCGTCTAAAAGACAGTTCAGACATGTCTTATGCTAGCAATGATGATTTGCTGTTTTCTCTTGATGATTCTAGCTTCTATAGTTGTGTAGAAACTAGAGCAGGTATAAGCGGAAGTGGATATATATATGCAGGTGGAGAGAGAGAAGAGGATTTAGAAATTAATGAAAAATATGCTGTTAATGTCTATAATTTTTCACATTGTGCTTACATAATAAATTATAAAGTTTTTGAATATCAGGGATTGGCTGATAATATTAAATTGCCATCTCAAATAAACTTAAAGCTTAATACTACAAAAACAATAAAACCAAATTCTATTTTTCCATATGGTTCATATCCTGTGATTGAATGGAAATCACAAAATAAAAGTATTGCAGAAGTTGATGAAATGGGAAATGTTTGGGGTAAAAAAGTTGGTGTAACTTATATTATTGCTACATTGGATAATGGCTATCAAAGTAAATGTAAAGTTACCGTTACTGGACGACCACCACAAATGAATTATAAGAAATTCACAATGGTTACACAAACCACGCTGAAAGCGGAATTGCTTTATGCAAATGGTAATATAAAATGGTCAAGCAGTAATCCAAAAGTTGCAACGGTAAACAGCAAAGGTACTATTACAGCAAAAGGCATTGGAGAATGCACGATTACAGCAAGATATAAGAAAGTAAATTATACTGCGAAAGTCATTGTAAAAAGGGAATATCCGAATTATTATGCCAGATTGATAAACTATAATACCCGAGATAATTATTTTGTTGTAAACTTTAAAAACAAGAGTGGTAAACCAATAACCATTTATCCATCAAGTGCAAAAGTGGAACATGTAGCATATCGTGCATATGACAGATATTTAAGATTATCAGGCGGTACGGCTATTACTATTCCTGCTGGCAAAAGTCGAAATGTCAATTTTTATGTTCAAGGCGGATTGACATGGTATGATTATGGACGATATACGTTATTTTATCAAATGGGATTTGACGGTGGAAAGTATGAAGCTCATGTGTGGGATTCCAATAGTGTATTTAAACGTGGTGGAAAATGGTATCATACGGAAAGAACTAATTAATTAAGCAGCAGACGTTCGGAACATTCAAATTTTACCCGTATCGTGAATATTGAACACATCACGCCCTACACGCCACACGCCCCTTCTACAGAAATGTAAACCACCCGGGGTATGTCTCCCCTATGTCCTGGTACTTCACACACTTCCAGAGCAGACAGCAGAGACAGCATAACACAGCACCAGAGAACACACAACACAGCAGGAGAACACACAACACAATAAACAGTATTCCATCATGTGACTGCCAGAATACAAAAAGCTTATAAGCTTCTGACCATCCCACCAGACAGCATGGAGAAATAGCAAAGCCCCTATAGCTTATGGAGATGGACAGAGAACACCAGACAGAAACAACAGCGGATCACAGGAGAAGATACAGAAGTATAACCCTCCAGAGATGGACACGACAACACACAACACACTTAATATAATAAGGCTAGGAGAATCACACACATAATTCTCTTAGCCTTAATTTTTTCTGTACTGGATAGTATTACAAATAATAATATATAATAAATATCAGATAGCAAGAAATGCAATAATACAATCGGAATAATATAACAGAATCACCAGACACAACACCAAACATAACAGCACCAGAAAACAAAAATTCTCACAGAGACAGCACAGAACATTCACAGCAACACAATAGAAAGCTACGCCCCAGATAACAGAAAGCAGACAGCAGACACAGAAATAGCGCACAGATACAGGAGAGCAATAGACAACAGCAGATATCAAATTGCTTTATGATCTGGCACACTGGCAGAGAATCATATAGACACTTGCTCAAGGTTCTGTCATTGCTCTGTTACCCTGTCAATGTGTCAAATGTGCCTTGCTTCATTCAGTCACACATCATCACATAACTGACATACTGATACATATACTATTATATATAATACATATACCATACTGTGCCATGCAATACATACTGCATATACCATACCTGCACACATTGTTATATACTATGCTATACAGTACAGTGCATATATACTCATGCGCTCATATACTCTGATGCTACCACACCACATGATCTGTTATTACTCCATCAAAACATACACATCATACCTGTATACACGTCACCTTCTGCCATGCTCTATATTATAATCTATCATACATATATAATCTGATTCAGAATCAGGATAGACAACAGCAGACATACGGCAGAAGGACATAAAAAAGAAGCGGTATATTTCAACCGCCTCTGTATCATTCACCAAGGATATAATTGACTGCTTTCTCTGCTCGACTGCTTGCAGATACGATAAACTTGTTATCATTCTTCAAAACCTGTAACCAGTTCTGTATATATGCTGTTGAGTTCTTAAAGGTCTGAGGTGTTTCAATTCCTAACATATTCATGAGTGAAGCACTTCCAATCTCTGCAACTAATTCTTCTTTGCTATAGGTTTCGCTTCCAAAACTTGCAATAGCTCCTGTTTCCAATCTGTCAAGTCTGCTCTTATGTCCTGTGCTGTGTGTCAGTTCATGAAATGTTGTACTGTAATACTCATTGATATTTTCATACTGTTCTTTCATTGGTACAACTACTCTGTCACAGGATGGGCTATAAAAGGCTTTATTGCTTGGCAGTTCCTTGAAGTCAAGATGTTCACGATTCACATACATTGTGATGATCTTGTCTGCTTCTTCTATTGGCTCTCAACCTCTTTAAATGGTACTTCTAAAGGTTTCACACCTTCCACCTGTGAGATATGAAAGACGTTATAATATTTCAGTACAGGTATCTTTCTGACTTCCTTTTCTCCTGTCTCTTCGTTTGTTTCTTCTTTTTGGTAGATCTTCCAAAATACAACGATTTCTGACTTCTCACCTTTTTTAATATGACCGCCAAGATCTTGCCATTGTTTGAATGTGGCATACTCTCCAGAATATTTCAGAAGAATCTGATTAATGATGCTGTAAGGTTTCTTTGTAATTCTGTTGTATGCTCCTGATCTAACTCCTGTCCAAGGGCGTTTCCAAGGGATGTTTCCTTTTTCCAGTTCTGCAATAATTCTATCTGTTACCATTTCATATACATTTGCTTTTGGTGTCATAACTAATAACCTCCATCTTTTGTGCATCTTTTGTTTGGTTCTGTTGATATTATAGTACATTAAAATGTGTACTTTGTAAATTGGCATAGTAAACAAAAATATGTACATATTTTTATCAAAAGTACACCAATATATTTACCTTAAATAATTTGAAATATGGTTTAAACTATGGTATGATATTACATATATTGAAATGAATTTGAACGTTAAAAGGAACGGTGATAATAAAATGTTTGCGCAAACTGTGAAAGATATTATTGAAGAAAACAAGAATAATGGTAAAACAATCAACCAGAAAGATCTAGCTGAAGCCCTTGGCATGACAAAACAGAGTTTTTCTAATAAGATGCAAAGAGATACATTTACTGTTGCAGATGTTGTTAAGATTGCGGATTATTTAGGTATGCAGTTAATACTAAAAGGTGAAAATGAGTATATCATAAAATAAAGTATTCTATATAATGAGTGATGAAAGAGAGCAATGTTGAATTGCTTTCTTTTTTTATGCCCTGAAATAAGTACATAAAAATATGTACAATATATCCAAAACAGAGTAAATTATTTTGTGTACTTTACCAATTTACAAGGTACATAAAATAGTGTACTATAAACTCATCAAATGAAACACAGCAACACACAAGAGCAACAGCGAAGGGTGAAAATGAAGTAGCGAAAGCACACCAGAGACACCAACATAACATTGGATAAGGGTAAGCAAAGATACATAAAGTTATCGAGATGGGTTTAAGACCTGCCAAGGCTGATGCTCCTATAAAAAAAGAAAATCAAATCTCAGGAGGATAAAGAATATGTGTAGAACAATGAAAGAGTTAGAAAATGCAGTAGCAGATTACAGAAGTCTTAAAGCAATGAAAGAGCAGTTAGAGGAAGAACTGAAAGCAGTAGAACGTGAGATCATCGGCTACATGGATACAAACGAAAAGATTTCTGAAACTGGTAACGACTTTACAATAAAGCTTTCCACCTGTGAAAGAAGAACAATTGATACTAAGAGACTTGAAGCAGATTTAGGAAGCCTTGCAGAGTATCAGAGAATCAGCCAGTACAGAAGATTATATGTTAAATAATAAGTGGTCATAGCCACTATAAATAGGGCTTTAAGCTATGAGCGTTCCCACTCTTACAGGGTGGGAGGTAGTCAAAAGAACAGGAGGACAACAGACAATGACAACAACAAAAATTACAGCCCATACATATGTATGTGAATTACCAGATATGATTCAGAATCAAATTCTTGCAGAATGTGAAGAGACTTTCAAAAGTCTTGCTTTTCCAGTAGACATTGAAGAACAACTTGAAAACGTTAAAGGCTGTAAGATGTGTGACATTGAGGACACAATTGATGTTCAAAAGTATTATACAAGATCATAATCCACTGATGAGTCTTTGAGAATTAAGACGAAACTCCCCATATAAGGGAGTCTGGATAACATAAATCAAATTCGCTGTCCTAACGGCATAACGGGGAGAAAGAGGACTACATGAAAGCAAAATCAATCAAGACAGTAGAAGTAAAAGAGATCGGAGCCATTAATCTGAATAACATTGAAGCAGTCAATGGGAATCTTCTGGTACATATTCCAATTTCACATGCAAATGAAGGTTTAGAAGATCTTGTGAATAAGTTGTACAAAGACTTTCTTGAGAAGCATCCAGATGTTGACGAAGAAGAAATCTGTGTTGATGTGAATGTACAGTACACTTTCGGCGGATGGATGACAGGGATTAATTCAGATTTCATTGTTGACATTTATCTCTGGCAGGAATCAAACGAGGATGTAGTAGAAGATTACGATGACATTCCGCTTTACTTAAGCGAAGAGGGAACCCGTACAGTAAAGAAACTTATCTGGGATGCACTTGGCAAAATGCTTCTGAACATCTAATCATATAGCTGTGCTATCGGCATGACGGGCAAGGAGGACATACAGAAGTGAAAGACAATAAGAAACTTAGAAGAATCACATTGATACTTCTCATTGTAAAGCTTGTATGTGACGTTATATCACTGATTAGCTATCAGAGAAAGGATGATTCAACCAAACATTAATAGATAAGCAACAGGGAGGACAGAAACCATGAGAAGAACAGAAACAGTGATGACCTATGACCAGTGGGAGCGCAGATTTAAGAGACAAGTAAAAAGATATGTCAAGAGGAAATTAAATAGAGCATTTATGTATCTGGTTATGTTCTTCCTGATCACAATGCCTATCTGGATGTTTATAGATTACATCTTGAGAGGGTATTGAAATATATTCCTTCTGGAACATTGGAAAGGAAACAGACATGATAAAACTTACATGTAAAAACGGAAACATTGTTTATGTTGGAACGCAGGAGGAAGTCAGAACAATACATCATGCTATGTATCGTGCATGGTTGAAAGACAAAATTCAGATAACACCAACAGGTTATTTTACATATGAACGTATTCGCATTGAGGGATTCAATCTGATTCAGGGGATATTACTTGATAAGAGAGAAGGATATTTTGATCCTATGTCATTTGATGAAATCATGGAAATGTTTATTAATGGAAAATTCAGAACCTATTAGACAGCAATGGAAATAAATCAGAAAGGAAGCGTGAGCAGAATGAGTAAGAAAGACAATAAAGAACTGGAAAATACAAAAGTCACTGGGACGTTTGTAGTGGAAACAGATCATGGCATTGTGACTAATATTGCATATAGTGCCATCATGCAGCCGAATGTTAAATTCAGCGGAAAACCTATGAAATGGTTTGATGATACTAAACTGTTAAAGAAGAAGTAAAACGGAAAGCGGTCATTTTTGACCGTTATTCGTTCAGACAACACAACATAAGGGATGGGAAAATATAAGAGCGTGAGAGCCAAATTATTCCAGTAAAGAGCGGAAAGAGTGATGGAAAATGAAGCAGTCACCTAAATATGCAGGTAAATGGGACAAGGAAAAAAGAAATCTGAATAGTTACTTTCACTTCAATGACGGAAACTATGCGGAGATAGATGAGAGCGTAGAAAGTTTTGACTTTAGACGATGGCTCAAAGAAACAGACATATGTAAAGGAATCTGATAAGAATAACATGAGCGAAGATAAGAAACTAAATGAGGTCATCAGAGTGAAGAAACGTCCAAGTAACTTTGTAATGATGGATAAGACATTTCTGGAAGATGATAGATTATCTTATAAGGCAAAGGGATTATTGGCATATCTGCTCAGTAAACCTGATGACTGGAAGGTGATAGTTGGAAACCTTGTAAACAGTTCTAAGGACGGAAAAGCATCTGTATATGCAGGACTTAAAGAGTTAAAGGAATGCGGATATTACGAGAAAGTACCTGTTAGAAATGAGCAAGGAACCCGTATCATCAGATGGGAAAGTACAGTATATTCTATCCATGCTGTATCAATCACGCTTGGAGAGAAACGCACACTATACGAATTGGGTACAGTCAAATGAGTGAAATCATCACTGTGACTGATACATAAAGATTATTGCAATAATGCAGCAGAGAACATATGGGAGAATAATTGGTGGTATTCTCCCTGTACAATACCATACAGAGAGGAAAATTATCATGAGATCAGAAGATCAGAGAATCATTGAAGAAATCACAAACAAAGCAGTAAAGAATGCATTAGCGGAAATGGAACAGGCAAAACCTAAACCTATAACCACAACATTAGGATATATGAATGTAACATCAGCGGAAATAGATAAATCAAGTGGAATGGAATTTTATATTAATGTTTCAGAAGTATCTGATGCATGGATTGAAGTTATCCAGAGGGCTGTTTATATTGACAAATTTAATAACAAAGAAGCCAACAGATATGGTGCTGATTGGTGTGATGCAGGAGTAAATACATTAACACGTTTACATGTAACAATTAATCCTGATTGGAAAGTATCTATACGCTTGGAAGTTTACTATGAAGATAAGGAAAAGGATTACATGTTTGGAACAGTATATTTCAAAGTTAACATTGCTGATGATGTTGCATTAAAGGAAATTATTGTTGATGTAATCAGAAGCAGATTGTTTCAGTAAATCAGATGGGAAACAGAGAAACATATACATATGGGAGAATGCTTGACTGTGTTCTCCCTGTACATAAACAGGAGGATTATAGAAATGGCAGTAAAATATCCAGAATTTAATGAATTAAAAAAGGAATCAGCATTTGACTGGTCAGTAAAATCAGAGGGCGAAAGCTTTACAAAAAATAAAGCAATTATCAGATTTGATATGTTCACTCAGAACAGAAAAGTAAGCATTTCAAATGATATGAAGAAAGCTATCTTGACACTGTTAAAGAAGTATGTAGATGCAGAACAGACATCATATGCAGATGTAACCATTAATGTAGAGTTGCAGAAGGTATTTGATCGTAATAGCAAGCGTAAACCTAAAACGGAAATCTATTATATTCTGTGCGTCACTGTAAAAAAAATGAATGGTGAAACTTGTAATCTGAAAAATACAATGGAAATTCACAATGTAAAAGGCTCTGGATTATTATATAAATCCTGCAAGATTTATGCATATGATTCGTTGAAACAATTTATTCTTAAATAAAGATGGAGGTGCAGCAGACGTGATAGTATTAACCAATGGACTCTATTATATTTTGTTAGAGGGAAAATCAATTAAAAAGGTTTCTGATATAACAGAAGCAACAACTTTCCCATCATGTAATGTAGCAGTAAAAGAAGTATTTGCACATAAGAATAAATGTAAAGGCTATTATCCATATGATACAGAAGATATTACTTGTCCTGATCCGAGAACAGAACAGCAGAAAAGACAGAGAAGAATGTACACGCAGAAAGAACGCTCAATCATTTATAAGAAAGATAATGGTAAATGCTATCTTTGCGGAAAAGAACTTCTGTATTCAGAAATGACATTAGATCATGTAATGCCACTTGCGAAGGGCGGAGCCGATTGTATGGAGAATCTTCGCTGTTGTTGTGTAAATTGTAACAGATGGAAAGCAGACAGTTATTCTGGTGACTTTGAGGGCAAAGTAAGTAACATCTATATGCATCAGATGGAGGATAAGATTGGAAATAAGTTCATGTGGAGATTTGTAAAAAGGTATCTGGATAAGCAAATGACAGAGTTATACAGTAGAGCATAGGACTAATTAATTCATAGTATAGCAGTAGGAATTAAAAAGCATAGATAATATATATTAATTCATACTAAAACAGTAGGAAATAAACTATTCTTTGTGATATTTACATGATGTTGCAAGGAATAGTTTTACTACATATGGTATATAGATGTGAGATATTATGTAAACTTCGAGAATAGTCAGTAATAGCAAGGGATTATAGAATATTTCATAGTAAATTAGTAGGAATTAATAAGGTAAAAAAAATGACTGCCTTGAAAATAGAACGAAAAACGAAATTAAACACGAACTATTTTGTGTAGTATTTGTGTATTGCAGGAAAATGAGAAAAGTGCTGAAAAGCCTTGATTTATAAGGCTATCTGGGATTTTTCAGTTTATGAGAAATAGTTTGATAATCAAAGTAAATATCAGGGATTATAGTTCGTGATTAAAATATTTTTGGGTTACAAGAGAGCGAAACTACACAATATATAGTATGCAGAGCATAAATGGCACACAATATATAGTGCATAAAACAGTAACATCATCCCTGCTGCAAAATCAATAAATATACCATCCCCCATTTTGGTGACGCTGTATCTCAAATGAAAATTATGATGGTAAAAAATAAAGAGCCATCATAGAATTAATGGCTCTTAGTAAAATTATTCGTCTTCATCATCTTCATCATCGAGTTCCTCGTTAGGTTCCTCTGCTAATGAATCTTCATATCCACATTCCGGACACATCGTATCATATCCTCCATTTGGAACAAGTCCAATGTGACCACAAGCTTTACATTCCATTTCATCATAATCAAAATGCATACTCACATACCTCCTATGTAAAATTAAATGTCTAATTTTTACAATATCATAAACTTCCATAAATGTCAATATGAAAAGAGCATTAATGCAGGATATAAGGAATTGACTGGAAAGAAAGAGAATCAGTATATATAACCGTTCCCAAAATTGGGAACGCTATCATATCACTTTCAGAAAATCAAATTATTTATAATTCTGAAACCGATTCCCAAAAAGGAAACGCTCATACAGTTCACAGAAATACTATAGTAGTCATTCTGTGAACAGAACAAATATCATAGCATCCCCAAAAGAGAAGAATCTATATAGGAATCTATTAACCATCACACAACAGAACAGGAGAATACAAAATATGAAATTGATTGACGGAACTGTAAAATTAAATAAAAAAGTTATTACCAGTACATTCCTGTTACATGATGCTATATTGGCGTATACAGGTTTATGTATAGCAAGGTCACAACTTGATAAACAATATTGCTTGTGTATTTCCATAGAGGATATAGCACATTATTTAGGATTCAAAAAAATTAAGTGGTATGCATTGCATAGAATCAGTAGAGGATTGAAAAATCTACAAGAAAACAACATTATTACAGTTGACGAACCTAAAAATAAAAAAAGGTTAAGACATCATTACAAAGAGAAACTATTTCCTAGGTTAGAAAATTATTATTTATACGAAAAAGAATTATATGCAAAATCATATATTGATATTCCGATATCATCTATTAATATCCTTATGTATTCAAATGAGAAAGTAAAAGAATGTATTCCGTTACTCAGATATTTTATTGTCCTTATTGGAGCAGGTGGATATTATGCATCTGACAGAGAAAGGCTTACTCATCAATATGCAGGAATTTTATCACCAGAAATTTGTCATAGATATAATCAATTTTTGGAGAATATAGGAATAATACAAAAGGATGCTTCTTCTGATATGTGATTAAGGAAAAGTTGGAAAGCGAATCAAGGAGTTGGAAAGGATTTATGGGATAAAAGAGGGTAGACCAGAAAAACTACCGAATTATTCGGTAGTTAAATTACAATCAGATCTTGCTACTCAGATGGGAATTTCGGTTGATACCATTCAAAATTATAAACTTCTTTCAGATAGGACTCCGAAAGTTTCGGACTCCTTAAATCAAGAACAATTGGACATTTTGTCCAGTACTGAATTTCAGTATGTGACATTTTGTCATGTATTGGGAACCACATTATAATAAGGAAAGGAAACCGTTAATATGGAAAATAAAGAAAGAAAAACAATCATAATATTTACAGCATCAAAGGCAAGAGAATTACTCAAAGCAGGATTCCAGATTATTGATATCAAGCCTGATCATAATGATCCTACAAAGAAGCAATCAGTGTTTGTATTCAAGTACGATTATCGAATTAATGATTTTATCTAATTCATTTCTGAAAAATTCCCCAATAAAAAGAGAATATAAAAACATACAGATTAACGAGTGTCCGCTTTGCGTCCACTAACTATTTGAACTTGAAATTTAACAGGAACATTTCCATTTTAGACGGATTGAAACACACAGATTAAAGATACAGTACAGTGTGTTTCAATTAGTCTATTTTGGAAAGGGAACAGTGAAAGGAATCCTGTTTGATGCAAGAACAGCGTAAGCAAAAATAAGTAAATTAATTCAAAAAATGAATGTTTTTTTGTTTTGCGTAAGCAAAATGAAAAAATTTCATTTTTTAAAAAGTGCGTTTGGAATGAGCGTAGCGAATGACATATGCACTTTTGCGTCAATCTGTATGCCCGAAATTGATTAGCCTAAAAGGAGACACAAAAAATGCTAAAATTAAACAAGGAATACACTTACAAACAAATTTGTGAGGAGTTAGGATGGAATGTATTTACAGGTGGAGATTCCAAGAAAGCACAGATAAAAGAAATAGAATCTGCTTACAAATTTTATCATCCAGAGAATAAGAAAACACATAAGCCAAAGAAATCCTATATCTTTACTGAAATGATTCGAGAGACAGTACAGCCGTCCGTCAAAAATAACGGTGGCATCCGCAATACAAAAAATATTGATCCTATGATGGATTACATTCGTGCTATTTTCACAAGAGACAAGTGCTTGGAACAGCCGTTCACTATGACAGAACTGTTATGTGGCGTGTTGGAATTGATGAACAGAGAGAGTTATGTGATGGCTTATAAAGATGAACCGGAGATAGATGCTTATTGTTTGAATCATTATATACAGAGTACCAAATTATTTAAGGATTATTCATCTCATCTGAAAAAGGTACTCAAGGATATTGTATTGAAATCCATAGAGGTTTTAGGCAAAAAAGATTTTGCTGAATATGAGGATGGATATATCTTTTACTATCAAATTTCTCAGCCGGAAGAAACCAAAAACATTATTGGAAGGATTTTTTCGGCTCAAGTAAATGCAGAAATTAAGGAAAATGAGACACTGCGTTGTAACGATCTGAATGACAAATATTTCCTCTCTAACAAAATGACAGGACGGCAGTTGCTCATGATGATATACCGCAGCAAAGAACTTATAGCAGAATTTGATAAAGAAAAAATCAATGCGCTTATGAAAGACGAGAATGTAATTAAAAAGTTAAACACAGAAATTGAGGAAATCTATTCCACCCATGTCTATTACACGATTGATGATGGTAACCCGCTCCTGTCTTATTACAGAGCCGTATCTATCAATGCAATCGAAGAAATTACACTGGACGAATCTGAAATACAATCTCTTGCAAGAAAGATATGCCACATTGTCATAAATAAAGGTCGCAAGACATTTTTTCAGAATAAAAATAATCAGAAATATTATGATTCTGTCGAGGATAAACAGGATATAGTCACGATTGAGAAGCTTCTTTTCAGAAAGGGACTTCTGGATGACTTTGAGAACCAGGGATAAATGATAATACCATATAATAATATTGCGTGAAAATATTAAAGATAGTATGTAAATGTGTAATAATAGTGTGAAATTCCATAATATTTAAGATATTTTAATAGACAGTGTTAGTGTTACATATTATAATATTTATAAAAATATCTAAAGAGGAAGAGATGCGCTATGAAAGAATTTTTAATGCAAATTCAAAAAGACATGCAGGAAATACGGGATATCTATGAAAAAGAAGATGATAATTTAAAGGAAGATTACTATGCTTTTTATTATTGGGTATTAAATTCTATATATCATGTTGATTTGAACGATGTGAAAGACCATTTGATTATATACAACAATGGGAAAATAGATGCATTTGTTTACGACGAAGATGCAAAAGAATTGTATATTATTCGTTGCTTATATCAATTAAAAAATACAATTAATGTAAGTAATTCTGATGAATTTTTAGAATCTCCATTGAAATATTTGTTTAATGATGAATATTCAAATTCTGATTGGTTGAAGCAGATGCTTAAAAATGTGAAAGGTGATTCTGACTTTTCGATATATGTTTATTATTATATAACCAGACCTTCAGGTACAATTTCAAATGAAATAAAAAATTATTTTGCTGATTACAGGAAAGATTCTTCTTATAAATTTGGGGTAATACCTAAACTTAATTTTTTGGATGATATAGAAAAAGAATATTATGAAGATAATACAGAAGAAAAGATTGAATTTGATTATGATTTTACTTTGCTTAATAGCCATATGATTGATCTGAAAGCGGAGCAGGGGAATAAACAAGATAATGTAAATACCATGTTTTTTGCAATTGAAGCATATGAAATATATAAAATGTTGAAAAAAAGTCAAGATGTAAAATATGATTTATTTGATGAAAACATTCGAGAATATTTGGGAACCAAAGGAAAATATGGAAAAACAAATAAGAACATGGAAATAACTTTATTGAATGAAGTTGAAAGAAATCGTTTCTTTTATTATAACAATGGTATTACTATCATATGTGAAGATTGTAATGATGAGCGAACTAAAAATAGAAAAAAGATACATATAAAATCACCTCAGATAGTCAATGGATGCCAAACTGTAAATACAATCGCAAAGGTTATCTCTGAAAAATTGGAATCAGAAATGGAAAGTGAAGTAGCAAAAGAATTTAAACATTGTTTAGTCTTGACGAAATTGTATAAGGTTAATAAAGAAAAAGACGGTGAGAAAATAATTTATGAACATATTGTTGAATACACTAATTCGCAGACTGGCATTACATTAAAAGATTTTGCGTCTAAAGACACATATTTTCTTGATATACAGAAAGATTTGAAAGAATATGGCTTCTACCTTATTGTAAAACAGAGTGACAAGAGGAAATTTGAATCTATCGATACCAATGAATTTGAGAGAATGAAAAATATAGCACAAGATAAATTTTCTACAATTGTAGGTAGAAATATTGCGAAACCAAAGGATCTGTTTATTCCATTAGACAAATTACTGAGAGTCTTGATGGCATTTTATTTTGATGGTTATGATGCGTTTAAATCAAGCGCATCACTATTAAATAAGAATTCCACCAAATATTATGTTAATTTTTCAAAGAAAATAAAGGATTATTTCACTCCTGAGAATATGATTAATTTGTATTTAATGTATGTAAAAGCAGGTGGAATTGAAGTAGGACGTTCTAGTAGATATCCAGTGCCATATCATTTGTTGGATTTTATTGGAAGAAGAATCAAACTTGATGATAAAGAGAAATATGATTTTAAAAATGTTAATTCTAAGCTTCAATACATGTTCAGTGCAAAAGAAATTTTTGATGAAATATATGACTGCTTTACACAGATAAGCGAAGATTATGGAACGGAATATATAGAGCAAAATGATGTAGATTATCCAACAATGACTAAGCATAGAAAAATTGACAATGATATACTTGAAAAGTTAATTAATGCAAAAATGAAAGAAGCTAAGAGAAATAATAAGCAGTGTTTTCTTGAATTTATTTTATAATGTGTTGTAACTCACAGAATCAATTCTATGCTGAAATTCCTTATATATAACCTTAAATTCTGGACGAAAACCATTTACCCTAACAACTTTACCTTTAAAGCATTTGCGTTGAAATTTGATGGTTATTTCTTCAATATATTGTGAAGAAATGAGTATAAGATGGCTGCTGCCATACCAATATTTATATCTGTTCTGTCAGAAGCAGAAAAATAAGTTGCTGAATAGGTATCATCTATATTATAATATGTTTATAGCAAAACACTGGGAGGTGATAATATGCCATTACTTAAAGAAGAAACTTATACTATAGATGATATATATGCATTACCAGAGGGAGAAAGAGCAGAACTGATTGATGGTCATATTTACTATATGGCTCCACCTACTAGAAAACATCAGGAGATATCAGGGGAATTGTATGCAGATATTAAAGAGTATATTCGTTCTCATGGTGGACGATGTAAAGTATATGCAGCACCATTTGCCGTTTATCTGGATGAAAGAAGTAATACCTATGTAGAACCGGATATTTCTGTAATTTGTGATCCAGATAAGCTTGATGATAGAGGATGCAAGGGTGCGCCAGACTGGATTATTGAGATTGTGTCACCTGCAAGTAAACAGATGGATTATTATACAAAGCTATTCAAGTATAGAACAGCAGGTATTCGTGAATACTGGATTGTTGATCCATCTAAGAATCTGGTTATAGTGTACAATTTTGAACAGGGCGAAACAGAACAGTATACATTACAGGCTTCTATTAAAGCAGGAATTTATGATGATCTTGTGATTGATTTCGGAAGTATAGAATTATAAGTGATAATATGACAAAACGTGCAAAAGAATATATGAATGCAGTAATTGAAACATTACAGACAAAATATAATATGACTGAAATTGAAGCATACAAGGCTGTGAAATCATCTTTTTTGTATGACTCATTGTTGTATTATGTAGATGAAACCATACATGATGATATTGAAATGAATGCAGATTTCGTATACGAGGATTATAATAATCCAGAATTGAAAATGATGTAAGCAGCAGAATGTGAGATTCTATTAGAGGATTAACATATGAGTAAGTTTTTTGGTAGTGCAATACAGGGACTATTAGAAACTGTTGCAATTGAAAAAGGTAGAATTGCTTCAAAAGAAGTAATCAGAGAAGCACCAAACAGTGAGACTATATCAGCAATTAATGAAGTACAACAGATGAAGCAGAATTCTTCTCTAGGAAAATCGTATACAGATATAGACGGGATGATGAAAGATTTATTGTCATATTGAAAAAATCCATTAATAATCTGATTGCTTGAATAATGTGATTACAATTTAATATGAGCAGTATGAAAGCCCTCGGGAGTTAATCCTGGGGGCTTTCTGATTCTTCAGGCATATTGAATTTTTTAAAAAATTGTTGTTTTATTTCATATAACATATTAGCAAGTTGAAGTTGAGTAGTATTTACAGTATCTTTTGATGCATCATTTTGAGGAATTGGAAATTCCACGTTATAAGAAATCTTTGAAATTACAGTAAATAATGTTAAGAACTGTTTGGCTTTAGAATAAATTTTCTTTAAGTCGATATTGGGAGTATCGGAATAGTCATAAGCCAATTGAACATATCTATATACTGCAAAAACATATTGCTCTATGTCTGATAAAATGGATTCTAGTTCTTCATATGAACCAAAATCAAAATTGGCAAGTCGATAATTAATAGAAAATTCATTTCCACCTTCTGTAAAAAAACTATATACTTTTGCTTTGGCATTGAATAATTTAAAATTGTTTTTTGTAATAGAGATTAATTCTCTAAATTCTTCTCTATATTGTTGTGCATGCTTTCCTCCTTCATCCGCTGGATATTCAGAAAAAATATCTATTTTTAAAAATTCAGAAATAAGTGCAGGAAGTCGAACATAATTTTCTTCAATAGAATAAATGGATCGAATAGCTTCTGCCTGTTGTTTTAAAGTTAAATAAGGAAACATTTTTGACATTGAGCCTAAAAGTGTAGAGATAGCTGTTTTTAATTCCTTTATATTTTTTTGCATGGAAGTTTCATCATTGCAAACATAGTAATTATAAAAATATTCTTCTGAGTAAGAATCAAGTTCCGAAAGTTTATATCTAGTCTGTAAAACTTCACACGGTATAGAATTACCATCATCAAGTTGAACTATTGCATGCGGATGTAAATATTTTAAAATATATTTTTCAGTATCCATATCTTCTTCTTTAGCAAAAGAATCAAAAATAAGGAATAGATTTTCTTTGGAGATATTTTTGGTTCGATGATTTTCTATGTTTGGAATCCAAGATTTATTTTTTCCCAGTTTTTCTGATAGTTCATAAGCAGTAAGATGGTGTTCTTTTCTTTTTTTTACAATCAAATCTATATAATCTTGCGTAAGTTTTATTTTTTCTGCAAACATGGCATCACCTCATATGTACAAAATACTTATTATATTATACATACAAAAATAAAATATGTAAATAAGAACATATTTTCTACATAAATATGTATAAAAGTATTGACATCATCAATTATGAGTGATATGATGGGACTATCAAATGAAGGAGAACATTAAGAATGAGATCACGAAGTAGACCAAACAAAAAAAGAAGCCCCAGAGTTCCTACACACTGAGACTTCTAATAAAATGAAACGAGTTTCCTAGGCTCGTTTCTATGTAACTGTACAGACCCACAAAAGAATCTATACTTTATCTAAGCACACTAAGTATAGCATTAAATTCCTTACGATGCAAGTTTCTTTCGTGGCAAGTCTGCCAAATTTTCCATATATAACTGAATACAGTAGATTAATATACTATCTGCTGCTTGATTTTATTTTGTACTATGAAAACTGAATAACAGGAGGATCACAGTATGGTTGAACCAACATCCATTATAAATAGCATTTACATTATTTTACACGAATATGATCGTATATTAAAAATGCAACTGTGATCATACCACATAATGCATCTACTATCGTACCAAGACTACCACAGTCGAGTGGGATATACATATATGTACCTCCTTGTATTTTATATTTATGTGAAAGGCTAATGCCTGAGTTGTGAAATGTAGGCATAATCATATAGTTGTTATCTCTCGATTATATAAGCTTAATAGTTTACATCGTAAACCTGATAGCATTCCCTGTGGTATATAAGGATGTTGGCTCATGCCATATTAAAGCCGAAGAGATTATGGCAATGTATCCAAGGTTACGCTATTATGTGCCATCTTTGAGAGATGATGTACTCGAAGTGGACATCATGGATTTACTACCTGGTGATATGGCGTTGGTAAGTGTAAACCTTTATTCATTTAGAGATAGTGAAACATTTACCATTCCACTAAAGCACGTATTCAAAACCCGTAAGCAAGCACATAGAAGCAGAAAACGATAGGAGAAGTCTATCAAAAAGCAGCAAAATGAGCCAGAAAAGGCGGATGTTTGAAACAAGGATTTCATCTTGATTATATGGATGGAATCAAAAATTTTTACCTTTCAATGGTCAGTTATACAACACTATTGAAATTGTATTACTATCCTATAGCACACTATGGACTAACTAATAAACAGGAAAGTGATAAATACGGGAGGTGATTTATCAAATGAACAGATTGGGTTATGTGATTCTAAAGATTTTGAAAAAGAAAAACTGTACCAGTCATTTTCACAGCATGACATTACAGGAAATCATGGAAATGTCAAAATCATGCAGAACAACAACTTCTCGAAAAATAAAAAAATTACGAGAGCAAGGATATGTAGAGCGTGGATGCGGAGATTGGCAAGCATACACATACTACATTACAGAAAAAGGTTTGAAGTTAATAAAGAATGAAGAGGAGAACGAACATGCTTAAAGATTCAACGGCAGTTATTGGTTTAGGTTTAGGCGGTATGACTGTAACTTATGAGTTCCAGGAGAGAAATTATCTTACATATTCGGTAAACGGATCAGAACAAGATATTAAAAGTATTCCCAATGCTAAAAATAGTATGAGGCTTGAAGGATATGACGGTCTTGCAGGAAATAGAGAGCTTGCCTATGAAGCGTTAAAACGTAACAAACATATATTGAAGAAACTTAAAGAAATAGAGAAAAAAATCAATATTGTGATTGCTTCTGGAGGCGGTTCATCAGGATCAGGATGTATTACATTTGTAAGTGAAATTCTGGTGCAAAATCCAGATAAAATTGTTGTTCCAGTAATTCTTATGCCAAGACAAGATGAGTCAATTCAGAAAAGACTGAATGCGTATAACGTTGCAAAAGAACTTATGCAGATTGAAGAACTGGGTGCCATCATCTTTGTAAATAATGAAGCTTATTCAGATTTGAAAAAGATTAATACGATTCTGGTAAATATGTTGGATGCATTTTTAAGTGATACTTCCTATTCCAGTGGATCAAACTTTGATGATTCTGAAAAAATGAAGATGCTGAAAGATAACGGTGCATTTGTGATTGCTATGTTATCTGATAAAAATTCAGAGAATAACAAAGTAACTACTTCTGACATGGTAAAAGCATTAACTGTAAAAAATATTTTTCTTCCTATCAATGCAGATGGTATTGTTGGAAATCTTGGAATCATCAATCAAGGCAAAAATAAGATTGACGAGCATGAAATTGAAAAAGCTATTGGTGTTCCAGAGAACATTTTTACGGGATCTAATGGAGCGGTCAATATAGCTTGTGCATCAGGATTATCTTTTCCAGTTGAATATATTAAGAAACTTGGTAAAGATGCTTCAGATGAACAACGTGCTAGACTCAATCGTAGACAATCTTTAACTCTACTTGATGATTTAGAAGAGATTGAAAGTCCGGTTGTTCCAGATAATAAGTCAGTAAGCAAGCGTAAACGTACAAGTCTGGAATTATTGGAAGGGTTAGATTGAGAAGTTACGAACAACTATGAACAAGTAACAGATAGGGAATACACAAGTAACATATAACAAAACAACAAGAAAGAACACAGGAGGACATAGCAATGGGAAATCTTTATATCACAGTCGAGGAATTTATGAAACAGGTAGGCAATTCACACGTAGATGTGGAGCCGAATATATACGGTGGTGCTGCAATGCAGATAAGTAATGCAAGTGTTTCTTATAATGATGAAGAAGGGGAACTGACATTTTATTATGGATGCAATGCTTCTCTTACTCTTAAAACGGACAATATTGAACATATCATATTTGCGAATAATGTAGATGATGCGAATCATGTTGAAAAATGTTATCTCATTTCATTACACGAAGATGCATTGATGTTTATGGTAACTATGACACCAGAAATTAAATAATTTATACGGAGGACAAGAGACATGATGACCAAAAATTCAGCAACAGTAGAGCAGTTTATGGAGTGGGTTGGAGATGCAAAAGTAATGATTGCTATCAATTCATATGAAGTATGTGAAAAAATAATGGGAGTAGAAATTCCTTTTGCAGAAGTTCACTATGACAAAAACAAGAAAGAGATTACTTTCTCATCTAAGGACAAAGCATCACTTACACTCAAGACAGACAGTATTGAGTGCATTGATAAACTCAGCGAGAGAGATACCTGTTATTCCATTCGCATGAAAGTATACAATATCAATTTTATCGTAATCAGACGTTAATACAGGGAGGATTCAGAACATGAACAGAGCAGAGAGAAGAAAAGCAGCGAAAGAGCAGAGAAACAATAATATAGGAAGAAACACCAACAGCAAGCACAATTTTGTTGATATGGGAAAGTGGGATATCCCAATCAATGAATTAAAACAGGATGAGAACCTAAAAGATCCTAATGCAGATCCAGAAGTTATGGAATTATTCAACGAAGTTTATACCAAATGGATGGGAAGTACATTGGTCAAGAATCTATATTCCAAAGTGTTTATTACACTGGGAATGGAGTATCTGGACACTTTGACATCATTGAAATTTGACCTGATTCCGATGGAAGATAGAGTCTACGTCAGAGATACAGTGTATCATATGGCAAATACTTGTAATTTCTTTATGGGTGCGTGTGCCGATGGTCTCAATAAATCATTACAGGATTATATTGATGATTCTCGTAAGGCAAACAGAAGAGAAGTTAAACTTCCTTCCATAATTAATACAGGGCTTGAATTTCAGACATTACCAAAGGCAGAACAGATTGATGATATGTATGCTGATTTTCTTGTAAAACATGCCAATGAACTTGATCCATATCTGATACTGATAAAGCCTTCTGAAATCAGAGGTGACGAAGAGTATGTTTGCAAAGTCCTCAGAATGATTGTGAATCAGTCAATCAAACTGGATAAAGAGATTGAGATTCCATCACGTAAATATGTAGTGGAACTTTAAGACACACAGAGAAATATATATCAGTGGATGGGGTTGCACCTGTCCACTGAGAGGAAGGAGAGCTATGTATTATGAATGATAATAAAATGATTACTCAGTCAAGAATTATTGAAGAGTATGGATGGACGAAAAGTTTAATCAGTAAATTTCTTCCAGATCCAGTATTGAAAGCGAATCCTCATTATAGAAAGGCTGCTCCTATGAGATTGTGGGATGAAGATACCGTTAAGCAGGTAATGACAACATCAGAATTTCAAGATGCTATGGAGAAAGCTAATAAGCGTAAGAAATCAGCAAGTAAAGCAGTCGAAACTAAGTATAGCAATATGAATCATAGTGTTCAGTTGTTTATAGATTCAATTACTATAAAAGTTTTATCGGATGAAGAATTAAAGACTAAGGCACTAAAAGCAAAACAAGAGTGGTATCAATGTCATCCATGTTCTTTAAATGGTGATTGGATTGATGAGCCATATATGAAAAATGCTTATACAGCCGATGAAGAAACTATCAATCGTTGGATTGTAAACTATATCAGACATAATTTGGTAAGTTATGATAATTTTCTTGGCAGTATTGATGGAAAAGTAGGATCAGTAGAAGCTTATCCAGAAGTTAAAATTGCGGTACTTGAAAAAATTGCTAATACATATCCGAAATATAAGGATGAATGTGAGAGACAGATATTTTTTGTTGATTTCAATGCGGATAGATAAAAGGAGAATCAATTCATATGAATGAAAAATTTCGGGCAATTGGATTAGATACGCAAGATAAAATTGCAGAGTTCATTGATTATATTGATGATTTGGAAGATACCGAAGAAATTAAAAGTGATGTTTATGGATTCTTTGAGAAAGAGTCATCCTACAATGAGAATCATATACCTGCTTATGTGGTAATGACAAAATATAAAGGCAAATATATCGTTTGGGTTGAAGATCAATGTTGTGATTTTGCTATAAGTTATCCACCATATAATTTGTGCGATATATTTTCAACATATGAGGAAGCTAATGAATATTATAAGTCATTGGCACATTCTGGAATCAAGCCTTTAAATGAACAAATAGAAGAGTGCAAGAGCCAACTCATAGATGAAGTTGATCTTAGAGTGTCAACAATGGTGCCAAATGTTCTTAATATTAAGGTGTGGTATAAAAACTGTTTAATCATTGAACATCTGACAGAGTTTGATGTTCAGTATATCAACAATGCAATAACTATGTTTAATGATTTTTGCGAAGAAAGAGACATAAACATTTGCAAGATATATAAAAACAGAAACAATCTTAATTATCAAAGAGAATATGTTGTTGAATGTCAAAAGAAAAATGAAGATGCAATTCACATATATCATATACATATTCCAAGCGTTTATCAAGGGCGGGTACGATGTGCAATTGATTTATTGAACAATGCAAAAGTGGTGGAATCGGGATGTGTAATTCCATCTTCCAATTGCCAGATATATTATTCGATAAGAAAAGGAGAGAATTAATAAAGTGTACGGAATTGTTAAATATTACAATCAGCAAAAATGCTACGGATTCATTGGTACAAGTGATGGGAAAGAGTATTTTTTTCATATCAGCGGTCTGAATAAGAACTACGGCGGTAAACCAAATGCTGATGACAACGTAGAATTTAAGGTAAGTGAGCCAAATGATAAAGGATCAGTGTGTGCGTATAATATAAAGCCAATTCTCACATTAAACATGGTGCGCAAGGCATTAGGTAAAGAGCATCTTCATCTGAAATCAATGAAAGATGAATACGGCAATAGACGTTGGCTTGTGCTGGATGATAACAATGCTATTCAAACATCTGATAAAAGTATGTCACTTGAAGAAGTCTGGGATTATATAAATGATTGTCAGGAATTATTAGATGATAGCATGAAATATCCATGTGGATGTTAAGTGTCACCGAAGTCGCAGAATATGCAGGATTTGAAGTTGTAAGAGAATAAGAAAAGGAGAACTAAAATTATGTCAAAAAGTATTATGAGTGGAATTATGAAAGAAACAGGTAAAAAACTTGAGAAAGATATTGCTAAGAAGCTTAGTGGCTCATGTGGTAAATACTATAACGGTAATAAAAAGCTTCAGAGCATGATTTCCAAAGAAGATTTTGCCAATGTTATTAAAAATGTCAATGTGAGTTTTAGAAATGGGAATCTGAACGTATCAGTAAATCCAAAAGATGAAGATGCTGTTTCTGGTGACGATAAGAAGAAATTTGATGACTTATGCAATAAATTTTTTGAACAGGCGGTATCTGAATATTTTGCAGAGAACTAATCAGAAATTGTGACAGAGAAATAAGTAGCATAAAGATATATTGAGTAAAAAGGAGATTAGAAATTATGTCAGAAAAAATCGTAGCAGGTATTGGACTAATCATTGATAATCAGGAAATCGAAAAATGTATTACTGAGAAATTTAAAGCTTCATCTGATACATATTACAGAAATCATAAAAAGATTCAGAATATGATTTCTGAGAAAGATTTTATCGAAGTAATAAATCATGTAAGTGTCAGATTTGACAATGAAAATATGTTTATATGTATCAATCCAAAAGGCTTAGACCTTATTGAACCAGAGCATAGAGCTAGAATTATTGAAGCATGCTATGAATATTTACACAGAATTGCTTCGGAATATTTTAATCTTGGCATTGATACAGGAAACAATGCAAGAGATTTAACCAAAGAAAAGACAATAGAAATCATTTCCGAAGAAACACGTGCAAGTCAAGATATATCTAAACATGTAGTAAATGCTGTAGCAGAGAATTTGGATGCTTTAAGCAAAGGTGAAAATCCGAATACATATGTGACAAATATTTTCGGAGACAGTTTGAAAGATACCACATATGAGGCTGCAATTGAGATTATTGCTAACAAGTGGACTGATCTCACTAAGAGTGAAAAATCAATTCTTGCGGAAGAATTAGGTGGAGTACGAAATAAAAGTTATGTAATAGCCTTATTTGACCATGTAACAGAGAATTAACTAATATATAGTACATTGCATCGGTATTATCTGGTGCAATGTACCACTCAAAATATAGGAGCAAAAAAACATGAAGAGAAATACAACACCTGAGAAATTATTGGATGCTATTAATAATAAGAAGTTATCCGTTATCGGTGGCAAGATTTATTCAGTTGATATGGTAAGAAACTACCCACCAGATCAATTTGTAGAAGAATTAGAGTTCCTTTGTGAATCAGGATGCTTTGCAGAGATGATTGATATTAAATATGAAGTTGCTGTGGGTCATGTATTGTTAGACATTGGACGGATGTGTGCAAAGGATATCTATATATTAATGCAACTTGACATTGCTGATGGTGTTACACAACAAGAGATTAAAGATATGCTGCTGTATACAGATTACTAAATGAAATAGAGAACTAATAGGTAACACGGGTTCGATTCCCGTACTGATTATATGTATAGAGAAAGGAAAAATTGAAAATGTCAGAAGAGAAGAATGTATTAACAGGAACAGTTAAATGGTTTGACGGAGAGAAAGGTTACGGATTTATTACAGTGGATGATACAGATTACTTTATGCATTATTCCAGTATCAACTTACCAAAAGGAAGGAAGTATCTTGATAAGAACGATACAGTTGAGTTTGAACCAGGAAAGAATGACAAAGGATTACTTGCAACAAATGTAACACCTGTACTCACATTAGATATGATCCGAAAAGCTTTGAAAAAAGAAGGACTGTATGTAAAGACACTTCAAAATGCTTACGGTGTTGAGGTCTATCATGTTGTGGATGAGAATAATTTCATTCAGTCCCCGGAACAGGGAATGTATTTTAACGAACTTGCTAAGTATGCTGAGTTAGTTTCATAGGAACTAAGCAACAGAGAATTATAAAGTGGATAAGAAAAGGAGAAAAAATTATGATGATGAACAGAGAACTTAATAACGTAACATTTGGAACACTTGGACTGGATAGCACTATCAACTTTTTAAAAGCACCGATGTGTGATTGTGGTGGTAAACAGGCACTTTGCACTGAGGATATCAAACAGGTAACCGGTGATATGCTTTCAGAGCAGAAATTTGATGTAGGTGGAATCTTAGTATTTAAACAGGATGGTGATGTGCTGTTTACACTAAAGATTGGACAGACAGAGAAAGATATTTATTTCTGTACATTAGATATGAGCAGTAATCCATTAGAGGAATGTGGACAGGTGTTACAGAAATCTTTACAGTGCATGGAAGAAAAGTTAGGCGTGGAGAAGAATGCTCTGGTATTGAAACATTGTGGTGTAATGGTAGAAATTGAGAAAGATACATTCAAGATTATTGAAGAATAACTATTAATATAGGTCAGTTTGTGAACTGGTAAAGAACATCATAAGGGATTTCCTTAGTTCTACCGATTTAACAATGATGGAGGAAAGATTGTGGATAAGGAATCTGTCAATAGACAACCAGTACCAGATTCTGAAAAAGACGATTCTTTAAAAATTTCTAATTTATCTATTGGAATGGTAGTGAAAAACTATAAGATTTTATGCCATCTGCTTAACCAAGAAGCAAAAACAGGTAAGGCAAAACAATATCAATTAAAGAATTTTGAAAGATATTTTGCTTGGGAAAAAGCAGGACAGAAATTTATTATTATGGATATATATGATACTCCATTGGAGAAGATAGACTTACGAAAACTGGGTAATAATACAGGACATTATAAAACATATAATGGTACATACAATGTAGACGCAAAATATAATCATGATAAAGGTGTGTATAAAATCCAGTTGGATAATGATGTTTATATGAATAATCCGGTGCCCGTGTCCCTGCTGTCCGGTGACAGGAAACCGCAGATCCGTTTTTTAGGAAACCACCATTCCGGTAGTGGAAACCTTTATCATAAATCCTTTAGAATGTAATCATGCACCAGCTGGTGTAAATTCATTCAAAGGAGGTCATGACCATGACCAAGTATCGAGAGATTCTCAGGCTAAAAAGTCTGGGACTCAGTCAGCAGAGCATTGCCGACAGCTGCAATGTCTCCAAGAAAACGGTCAATCGCGTTTTGAAACGTGCAAAGGAATTAAATATTTCCTGGCCACTTGATAAAAGCGATACCGATGCTGTTCTTGCAGAAATGTTTTTTCCTTCTGCAAAGCAAGTCAGATCCAATAAACGGATGCCTGACTACGATTATGTCCACAAAGAATTACTCCGTAACGGAGTCAGTAAGAAACTCTTGTGGACAGAATACATGGAGGACTGTCATGCAAATGGCGAGGAACCACTTATGTATTCCCAGTTCTGCTATCACATTCAGCAGGATGAGCAGAAACGACGTGCTACCATGCATATCAACCGGAAACCTGGTGAGCAGGTTGAGGTCGATTGGGCAGGAGATCCTGCAACAATCATTGATCCGGATACTGGTGAGATCACCAAAGCCTATATATTTGTCGGCGTGATGACTTATAGCCAGTACGCATATGTGGAAGCATTTCTGGATATGAAGCAAAAATCATGGATTAATGCCCATGTTCATATGTACGAATATTTTGGCGGTGTTGCCAGAATTCTCGTACCGGATAACTGTAAAACAGCAGTTGTCCACAATGGTGGCTTTAAAGACCAGCAGATCAATGAAACCTATCAAGAAATGGCCGAATACTACGACACCGCTATTATCCCGGCGCGTGTCAGAGCTCCCAAAGATAAGCCGAATGCTGAAGGGACAGTAGGAAATATTTCTACCTGGATCACAGCAGCTCTTCGGGATGAACAGTTCTTCTCCCTTGCTGAATTGAATTTGGCAATCAAAGATAAGCTGGAACTGTTCAACCAAAGGCTCTTTCAAAAGAAAGAGGGTAGTCGGCGAAGCTTATTTCTTGGGGAAGAAAAACCATTGCTGGCACCATTACCTGCTACCCGTTTTGAACTGAGTGACTGGAAAACAGCCACTGTCCAGTTCAATTATCACATATCTGTGGACGGAATGCTATACTCCGTTCCGTACGAATACATTAAAAAGAAAGTTGATATAAGGGTAACAGACACCACGATTGAAATTTTCTACAACCATAACCGCATTGCTTCCCATCGTCGTCTAAAAGGACGCCCTGGGCAGTACAGCACCATTACTGAACATATGCCGGCAGACCACCAGAAGTATCTGGAATGGAACGGTGACCGCTTCCGTAAATGGGCTGAGCGGATTGGCATAAATACGTACACTGCAGTCAATGCAATATTGACCTCCAAAAGTGTGGAACAACAAACCTACCGAAGCTGTATGGGGCTTCTTAAGCTTGCTGAGAAGTACTCAGATGCGTTACTGGAAGCTGCCTGTAAAAAGGCATTATCCTATACAGCATCACCCAGTTACAAGAGTATTAAAAACCTACTTGTAACCGGCTCAGAAAAACTGGCATCGGAAGCAATCGATACCAAGACCACACATAAAGCACATGGCATCACACGAGGTGCCGATTACTATCGGAGGTAAACACATATGACCAATCAGAGTACAATGGATAAGTTAATAGAAATGCGCCTTACCACAATGGCAGATGCATTCCGCAACCAACTCAATGACCCAAAATTCAAGGAGGTTCCCTTTGAGGATCAATTCGGTATGCTGGTGGATATCGAATACAGCAGTCGCAAAAACAACCGTCTCAAAAGACTGATCAAGAATGCCTGTTTCGATCAGCCGGAAGCGAATATCATGGATATCAACTATACTTCCGGACGCAAGCTAAACAAGGAACTGATTCGCAGACTTGCTACCTGCGAATATATATCTGAACATCGGAATCTTTTTATTACCGGTGCTACAGGCTGCGGTAAAACTTACATGGCCTGTGCCTTTGGCATGGAAGCCTGTAAGCAGTATTACAATACCAAATATATCCGTCTGCCTGATCTGCTTATTGATCTGGAGGTGGCACGGACAGATGGCAACTACAAAAAGGTGATGGCTAAGTATGCCAATCCCGTTGTCCTGATTTTGGATGAATGGCTTCTATTGAAACCAACGGAATCTGAACAAAGAGATATCTTCGAACTACTCCATCGGAGACGCAAGAAATCTTCAACGATTTTTTGCTCCCAGTATGAGTTCGAGGAATGGTACGACCAACTGGGTGGTGATGATAGTCCTCTGGCAGATGCAATCATTGACCGCATTGCTCATGACAGTTATCGTATCAACATTACAAGCATTGATGCCGAACATGATATCTCGATGCGAGAGGTTTATGGCTTGGACAAAACATTACGTGAGTAAACTCGCATAAGCGGTTCCCGCTAGCCCGGACAGACGGTTTCCCGTCTGCCGGACTTGCGGTGTTACCGCACAAGAATATTCATTTATATTGGTTCTACAATAATGGGATTTAGAAAACGATATATTGACCATAGTGAAAATTATCAAAATATGATGGATCATACGCAAAGGCTTTTACAAAATGGTGGTGTATTTGAAATCTTATGGATAGCACCAGATAATACATCAGAAAATGATATTCGTCAAAAGGAACAAGTATATATAAACCAATATAAAGAGAATGAAAAACTGCACATTATTAATAAAAAACCACAGGTAATTATTCCTGTTCATAAAAATAAAAACCTCAAATTTAAAAAGCTTTTCATTGATTCAAGAAATTACAATTTTGTGATTGAATTATTGAAGAACTGTGAAATTAATTTCAGAGAATAAATAACAGATAAATAAAGTTTTAGCATGAGGAGGAATGCGTTATGATTGAAGAATCAGTAATTAAAATTGTAGATGACATTATGGGAAGTGGGAAAAGTACATGGGCAATTAATCACATCAATCAGAATCCTGACAAAAAGTTTTTATGTATAGTACCGCTTTTATCAGAATGTGAGAGATTTAAAGAGAAAACAGATATTGATATTATTGATCCAGAAAAATGGGGGAGTAAGTGGAAGAATTTCAGATGGTTAGTTGAGAATGATAAAAATATTGTAACAACTCATTCTCTAATAAAAATGATGGATCTGGATATGTTGGAATTATTAAAAAGCAAGAACTATGTACTGATGATTGATGAATGCCTAGATGTTCTGGATACATATAAAATCAGCAAGGATGACTTAAAAATTATATTCAATGAAAAACTTGTATCACTGGATGAAGATGGATTTTTAGTTTGGAATGAAGAAAGAAAACCATATAAAGGTGTTTATGGTGACATTAAACGACTTTGCAGTTTTAAATCGTTAATGGGATTTAAAAAAGAGAACAGTGATGAATTGGCAAGGATTATTATGTGGAATTTTCCTGTTGACTTTTTCAAATGTTTTGATGAAAGTTATATTTTTACATACTTATGGGAAGGAAGTATTCAGAAATCTTATTTTGATATTCATGGAATCAAGTACGAAAAATATATGTTGGATTATGATAGACAATTGATTCCGCATTGTAAAGAAATTGAATATGAGAAGAGAAAAAATATTGTTGATTTAATTAATATATACGATGGCAAATTTAACAAAATTGGGATGAAAATAGGAAAATCAAATCCATTATCAAAATCATGGTATGAAGATAAGAGAAAAAAGAACAGATCCATATTTTCACAGTTGAAGAACAATACAGAGAATTATTTTAGAACGGTTACTAAAACAAAATCCATAGATAATATGTATACAGTTTTTAAACCTTACTGTAAATATGTGAAAGGTGAAGGATATACAAAAGGATTTGTTTCTTGTAATGCAAGGGGAACCAATGAGTTTAAAAATAAAAAGTCTTTAGCGTATCTAATAAACTTTTTTATGTCACCTGATATAAAACAATTCGTAGAGCATTACCATATTGAATTTGATGATAATTTATTTTCTTTATCCGCTTTATTACAATGGATTTGGAGAAGTCAAATAAGAGATGGTAAATCAATAGATCTTTATATTCCCAGTGAAAGAATGAGAGAATTATTAAAAATATGGATTAATGAATGCAAGACAATGAGTGAAGCAGCATGATAAAAATGTGGAAAATGAGCTTCTTAAAATCCACATTTAGCTTCTAAAATGCCCTATTTACAAGGGTTTCAGGGGTCTTTCCGTAAAGAAAAGGATAAGGTAATACTATATTAATTTAATCATGATATCATAAATAATCTGCTTAAAAAGTATATGTTCAGAATGTGTCATATTTTTTATGTTTCGTAGCGTAGCGGAGAAATGTAAAAAATTGCACATTATGATGCTACTAATTCTCTGTTCACAAGCTTGCTTGTGGGCAGAAATTAGTAGTCTACTGTCAGAGACATAAGATGCAAACAGAAAGGCGAACACATATGTATAGAAAAACGATACAGCATGAAAAAGAGAATTTATCCAATGGACTAATCAGTGAAGAATTAATATATGCCTGTCTGATGACTTGTGAAAAGGTTATCAGTAAAAATGCATATTTAGAGAAGAAATGGAGCAAATGGTATGAAGATTTTACTGGATCAACAGATGCTAGTAACTATAGAGCAGATCGACTTACATGGATGGAGTATAGAAAGAAATTACAATCCCTGCTGCTGACTAAACATTCTATGAGAGAAATTATTCAGAATACGAAGTCTAAGAAAGTATATACAGATAAAGTATCACAAAAAATGGTGAAGTTAGTTATTGGACTAATAGATACAGGGAAATATGTATTGATTCTTTAATATATGTCGTCCCGACAGGTAGGCGGCAAGTTGACAAGCAACTTACCGATGTATTTCCTTGCTCACGCAAGAGAAATATCATAGAGGGGAAAGCAGGTAGGTATATTAATTTGATTGTTTAAGGGAGAATAATAGATTATGGCAAAGAGAATTAAGAATCCAAATGAAATCTGTTATATGTGCGGTAAAAGTAAGTCACAAGTATTGCATTTGCTTGAAGGCAACTATGGATATGTTTGTGATGAATGTGTAGAGAATGCTCATGATATGTTATCTGAAATGACAGAAAGAGAAAGAAAATTAAGAGAACATCAGGAATGTATAGATGCAACACCTTCACAGATTAAATCTTATCTGGATCAGTATGTGATTGGACAGGACAATGCTAAGAAAGCTTTATCTGTTGCTGTTTATAATCATTATAAGAGAATGCACCAGAAAAAGAAATCAGATGTTGAGATTGAGAAATCCAATATTCTTATGGTTGGTAATACTGGATGCGGCAAAACCTTTCTTATTAAATGCTTGGCAAAATATCTTGGTGTTCCGATGGTTATCGCAGATGCCACTTCGCTTACAGAAGCCGGTTATGTCGGAGATGATGTTGAAAATATTCTTCTTAAACTGTATGAGAAATCAGAGGGTAATTTAGAGAAAACACAACAGGGTATCATTTATATTGATGAGATTGATAAGCTTGCGCTTCGTGGTGAGAATACTTCTCTTACAAGGGATGTTTCTGGTGAGGGAGTTCAGCAAGCACTTCTGAAGATTCTGGAAGGTACAATTGCAAGAGTTCCGTTTGGAGGTGGACGTAAACATCCTAATGCTGAATGTGTCAATATTGATACCAGTAATATTCTGTTTATATGTGGTGGTGCATTTGACGGATTGGAGAAGCTTATTAATCAAGATAAAAAGGTAAATAGAACTATTGGATTTGGTGTTGGTGCGGAGAATATATCTAATGAAGAATTTACACTTGAAAATGTACAACAGCATGATCTTGTAAGATATGGCATGATGCCTGAGTTTATCGGACGTTTACCAGTAATCACAACACTTGCGCCATTGACAGAGAATGATATGGTAAGAATCCTTACTGAACCAAAGAATGCAATTGTGCGACAGTTCCAGGAGCTATTTGCTATGGATGATGTCAAACTACAGTTTGAGAAAGATGCCTTAATGAAAATTGCTGCTATAGCAAATGAAAAGCGTATTGGTGCAAGAGGATTAAGAAGCATTGTGGAGAATGTATTACAAAAGACTATGTTTGAGTTGCCTGATATGAAGAGTGCAAAGAAAGTAGTTGTAAATGCTGAGTGCGTTGATGGTGATACTGAACCTGTTGTATACGGTACAAGAAATAAGAAGATTGCGTGAGAGGGATAAACGATGTCACTTAAAAGAGAATTTATAGATATGCTACATTTGATTATTGATCCATTATTAGAAGATGAAGAGGGAGAGTATTATGATATTGAAGAAGACTCCTATAGAGACATCTGTATGAAATATAATGGCGAAGATGTTTCATACGGGAACTTCTATCAATGCAACAATGATAATTGTATGGGGTGTTCTGAATGTAAGCATATGAAGATAGACGTTTCTCTTTTTGACGGAGAATGGATTAGAAACTATTTCTTCGGTAACAAACCAGATGTAAAAGGAATCGTTACGATTAAGAATAGAAAACAGTTAATGAATGAGATGTTCCAGATAAAAGAGGATATAGAGTTTTCCAAAGATTATTATGCTAAGTTTGGAGAAAAATACAAAGATTATTTGCAATATGCTAAAGAATTTGCGGAGAAGTTAAAAAAGGATTTCACTTATACAATGAATGAGACTGAAACACTTATGTTGTCAGTAGATTCAGAGAATCTTCCAATAGTGTTTCATACAGATTATCGCAAAGATACTGATTTTAAATCTGATACATTGGTAACTGGTGATATGAAAGCCATTGGAAATCAGAGTGTTATTAATATTTATTGCTGTATGGATAAGGAAGAGGAAATCAAACAACGATTACGGCATGAATTGATACATTACTGTCTTTATATCAATGAAACTACGTGTAGTGATGATTCCGCAATATTCCATGTACTATGTCAGATATATGATGCTTATGCATACGAAAAGATGCCTGATGAAGAACAGATAGTATATGACAAATTTGTGATTGCATTTGATAATTTGAATGCACTGAAAGAGAAACAAAAATTAGATGATAATTCTACAGCATACAGGAATATGAAGCTTCTATTATTATTTGCAGTTGGTTATAATCCTCACAATTTAGTGAATGAAGAATTGTTAAATACCTGTACTGAAACACTAAACAGAATGAGTAAGGAAAGGAACGTGGCATGAGTAATAATATTAAAATGATTAATGGTGGTCAAACTCAGAATTTAATAAAGGATGCAAAAAGAACCTTAAAATATGCTGATGTTTGGTCGAAGTATTACAACAGAGAACTACAAAAAGGATTGGCAGAATGCATAGATAAAGGTGATCTCTCTCATGAACAGGCGGTTAAGTTAGCTTTTATCGGTATTAAGTATGTGATCAGTTTGCTTGATATTGATAGACAGGGCGAAGAACTGTATAAGGTTGATGGCAAAAGATATGAGCAGCCAGAAGAAGTAAGACAGAATTTGTATGATACTATTGACCAAGTATATAACTTTATCGGATTCCTGACTATTCGTGACCTATTATCTATATTTCCAATAAGAAAAGATTACGATGGAGAATTATACCAGTGTAAGGATTATTTTTATACAGTAGAAGCTTTATCTAAGATGGATTGGGACAAGCCAATTGGAAGAGATAATGTATTCAGTCTTATATGGGATTATTGCAATGAAGATTTAGAACGCATTTTGATGGAATATATGTGTCTTATCAGTGATTTGCATAAGAAGAAAACTGGTAAAGGATTCGCAGAAGTATTTTCTGAAATGTATGATGTTCCATCTTATAGTATCAATAAAGATGCAGGACTTATACAGGATAATCAGACAGGTGAAATTATTAAAATAGATAGTAAGAAACAGAGTCATATTAAGATAGTTAAATGATTTCTGCTGCTGAATTGGATATTTTATACGATGAAATCGGTATTTCTTTGAAGAATGAAAAGCTGGAGGATGAACTTATGAAATTATATGCAGATACCAAATTTGAAGTAGGACAGACAGTATATCGTGTGTATGAGACACGAAAGAACATTGAACAGAAAGTAACTTGTGATGTGTGCCTTGGTACAGGAAAGATTACATATAAGGGTTATAAATGTAATTGTCCAAAATGTAACGGTAGAGGGGAACTTGTTACGGATAGCAAGGAAGTAACTCTTAGAGAAATTGATGTGCCAAGAGAAGTAACTGCTATTAGATTGATTGCTAATAAGGAAAATTCTGGACTGTTAAAATATGTGTTAAATGTACCTCATGGATGTCATTCTGGTAAAAACGTACTTGAAAAAGAATTATTTGCTACAATCGAAGAAGCTCAGGCATATTGTGATGAAGAAGCTATTACTGATGTGTGTAAAGAATTTGCTATGGAAAATTGTAAAGGATATTGAATAAGAATACGGAGGAAAAATCAGATGAATAATAAGAAAGTAGAATATAATGCAAAATACCAGACAGGTAAAGAAGATGGATTTATTATTTTAGACAAAAAGGAAGTTCCTGTTGATAAGTTATTTAAAACATATGAGAAAGCATTGAAATATATACAAAAACATGGAGAGATAATGGATATTACTGATAGTACACCTCTTCCTGTTCTTGTACATGAGATTTCAAAAGATGAATTTTGGAGTAGGCGGCATAACAGATATACTGTTGCTATGTTCTTTGCATATCCTGGATGTGGAGAAGGATATGGTGCAGGAAGCATGACACTTATAGATGGTGAAGGTGACAAGCAGAAATATTATGAATATGAAATTATATCAGTAGATGAGCCAGAGGATGAATCAGTAAATAGAGAGCGTGTTGATCCTGAATTTGGCATGGAAAGTGGTAGTTTGTTTGCTGAGATGCGTAAAGATAAAACAGGATTCTATGCAGTGAAGTATGAAGAAGGTATGGAAGATGGATGGAGTCTATTTTCTGGTGACAGTCGTCCCGTTTTGATATTTAAGACAAAAGAGGAAGCTATGACATATGTGCGTAGTGACAAATGTAACTATGTTCAAATTGCAGTACCTACATTTTGGATTAAAGAAATATCAGAGGAAGAGCATCAGAAAAAGCGTAAATATTGTGATGAATTTGATGATGATTTGACAATCAGACATAACAATAAGTGGTATGAAGGTGAATTTATCACTGAGCCTTGGGATGCATATATCTTTAATAATCATGGAGATATAAAAATAAGGTCAAAGAAATCGTTATTAAGATTAATGGATGAATGTAATATAAATATTGAAATCAGAGAGTGAAGTGGAGGCGGTTGTCATAGGTAAGAAATCAGAAGATTGCACATTTAAAATCCGTAGTATGCAAGCGAATAGGGTTTATCAGGTGAATAATGGTTATAAATATGATAAGAATAGCAAGAAAGAAATTCAAGAGAAAGATATACAGGATTGCAGATTAACATGGAGAAATGCTGTCATAAACGACAGCATCTTTTCAAGATATATGCTTAAACATGGGGTTAGAGTTTCTAAAAAAGAAAGTGTTGATCTTATTTCAATGAAGTTTGAATACTCTGTTCCACAATACAGTGAAAAAGAATTATGCTGTGATGAAAACGAGAAACCAGACGGTGTACAAGATGGAGTATCCACAAAAAATCTTAGAAAAGATTACTATACCAATGGTGTTAATATTACATGGCATAAATATGATAAAACAACAGGGATGCCAATTCCAGAAGCAGATGAAAATATCTGTTATAAAATGCTTATGCGGAGTCCTGGCAAAGCTAAAAAAGGCGAGTGCATTTTTATAAAAGATAAGTTACTGGATACAGCAAGAAATTATTTGACAATGGGAATATATGAAAAAATGCCAGATAAGAATGCTAAAATTGTAGAGCTATCTGCATACAGTACACTGATCACAGCAACAGCATTGGATTATATTCATATTCCATTAAAAAATATGCTGATTGTAAAGGACTTAAAAGCAGCAGTCAATATTCCTGCATTGCTTGTGAAGATAAATAATGATAAACAATGCGATGTAGAAGCGCAAGATGATTACAAAGTAACAAATACCTTATGGGATGGAATGGGATTAATTGATGATTCTATATTTCCAGAGGACATGGAAGGCTTTATCTATTGCAGGAGTCACTTCTTTAAATCATGCCTATTTCGAGGCAATATCCAACAGTATTTTAAAGATTATTACAAAACTGAATACGAGACAGCAACGGTTACGGATATGTTTGGAAACGTCATGAAGGTATCTGATGTAAAAGTGATTGTGACGGATAACTCTATCAAATGGTTGAAATTTAAGGAACTGATGGGAAATACAGATGCCGAAGCTTATAAGTATTACAAACGCTTTATGAAAAAAGATGGAGAGCAATTTACGATTGTAAAGACAGCACACAAGAGCAAGTATGGTGATCTCCAACGTAGTTCATACCAGATGAATAATAGCTTGCCAACAGTAGACAGAAAAGTGTTAGAGAGCATAGCTAAAACAAGTATTGATTATTACAATAGTATGATTATAGATGATGATGCTTTTATTGAGTATCTAAAAATTGGTGCGTCAAAAAAATACAGCATCAATAATATGCTGATTGATCTGGATAAAATCAATTCCCACTTTAGGTATACACCATTTTTTAAAAAGAAAAAGAGTGATATGCTGTCACAATTCAAGAACAAACGATTAAAATTAGGAAAGCTCTTGCAGTATGGGGACAATCTAACAATATGCGGTAATCCTGTCGCACTTTTAAAATATATTACAGGTGAATTAAAGACAAATGATGGATATGTAGAGGATGACTGTTTCAGTTGCTTTACTCAAAGGGATGAAGGGATTGAATGTTATACCACAAGATTTAATGATGGTGAATGTCTGGCAGGTTTCCGAAGCCCACACAACAGCCCTAATAATATTGTACACTTGATTAATAAGCATCCTGATATATTACAAAAATATTTTCCTAAACTGGGTAACAATGTAATTGTGATTAATGGGATATATACAGATGTACAAGATCGTCTCAACGGGCAGGATCTGGACACAGACAGCGTTTTTGTTACCAATCAGAAAGATATTATTGATTTAGCGAGAAAATCATATAGTGAATATGCAACAATTATTAATGAAATTCCACTACTGGGAGCCAGTAAATATGGTAAAGATATGAAGTCATATTATGATATGGATTATAAAATTGCTCTGTCCCAGAATGATGTAGGATATGCAAGCAACTTGGCTCAGTTGGCATTAAGCTATTATTATGACGATGGCTTTAAAGATAATAGATTATTGAATATATTTGTTATTTGCTCTGTTTTGGCACAAGTGGCAATTGATTCTGCAAAACGCATTTTTGACGTAGAAGTCACATCAGAGTTAAGAAGATTAAGTATAATATGTAAGGAAATTATTGAGAGTAAATGGACAGATGACAAGCAAGGTGTTTATTATCCTCGATTCTATGCGGAAATCATGGAAATGAAAGATTCTAAAAAGAATATTCCAGATAAACAGATTGGAGAGTTTATCTGTCCTATGGATATTATATATAAACTCATTGATGAGAAAGTAATTGATACACGAAAACAAAAGCAATATCAGACAGTAACAGATGGGATTTCTTATGTTTTCCGATATGACAAAAATGAATTTGCAGGATTTAAGCGAGACAGTAAGCAATATTACAAAATAACATCAATTGTTGAAGAATATTATAGACGTGTGAAACGGATTAGTACGAATGAAAAAGATTATTCTGAGCAGGTGTTATTTGAATTTGAAGGATGTATGGCAAAATTAAAGAAACTGAAAATTAATAAAGCTACAATGGGAGCATTAATCCAATACGCATTTAGTCAGCATTGTAATATTAGAACTAAGTTATTAGTTTCTTTGTATGAATATAACAAAAACACATTCTTGGAATGCTTTATAAATGACCAAAATATACAAAAAACTCCACCTAAAATTGCGTAAACCATTGATTTTACGGGCTTCTGAATATCTCTCTATGAGGGAGAAAGAAAAGACCGTAAGCCTAGTACTTCTTCCCACACAGCCACAGTTGAATCCCAAAGCAATTGTGGCTGTATCGCTGATATTATCGACATTATGTCGTTATAAATATAATTCTCATCTGTTATACGATTTCGATTCGAAAATATATGCCAGATAGTTATGTCTGGTGTATATTTTTAAAAAATATTTTAGTAAAAAATCATTTAATCTCGGAGGTGAAAGAACATTGACACAGGACGACTTAAGAAAAATGTACAGAGAAAGAACTATTAGAGAAAAACAGACTTATATTGCAAAAGTGACAAGAATCAATGGAAGCCTTTTATCTCAGTTTGCACACGATAAAATTGATCTCTGTCCTGCATTTTTTAAACGATTACAGGATTATCTTACACAGTGATTTCTTACCTATAGGAGTGATTGCATGATACTATGTGAATTAAATCAACACGACTACACATATCTGATCCAGTTACTAAACGAAAAGTATTATCAAACGACTGACATTCATGAACTTAAACAAATCAATTCTATTTATAAACAATTAAAATTCAAGTCAGAATCATGGCTTAATCGTATCAAGTAAAATCATGGCATTTCTGCCAATATTTCAAGAAAGTTGAGAAAAACAAATGGGTGGTACATTTACATCATTAGGCGCACTCAAGGCGGCTATAAAAAAAGAAGTTGAAGAAGCAATGCAAGAGACAATGGAGAAATCCTATAAGGATGCAATAGATAATGTTGGGAATTTCTATGCTGCACCAGAAGGAGTCTATCATAGGACAGGAGCATTAAGGGAATCACCAACAATGTCTGTTTCTGGTATGTCTGGTGAGTTATCATTAAATACAGGTTATGCTTATTCTCCGGCAGGAAGAGATACAAATACTATTTACAATTATGCAGAATCTGGTAGCTTACTTGGTAATGGTGGATTCTGGGCGAAGACCGAAGCAGATGTACAGAAAAATATAGATGCATCATTTGGTAAGCGGTTTAATTAACGGAGATTATCTCAACAGATAGTCTCTTTTCTTATACATTTTTTTTAATAATATCATAATATAATAATATAGAAGGAGGTTTTAAATGTCAGATTTTAAAATAAAAGCGACGGCAGATCTTGATACGTCACCGTTAGAAGCGAAGCTAATGGCTTTGCAAAATAGAAAAATAACGATACAAGCCAATGCCAATGGTAATGGTTTGAGCAATATGAATAATAGTTTGCAACAGATACAGAACAATGCAAATAATGTATCTGCAAGTCTAAAAGGCATTGTAACTACAAAATTAAAAGTAGATGCATTGAATTTTCTTAAAAATCAAACTGAAAATGCAGTACGTTCAGTAACAGATCTTAATAAGGCTATGACTCTGGTTAATATGACTATGAGTAATATGTCTGACTCATCTCTATATTCTTTGAAACAACAATCCCTTAGTATGGCAAAAGATTTAAGTGCCGCTACAAAAACCGTCACAGATGCGGTTACAATTTATGCAAATGAGAACGAAAGTGTAAGTTCCATGCTGAATAAGGCACAACCTACAGTATTGTTATCTTCTGCTTCTGGCATGAGTTCTTCATCTTCTGCGGATGCTATTCAAGGTATTTTGAATCAGTTCAATCTGTCAGAAGATCAGGCAATGCACGTTGCGGATACAGTTGAAAAACTTAGTTCTGAGATTGAATTAGATTTCTCAAAAGGTTGTGACACAATCTCTCAGTCAATTGCAACTTCTGGTTCAGTTGTAAATGAAGCAGGAATGTCATTTGAAAAATATGCAGCACTGGTATCAACAACAGCAGAAAAGACTAGGCAGTCAGGATCAGTCATTGGTAATGCCTTTAAGACAATCTTCTCAAGAATATCCCGTAGTAAGGATGGACTTACTACAGATGCTGAGATGTCAGATGCAGAGGCAGCACTTAAAAGTGTTGGTGTTTCTGTTCGTGGAGCAGATGGTGATTTACGAGATATAAGTGATACACTTGACGATCTTAATAAAGTATGGGGAACATTAAATCATTCTCAGAAATCTTATGTGGCAGAAATGGCAGCGGGGGTAAGACAGAAAAATATTTTTGAAGCAGCAATGGATTCTTATAATAAGGCTTTACAATTAGAACAGGATGCACTTAATTCTGATGGCACAGCCATGAAGATAAATGAAAAACGTGCAGATTCCATCAATGGTAAAATGGAGAAACTGTCTGCTACGATGACACAACTTTATTCTGACGCAATGCCAGAAGAAGCAATTGAAGGAATGATTGATTTTGCTACGGCAGTTGCAAAGGTTGTGGATAATTTTGGATTATTCCAGGGTGCATTATCTTCATTAGGTGTTGTTGGTGGTGCGAAGATAATCAGTACGATTGCTTCTAACTGGACAGGATTACTGTCTGCAATAACAAGTCCGTTAGGCATTGGAACTATTGCAGTAGGTGGTGCAGTTGCTGCAATATCTGCATATCAGAAATCTGTTAGTGAAATGGTTGAATCTGCAAAACAAGCAGGTGATGAATGGGAAAGCGGTCAGGAGAATCTGCAAGGACAGATTGATAAAATATCAGAACTGAGAACTGCTTTAGATTCTGGTACCTTATCTGAACAGGAAGCCGCTTCCGCTAAAAGTGAATTGTTATCCATACAGGAGTCTTTGAGTGAGTCTTATGGTTCACAGGTTGCAGGTATTGACCTTGTAAATGGTTCTCTTACAGAACAGATTGCTTTATTAGATCAGGTGTCTCAAAAGCAGGCAGAACAGTTTCAGAATGAGAACAAAAAAGGTATTGAGAAAGCCCAAAAAGAGATAGAAAAAGATAGACATACTTATCTGGGTCAGTTTTATGATAATGGTTCCCAAGAATCCGAAGCTATCAAGAAGTCCATTAAAGATTTACAGGATAAGTATGGGGATGATGTATTCACAACTGAACTGGAAGCCGATGGGATCACAATGGATGTCCATTTCAATGCTGATGCTTCTACTGCAAAGGAAGCTTTAAATGACTTTATGACAGATGTTTCAGACATTGAGAAAACGTATGGAGAATCCGATATACTTGATCTCATGAGTGATAATGCATCTGCCGGACTGTCTGAGGCAAACAAGGTTCTGGATGAGTATGGTGACTTATATAATCAGGCACAGAAAGCAAAACTTGTAGCAGATGATGACTTGTTTAAAGCACCATCTGGCAAAGAGCAGACTGCTGTTAAGTGGCTTAATGATGAGACAAAAGCAGTAGAAGCATATAATGATGCATTGTCAGAAGGTAATTCTGATGCGATTAAACAGGCATCTACTGAGTTTGAAGCAGTTGATAATGCGGTACAGTCATTGCTGAAAAATTCTGGAATGTCAGAGTATGCGGATCAGTTTACAGAGGTCAAAGACCAGTTAAACGAATCTGCTATATCTGCGAATAAATTTAATGAAGCTTTATCAGGAAATGATTCTTCTAAATTTGGTAAACAAGTTAAGAAGAGTGCGGATGCTCTAAAAGACCTTGGACTGACAGATACAGATTTTAAGTATGCATTTGAGACAGACGGTGTTCAAGAGGGCGAGGATCAGATTAATTCTCTTGTAGATTCTGCAATTCAATGTGGCTATATTTCTGATACATCCAGTGAGCAGGTATCTAAATTGGTAAGTGTTTTATCTTCCTTGGGCGTGATTTCTTCTACAACAGGAGAAGCAGTAGGAGATGCGACAGAAGAAGTAGCTTCATCTGTAGATACTATGTCTGATGCATTGGATTCTGCTAAAGAAAAACAGACAAATCTTATTGATGCATTGGGAAATTCCCGTTCTGCCACTGGTCTTACAAAAGATGATATCAATAATGTAACATCCGCATTTAAAGACCTTGATAATTTTGATCCTGCATCTATCTTTGAGGAAACTGCTACAGGTGTTCATCTGAATACTCAGGCATTAAAAGAGTACAATGATGAGTTAGAACAGCAGACAAAGAATAACTTTGCAGAAGCTATTGCCAACAAGCAGCAGGAATTAAATGATGCAATTGCACAGAATAAATCTCAAGATGTGATTGATGGACTTCAAGAAGAAGTGCAGACATTACAGTTATTATCTGCTCAGTATGACGGTGCAACTTCTTCTTATAATAAATTTGTGACTGCTGCATCTTCTGCCAATGAACGTGATTCATTTGAGGATGTTGCTAAAAATTATGAAGGAATCGGAAAACTGATTGAACAGGGATGGACAACAGATGATTCTGTTACAAGTTATCTTGATTTATTACTTGGTACAGACAGAATCCAAGATTCTCAACAGGCATATGAGCAGTTAGGACAGACAATTGAAGGTACAGGTCACAGTCTCAAAGATTATATGACTTTTGATGATGATGGCAACTTCACATCTCAAGGTGCATGGTCTTTTGTAGATGATGTTGCAAATAAACTTGGTGATGATTTTGTTAAGGTTGGTGAAGATGGCGAATACGCATTTGATCTGACAGGTGATAAAATCAATCAGGTTGCGGATGCATTTAATACAACTACAGATTTTGTTGAATTAATGGGTAAAGCACTTGCGGATGCAGGGGCAAATGTAAGTTTTGATTCTTCTGATGTGAAGAATTATAACGAACAGATGAAGCAGTTACAGGAAACTGCAAATACTACTCAAGAGAAATTAAAAGAAGTACAGAGTGCTACAAGCGGTGAATCTGGCGAAGGTTTACTATCTGGAATTGATCTCAACTATGACAAAGCTTCTATGTCTATTGACCAACTGGATTCTAAGATTGCTGAACTATCTGGCAAGCGTGAGGAAATCAGTGTCAGTGCTGACACAGAAGAAGGACAACAAGCAATATCTGCATTAGATAATGAGATTGCTTCTCTACAATCTCAAAAAATCATGGTGTCTATTGGCACACAGTTAGAGGGCGGTGCGACTGTCGATGAACTGCTTGCTATTACAGATGATGCAGAACTGGCTGCCAAACTACAGATTGATGTTTCCCAAGTCGCAGAAGCAAGACAGCAATTACAAACTCTGAAAGATACAGGGAATATTGAGGTGCCTGTTACTGTTAAGCTTGACGAAGGACAATTCAATAGTTTGATTGAAAGTCTTACGGGTGAAGCAGTAGAAGTTCCTGCTGAGGTAGAAACACCAGAAATACCAGATATATCAGGTAAAACTGTAGAATACCCTTCTAAAGTTGATACTCCTGATGTGCCAGATGTTCCAGGTAAGGAAATTACCTATACTTCAACGGTAGATACTCCTGACCTTCCAGATATTCAAGGTGGCATTGCATATTATGAGCCACAAGTAGAAGGTTCTGCTGATGGAGAAACTGCCGAAGGTACTATCAATTATGATAAAGGCACAGTAGAATCTGCTGACGGTGAGACATCCGAAGGTATCATTAATTATGATAAAGGTGATGTTGAGAAAGCAGATGGAACGGTTTCTACAGGTACAATCAATTATGATTTAGGTACGGTTGCTGTTCCTACTGGTATGGTGGCAAGCGGTACGATCAACTATGCTTTAGGTACAGTTGCGACTCCTGGTAAAGCAATGGGAACATTTGGACAAGCCAGAGCATACGCACAAGGAAGTCTTACAGATTTCCCTGCTTATGGTGATGGTCGTGTTTCACTTCCTAATGACCAAAAAGCATTAGTAAACGAAGAGTACATCAATGGTCATTCTGAATCCATAGTGCGTGATGGTGTATGGTCACTTATTCCTGGTGGCGCACATATGGAGAACTTGAAAAAGGGTGACATCATATTCTCAGCGCAACAGACAGAAGATTTATTGAAACGTGGTGCAACACCAGGTCATGCAAGAGCATATGCACAGGGAAGTTTAAGTGATTTCTCTCTTTCTAATGCTTTTGGTAGTGGTTTTTCTGGCACTGGTAGGAATCCTTGGGCTGGCAAAAATACAAGTTCATCATCTGGTGGTGGTTCATCATCATCTCAACAATCTTATAATGACAATGCTGGTGCAGTTGCCAGAAATACAGATGAAACAGAGAAAAATACAAAAGCAAAGTCTGATTCCACAGAAGCATTTAACTGGGTAGAGACAAAACTTAAGAAATTTGCAAAATCTGTAGAACGTATTTCCAACCAGATTACGGACTATATCTCTTCTACTTTTAAAACTGTACTTCTCAAGAGACAGGTCAAAGCAGTTGAAAAGCAACTCAAGGCGAATGAACAGGGTTATACTGCTTATATGAATAAAGCTAATTCTGTTGATATTAGTGACGACTATAAGAATAAGGTAATCAATGGTACATTCTCAATTGAGGAAATTGATACATCTTCTGACTCTGGTAAACAGTTAGCAAAAGATATTAAAAGTTTCCAAACTTATTATAACTCAGCGCAAGATTGTAAAGACACAGTTCAAGAGTTAAACAACAAGCTTCTGGAATTATATGAAACAATCGTAAATATGCCTACAGAAAAGGCAGAAAAAAAGATTGACAGATTAAAGACCAAGATGGAGTCTTTAAGTTCCGTTTCTGATACTGTTTCATTGGGTGGATCTGCAATCGCAGCAATGCAGAATCAGATTAAGGTTGACATTCCTGGTCTTGGTAATGCACAGAATAAGCTTGATAAGGCAGAAACTGCTAGAAATGCAACTAAGAAAACTCGTGCTAAAGCAAGTAAGACTTTAAAATCTGCTACGGCTGATGCAGAGTCTACAGGAAATACACTTATCAAGGAAAGTGAGAAACAAACAAAATTCATAGGTAAGAAACTGAAAAGCGCTGCAAAGTCTAGTACAAATAAAGCTACTTACAATGCAATTGCACAGGCAATTCGTGAAGGTAAAGCAGTTAATACAAAAGGACTGAAAGGTTCTGCACTGAAATATGCGAAATCATATAACAGTTCTTTAAAACAAGGCAATACTATTGCTTCCAAGGTTAAGGCAGGTAAAACTGTTAAGACTTCTGGAATGTCAAATATATTGAAGTCTACGGCACAGGCATATAATGCTGATGCAAAAGAGAAAGCTTCTGCACAGAAAGTATATGACAATGCTAAGAAAGCAGACGAAAAAGCCCTTGATGATCTGACTAAGGCTCAGAAAAACAAAGATAAGTTATATTCAGGTTCTACTAAGGAACAGCAGATTCTTGCGACAACAAAAGGTAAGAAATCATATGTATACCAGAATATGCTTCTTACACAGGAAACTAAGAATCTCAAGGAACAGAACAAACATCGTCAGAAAGCTTTAAAAGAGACTCGTGATAGCTACATGAAAGCAAAAAGCAAGTATGATACTACTGATGCTGATAAAACGAAATCTCAGAATAAACTTCTGAATAATAAAACTGTCATGTCTAAGTTGAATAAAACTCAACAAAAGGCATTAAAGGCAGGTAAAACAGTAAGCACAAAAGGTATCACTGATCCTAAAGTGCTGAAATGGATTCAAGACTATAATGAAAAAGTCAAGAAATCTGCGGATTTAAGCAAGAAACTTCGGATTGAACAGGAAGCTTTGGATAAAGCAACAAGCGAAGCAGCACAATCTCAGGCAGAATACGCACAGTCTATTGTAGAGAATGCAAAGAAGAAACTTGAGAATATTGCAAACTATTATGATTCCTTTACTTCTCAATGGGAAAATAGGAACTCTATGTATGAAGCATACATGGATAGGATGCAGACACAGGGTTACAATCTGAGTACGAAATTCTACGAAGCAGAGATTGGACAGCAACAGAAAATTGTTGACAATCTGTCTCAGAAGTATATCACAATGAAACGTAATTTTGCACAGGCAGTACAGGATGGTACGATTGTAGAAGGTACGGAAGAATACTATGAGATGCAGAATGAGATTGACCAAGTTGCGATTAGTCTTAAAGAAGCACAAAACAAAGTGGTTGAGTTCCAAGCATCTATTCGTGACCTTAAATGGGAGCAGTTTGACCAGTTGCAGGATGCAATCGGTCGTATTACCAGTGAGTCAGATTTTCTTATTGACCTTATGAGCCATAAGGATATGTATGACAAAGATGGCAATATGACAGAACAAGGTCTTGCTACTATGGGATTGCATGGTGTCAACTATAATACTTATATGGCGCAAGCAGATAAATATAAGGAAGAAATGTTGAAAATCAGTGAGGAACTTGCGAATGATCCTAACAATCAGAAACTCATTGATCGTAAGAATGAACTGATTGACGCACAACAACAAGCCATCTTATCTGCCGAGGATGAAAAAGATTCTATCAAGGATTTGATTCAGGACGGTATTGATAAACAGTTGGATGCTCTGGATGATTTGATTGATAAATATTTAGAAACCCTTAGAAGTCAAAAGGATTTATACGATTATCAGAAAAAGATTGGTGAACAGTCCGAAAAGATTGCTTCTCTACAGAAACAGTTATCTTCTCTGCAAGGTGATAATTCCGAGGAAGCCAAAGCAAAACTTCAAAAACTCAAAGAGGATTTAAAGTCTGCACAGGATGACTTGGAAGAAAGCCAGTATGACAAATATGTTTCTGACCAAGAGAAACTTATTGATGATTTTAGAGATTCAATGAAGAAAGCTTTCGATGACAGAATGGATAATGTTGATGTACTGATTTCTGATGCTATCGCAAGTATCAATAGTAATTCATCTAATATTTCTCAGACATTACAGACAGAATCTAAGAATGTTGGATATACATTATCTGGTGAGATGCAGACCATCTGGACAAGTCAGAGCGGCGTTATCTCTCAGTATGGAGATGATTTCTCTAGTAAATTAACAGGTGTTAATTCTGCTATTGAAAATGTCTATAATCGACAGAAAGATATGATTGACGCTATTAATGCTATGGCTGAAAAATGGATTGCTAAAGCAGATCAGATGTTACAGCAACCTACTAAAACAGAAGGAGTTCTTGAAGAAGTAGAGCAAAAACCAGATAAAGATAATGTTGCAGAAGGAAATCCTACACCAGATCCACCAAAAGTTAGTGATGATGAATCCATTAAAGATGCGGTGCTGGTTGATCCTGATGAACCAAAGAAAAAGCCAAATAAAGACAAGACAGGCAACAATAAAGCCGAAGTAGGTGATAAAGTTACTTATGTTTCTGGTAGATATTATGGTGATTCTGATGGTGGTCATGGTAGCGGTAATTATTATCTTGGCAAGAAAGTTAAGATTACACGAATCAATAAAGGTTCTAAATATCCATACGCTATTGATGCTACGGATGGTACTGAACTTGGTTGGGTAAAACTCAATCAGTTGAAAGGTTATGCTTCTGGTATCATGAGAGTTCCGAATGACCAGTTAGCTTGGACACAGGAACAAGGTGAAGAAGCTATTGTCAGAAATGATGGTAGTATTCTGACTCCATTAAGTAGGGATGTGTCTGTACTGAATGCAGATATGACTAAGAACTTATGGGACTTCATGGGTAATCCTGGTTCATTCTTGAGTGATTATAGTGATGGATTTGTAAACAGTGAAAAATATTCTACTAAGAATGAAGAATCAAATGTGAATATTGCGAGTGTATTTGACAATGTTACATTTAATTTACCAAATGTTCAAAATACTGACGATTTCATTAAAGAAATGGCAAGGAACAAGAAATTTGAAAAAATGGTTTGCGCTATGACTATTGATAGAGTTATGGGTAAAAACTCTTTAGCAAAATATAAATATGCAAACTGATGTATGAGGGGCTTGTATAAGTCCCTCTTTTGATAGAGGTGATAAAACATGAATATGGAAGAATATAAACAGTTAAGTGAAGAAGAAGAAAAACAATTTTATAAGGAATTATCCGAAAAATTGGAACGCAATGAAGATTTTATTAACGCAGTACAAAAGACATTTGATAAATATATATCTAAAAAATGTCTTATAGAATTGAATAAATGGCAACAATTAAATGAAAATATGAAAAATATGAGAGATGAATACGTTTTATTGATTAAAGAGATTCGTGATATTAAAGAAGAATGCAAAAGAATTTATGGTGGCAGCGGGCTTCGATACAGGATTGCTCGTTGGCTTGCAAGATAAAATTATATAGCATGCGATAAATTGTAACAGGTTATAGCTTAATAGGTTGTAACCTGTTTTCTTATATATATATAGGAAGGTGATTCAATGGAAAAACAAAATATTCCTTGGTGGATGAAACTGAATTTAACAATAGAAGAAGCGTCAGAGTATTCTGGCATTGGAGAGTCTACATTGAGAGACAGGATTAACAATGGATTAGATGATTTTGTGCTGAATGTTGGTAAAAAGAAGCTTATCAAACGAAAGCTATTTGAGCAGTATCTTGAAAAGATTACTGTGATTTAATATAGAACAATTTTAAAATAATATTCTTGAAAAAGCATAATGCGTATGATATGGTAAACGCATAGATGTAATGCTCTTTCAAGAAATGAAAGGAGCATATGTTTAAATGAGCAATAAAAGAAAAGATAGTAAAGGTAGAGTTTTAAAGAAAGGGGAGAGTGAGAGAAGCAACGGCAGTTATATGTATCGTTACACAGATCTTGATGGTACAAGAAAAACGATATATGCGCAAAATCTAAATGAACTGCGTGAACAGGAAAAGCTTATCCAGAGAGATATTGATGATGGTATTGGATATAAGGCAGGAGCAGTTACCTTTAATGAATATTTTGAGAAATATTTAGAGTTAAAAGGAAGCATATCTCCATCTACCAAGCGTAATTATAAACGTAGTTGGGAGAACTATATTAAGAATACCAGATTTGGGAACATGACATTAAAGGATATTACTAAATCAGATGTTATTCTTCTGTTAAAATCAATGTCTGAAAAGGGATTAGGAAAACCATCTATTAATACGATCGTTGCAGGTGTATTATCTCCATGCATGAAAATGGCAGTTGAGGATAATATAATAAGAAGCAATCCATGTATTAATTGTAGAAAAGAAATTCGTGGAGAAGATACAGAGCCAGAAGATGTATTGACAATGGTGCAGCAGGACAATTTTCTTACATACATTAAAAATAGCAAGTATGCATATTATTATCCATTGTTTGTATTTATGCTTGAAACTGCTCTGAGAGTTGGAGAGGTTTGTGGTTTGACATGGGATGATGTAGATTTAGAACATGGCTTTGTAAATATCACTCACCAGTTACAATACAACAATGTAGGAAAAGATGCTTGTCAATATCAAATACTTACTCCTAAATCTAAATCTGGTGTTCGTAATGTTCCATTATCAAATGCCGCAAGGGATGCTCTTATGGAACAGATGAAAAATCAGATTGAGATGGATAAGAAAACAGAGATCGAAATAGATGGATATAAGGATTTTGTATTTTCTAACAGGCAGAATAAACCATTTATCACACAAACTATTGGACGTATTCTGAATCGTATTGTAGATGATTATAATTCTGATATCAAAAAGTTTGGTGGAACAATAGAGCCATTACCACATATACATCCACATCTCCTGAGACATACATCATGCTCTCGTATGGCAGAAGCCGGAGTTGATCCAAGAACATTGCAGGATATCATGGGTCATGCTTCTATGAAAATGACGATGGAATTGTATAATCATGTTACAAATGAACGCTTGACAAACGAAATTCAGAAGCTAAATAATAGACGTATTTCGTAATGTAATAAGCTTACACCATTTTTAGATAAAAAATAGCTAGCTTACACCAAAATTAACAGTTCTGTAACAATAATCTTACACCAATTTGATTCTGAAACGGTCAAAAAGAGCTTTATTACACCAATTTTACACCAAACACATACCAAGATATAAGAAGATATAAGAAAATACAAAGAGTTCTGAAATCAAACAGAAGTATTTCATAGTGATAATTATATCCAAAAATCCAGTAAAAACATATAATTTTTATATTTTCAACAAAATTTCACAAAAAAATATAAATACCACTTGTGTTTTTGAATA
>ERZ773188.186-NODE-186-length-76168-cov-8.454863_pt1 | contig 76168 bp, 83 predicted proteins | sample MGYA00581011_ERZ773188 | MGnify/ENA primary metagenome ERZ773188 (study PRJEB29015, sample SAMEA2737798) | human gut metagenome | biome: human gut; feature: human-associated habitat; material: faeces | place: China | collected 2012 ...
TTAACTTGTTTTCTCCGATACGGAAATACTTTGACGCTTCTTCAATGGTAAGGGTATATTTTTCCCATACGGGAATATCCTGTGCATTACTCATAAAACACCCCCTCACTTTCGATTACATCTGCTATATCCGTACACATCTGTTCTACAAGCATTTCCTGTTTTTCGGAAAGGTTGGTACATTCATCAATCATTTTCATGTAGTTTGAGCCTGTCAGCCTGTCGATTTCCTCTATCATCACGATTGACGGCATGACCTGTCTTTCCAGCCATTGCAGAGTGCGTTCCATATTGACAGGTACGGGGTTCATTTCAAAAGGTAAACTGTCATGGGAAATGAATATCTCCCACAGCGGATAATCGGGAAATTGCACAAAATCAGTAATAAGGTAAAACACCAACCCATGAGGGTTATATGTCAATAACAATTCCTCAACTGCCTGTACTGCCTTTTTATCACGCAGACGAATTTCAAAACGGTTGATAATATCCGTATGTTTCTTTTTGGTTGCCTGTTCCTTTTGTTTTTCATACAGGCAGAAATATTTTGTGCTTGCCTTTGAGCCGATATAAAGGGTACTTGCTAAATTACGGTTTTTTCCGCTTAGTTTTCCACCTTGTACATTTTCATAGTTTTTACAGCGACAATCCGCACCGCCATTTTTGTATTTTTCAGACAAAACGGGAATATCCAGCAGACCGCACATATCATTGATTGCCAAGTCAAAACGTCGGATAACACCGCCACAGTCAAGACAGCGGTTTAAAAATGAATACCAATCCCTGTTCTGTGCCTGTAAGACATATTCCATGTTGCGTGAGCCTGCCCCTTTTAATTCTAAAAATACACCCATGTGTTCATCATCAGAAGCCATGACCTTGATTTCCCCGTAGGCATAATGCTCCTTATAGCCATAATACCCATAGTCATAATGGATAAAATAGTCCGCTTTCATGCCAAGCACCTTTCGGATAACTTCTAATGCGTCAGTCGTTGGAAAACGGACAGACAGATAATCAACGAGCAGATAAAAAGGCTTATCACAGACATAGTAATTCAGACAACGCAGGATAATGTTCTGTGTTTCTTTACTTGCGTTGGCTTTTCCGTTCTCAAAGCGGTTGATACTATATCTTGATACATGGGTAAGACTTGCAAGTTCTCCTTGTGAAAGACCGCTTGCAAGACGTTTGTTCTTCATTTCAAGTGCAAATTCTAAATTGTTCATTGTATTCCTCCAATCCCACAACAGCCTTGAAATACCTGTAAACCACTATTCAAAAGAATGTGAAATTACTATCTTCTTAAAACTTCTCATTACTACTCACAGGTTTGGGGTTGTATGGTTTTTGACTTGTCTTTTGTGAAATAGTGCCCCCCTGTTAGATAACGGGGGCACAGTCAAGGCTCGCAGGCTCGCCAGCCGACAAAGCATTTCTTCCCCTTGACACAAGGTGTCATGGCGGTAAGCCTGAGAGGCTTCCGCCACCGTGTCAGAAATACTTTGTCAGCAAGTCCTGTTTTGCCTTTTCTAACAAGTTCCATTTCAACCAATATTCATATCTACGGGTTTAATCAGATGGGTATTTCTTTTTGAATGTTTTTGTATTTCATGCTATTGTGCTTATTCACTCACAATAGCATAGTAATTCTTATATGCTTATTTGTCAATATCTTTTTTTGTCTTTACAAATCATATTAAGCATGATAGACTTATAACAGTGAAGATATAACGAGATATGGAGGGTTGTGCAATGAAAATAAGCCATTTAGGAAATAATATACAGACCATAAGAAAATTTAGGGGAATGAAACAACAGGAACTTGCGGACAAAATCGGTATCAATATGCAGAGCCTTTCCAAGATTGAAAGAGGGTTGAACTATCCTGCTTATGAAACGCTGGAAAAGATAATGGAAGTGCTGGACGTAACGCCGAATGAATTATTATCGGGAGAATGGAAGTATGTCAATCAGTCTGAAAAAGAAGTCTGTCAGTTTTTAAGAACAGAAGAACGTCTAAATGCAGAACTGAAACACGGACACTATGATAACTTCTTTGACAGCGAGGAAGAATGGCTGGAATATGAGTTGGAAAAGTTACGGGAATATATTACCGACTACATCAACGGGAAAAGTATTGTAGCGTCCGACCTTTATCCAATCAAAGAATTTATCCAGCATTTGAAGTTTCAAAAACTGTTAGACCGCTATGATGATTTATACAGCATGGATATGTTCGGGGAAAGCATAGAGGGACATAAATATAGGACACCTTATCAAGTCGTAAAAATGATAAACCCCAATTCAAAAGAAGATATGGAATTATTACGGGAAGTATTGAAAAATAACCATTTTGATGATGAGGACGAATAACTTTTTTCCTCTTTGTAGAAGATACAGCAAACAAAAAGCCCAGTAAAGAGTGCAAAGCACCACCAATGGTGGCAAGGCTCTTGACAGGGCTTTTTCTTTTCTGTGGTTGGTAATCAAGAGGAAGAAAGAAAAAGTGTGTATTTTTCAAGACAGAAAAATGTCAAGGGGGGGGTGTGCTGATTTTTGTTGTGGCGGATATATGGAACTGTTATAATATGGATATGTTTAAATTACGTTATAAGCAAGAATATTCTGCTGATTTGTCAAAAAACATCATTGCAACTGCCAGTTGACATATTTCCATATCTAAATGGTGGCTATGCAACTGATAATATTGCTAAAATTACACCATGAAAGAAAGGAGTGTTAGCTAATGAATATGGCAGACAGAATACAATATTTAAGGAAATCAAAAGGAATATCACAAGAGGAACTTGCGGATAAAGTTGGAGTTTCAAGGCAGGCTGTTTCCAAATGGGAAAGTGAACAAAGTACGCCTGACTTAGAAAAAATAATTATAATGAGTGATTTTTTTGGAGTAACAACTGACTATATCCTAAAGGGAATTGAACCAGTAGCAGACAAAGAACAAAAAAATAAAGAGCTTACGAGTAAGGTACTTTATATATCATCAACAGCTTTTGTTGCTATTGGGCTGTTTTGTGCATTTGGTAATTGGTATGCAGAACAAACAATGGAAGCAGTTTGGGGTTCAATGATTATTCAAGCTATAGGGATTGTTGGATATTTTATAGCGAGAATACTATCGGAAGAAAAATCCCCCTTTTATGTAAATTGGCTTAATATAATCGGAGTTGCTTTTATGCCTATTTCTATGATTACAGGATATATTTCAGGATTGGTTTTCAAACTAGAAGGGTGGATTGCACCTTATCCGATAGGAATATTTCATACTTTAGTTTTCGTGTTAGTATTCTTTGTAGTTGTGATTGCAAGCTATATTATTCTAAAGAAACAAACAAAATAGTGATTACCTTTATTTTGCAAAAGCAGTTAGTCTTAGGATTGACTGCTTATTAATAAAAGACACCACTTCAATGTGTCAATGGTGTCTTTTTAGTGCTATTTTATCGTCATATCAAGGCTCGTTTAATCGTGGTATATTCGTGGTAAAATGAGTGTTTTTCTATACTTCGAAAAGCTTGAAAGTGTAATATTTATAGGGATAATCAAAAATCAGATATAAAGTTTACTTATAATAGGTTTACTACTTACAATAATAGCAGCGATAGGTTATTGTTTTTCTAAAAATGTTTACTTATTTCTTCTTTTCAGAATTATTCATGGGTTAGGTTTTGGAATAAGTTTAACTTGTGCAACTGCTATTAGTAATGAATATGTTCCTGCTTCAAGATTAAGTGAGGGTGTCGGTTTTACTTCATCAGCAAACACAATTGCAAATGCTACTGGACCAACAATTGCACTTGCAATATTAGGAAAGAAATATACAAATTTTATTTCATTGTTTCTTTTGTTACTGGTTATTTCTTTAATTACTTTTTGTTTTTCGTTTTTTATAAAGAGTTCAACAAAGAGTAATGTTGATAAAAAAGAAAAACAATCTTATAAAGGAATTATTATTTGTATGGTTTTCTTTTTAGCTACTTTTTCTCAAGGGGCTGTTAATAATTATTTAACTTCTTATACTAAAGATTTGGGATTAGGGAATATTGGTTTGTTTTTTACAATAACAGCTGTAGTAACATTTATTTCAAGATTTTTTTCAAAAAGAATACAAGATTTTTTTGGTATGAGAAAATTAAGTTTTATTTTAACGCTTGTTATGGCTGCTAGTGTTTTTATGATTTCACTGATAAAAAATGAAACACAACTCTTTTTATTGGCTATACCTTGTGGCTTAGCTACAGGTTTATTATTTCCTATCTTTAATTATCGAATTATTCAAACTGTTGATGCATCGCAATTTGCATTTGCAACATCGATTTATTATTGCGGATTGGATATAGGTTATGGTTTAAGTGCTATTGCCTGGGGATATGTAGTTCAATACTTTGGATATCATGTCATCTATGTTTTAGCAGCTCTTTTATTGATTGTAATGGCAATGATAGATCAAATCGTTTATAAAAAAATATAAAAGCACTTCTCTTGTTATTTAGTGAATAATAGAGTATATTATAAATAGGAATAATTACTAGATAATGAAAGAAGGAAAAGGCTATGGAACAAAAATTTTATATTTGTAAACATTGTGGAAACATTATTGAAAAAGTTGAAGACAAAGGAGTACCAGTTGTATGTTGTGGTGAAGTGATGCAAGAACTCCAAGCTGGTATTGAAGATGGAGCTGTTGAAAAACATGTACCAGTTTATACAGTAGAAGGTGATCTTGTACATGTTGAAGTAGGAGAAGTTGAACATCCAATGTTTGCAGAACATTGGATTGAATGGATTTCTTTAAAAACAGATCAAGGCATTCAAAGAAAATATTTAAAACCTGGTGAAAAACCAGCGGTTGATTTTAAACTTTGTGATAATGAAACAGTGGAAGAAGTTTATGCATATTGTAATCTACATGGATTATGGAAAGCTTAATATTCGATGTTTGAAAAAATGAACAATAGGTTTTATTGTTCATTTTTTCTATATGCTTGAGGAGTTATGGCTTCGTATTTTTTAAAGGTACGAATAAAAGATTCGGGATTTTTGTAACTGAGTTGTTTAGAAATTTGAGAAATTGATAAAGTTGTATTAAGTAATAATTGTTTGCCTTTTTGTAATTTAATGTGTGTTAATAATTCATAATAAGAATAACCAGTCTTTTCTTTTATCCATTTAGAACAATAAGGAATTGAATAATGAAAATGTTGACTTATTTTTTCTAAAGAAATTGTTTTATAATGATCGTTTATATATTGAATGATTTTTAAGTTTTCATTCTTTTCGATATTTGTTGTTATTTCAGTGTTTTCTTGATTTTTTCTTTGTATGTAAGCAAGTAATAAAGAAAACAAATGACATAAAATTGTATTCGAATAAGAATCTTGCATGTTATTTTCTTCGTACATTTGTAAAATAATATTTTGTATTTGTATATTTTGCTTACTATGAAAATGAAGATAACTGATTTTATCTTTTGCATAGTAATGACTTAAAAAGAAATCAAAAGTTATATCATGTTCTTTCATGTAATCAGAAAATGTATCTAGAAATGTACTTTTTCTAATTAAAATATTTAATAGGACTGTTTCATCATTAAAAACTTTAATACCGTGTTTTATTTGAGGGGCTAGTAAGAAAAGATGACCAGCTTGTAATTCAACTACTTTATCTTCTATCGTTTGAATGGCATTTCCTTTTAGGATATATATGATTTCAAAATAATCATGATCATGAATAAAAAAAGGAATGTAACGGGGATGTTTTAAAATAATTATATCTTGATTTTTTTCAAAATAATCTTCTTCTAAACTATGGGTTTGAAGAATTTCAGGATTTAGAACAATATTTAAATTATAAGCATCATCTTGATACTTTAGTTTGAAGTCTTGAATGTTTTTAGCTGTTTTTTCTAAATAGTAATATTCTCTAAAGAGTTTTTCATCTAAATCAAATTGTATTAGTTTATTTATCATTTTTATCACCATATCTATTATATATTAAAAATAGTCTATTTAACTGATTAATTTTAATCATTAGGTTCTTGATATAATGCTAGTGAGGTGAAAATATGAATAAAAAAATGATATTAAAAATAGCTATATTGAGTTGTTGCTTAGTAACAGCAAGTCAAAATGCTATAGCTGGAAATATTCCAGCTATAGCATATACTTTTAAAAATGTTGCTTTATCTACGATTGAGCTAATGACAACAATTCCTTCGTTATTTGTAATGCTTGCTATTTTATTAAATGGTTTTTTAGCAAAAAGAATGAATCATAAGACATCCCTTTTAATAGGATTGCTTATTTGTGGGATAGGTGGAATTATTCCTTATTTTATTAAAGAAGTATATATCATGCTTATTTCAAGAGCTATTTTTGGTTTTGGGGTAGGAATGATTAATTCTAATTTATTAAATATGATTGTAAGTTTATTTAATGGAAAAGAAAGAAGTCAAATGATTGGGTTACAAGGAGCTATTGGTGGTCTTGGAAGCTTTTTAACAACTTATGTAGCAGGAATGTTACTTACTTATGGGTGGCATGTTTCTTTTCTGATATATGTTATTGCATTTTTGATTTTCTTTTTTGTTTTAAAATATGTTCCTAATGCAAAAGATAGCCAAAATTCAAAAGAAGTTCAGCAAGAAGTGAATTATAAAAGAATAATTTTTTATTCAATCTTGTCTTTTATGTCTGTTAATTTTGCAACTTTCTTTGTAATTAAAGGCTCTTCTTTAATTACAATTAATCATTATGGAAGTGTTAGAGATGGCTCTACTGTTATTATGTTGATTTCTATTGGATCACTTCTTGCAGGCGCTATGTATGGCACTATTTATAATAGATTAAAAGATCATTCCCTTATTTTATTCTATATTATTTGTGCAGTATCATTTATTTTAGCAGGATGTATTCATAATTTATGGATTGTTTATATATCAGCATTCTTGCTTGGTTATGGTTATATGGCTTTTGTTCCCTTTTTACAGGAAAAAGTAGCAATCTATGGTAGTGTTGGAACAACAGCACTTTTAATATTACAAAGTTTAGGGTCTTTTATTACACCTTATTATGGTGTGCTTTTAAATCATTTTACCTCTTCGTTAAATAGTCAATTTATTATTACTGGGATTTTATATATTATTCTTATTCTTATTTTTGGTATCTCGAAAAGAGTAATAAAAAAATAAAGGGGTGTTGTAACGAGTAAGTAGATTTTTAACAACTTTCGAAAGGTTACAGCCTTTCTTTTTATTTTCTTAAAGAAATATCAAAATCATCGTATTCACTTTTTTCAATGTGAACTTGTTTTTTTGATGTACTTAAAAAGAACTACCGCTTTTTTAATTCATTTTATTTTCTTTTGGCTATGATATTTCCTTATATTATGACCTATTGCCACCAGATATATCTCCAATTTTACACCATTTTCTCCTCGACGATACAATCTGTCATATTTTTGGTTAGCTTTTCCAGTCTCCAAATGTTCCTTCTGTTTCATTGTTTCTTTGAAACATCAGCTTTAATTCTTCACCGCTTTTCACATTTCTTCTTGCTTCTTTTTGATATTCTTCCATCTGGAAAATATGTGTTATTTCTCTTCCAATTTTTGATTTTGTATATTTTCCTCTCAGTGAGCATCTTTCACAATGATGATTTATAAATGTTATATTGATACGTTCATATTCACTTCTTGTATCTTTTACTACTTTCTCTACATCGAATTCCTCTCCCACTGGATAGATAATTCTTTCTCCTTGTGTCCTTTTCATTTTGTTTTTTTAATCTATTTTTTTTAAGAATTATACCATCCTTGAATCTTTTTTCTTTTATTAAATAATGTTTCCAAATAAATATGTTTCATCTTTTCACCTCACTCCTATGATATCTTTTTTTATTTTGAAGAAAAGATATCATAAGAAGTTTAAAAAGGTATTTATAAAATAATCATTATCATAATTAGGAAATGTAAATTTTATTTACAAAAATAATAATTTTAAGATGTTTTTTCTAAAATGGCATTTTAATTGAATGATGAAATATTGTAAGGAGAAGAGTTCTTTTTTAAACTATAAGTGGATTAAGGAAAGAGGAGAGAAAAATGTTATCAAATTCAAAATTAGGTTTTGGTTTAATGAGATTACCAAAAGATAAAAATGGAACAATTATTCAAGAAAAAGTAAATACTATGGTAGATGCTTTTATGAAATCAGGCTTTACTTATTTTGATACAGCTTATGCTTATGCTGGTAGTGAAAAAGCTATGAAAAAAGCTTTAGTTGAACGCTATCCAAGAGAAGCATATACGATAGCTGATAAGCTACCTGCATGGAAATTAAAAGATGAAAATGATGTTCAAAGAATCTTTGAAGAATCATTGTCGTTAAGTGGTGTTGATTATTTTGATTTTTATTTATTACACAGTATAGAAAAGAAACACTATCTTACCTATGAAAAATATCATTGTTTTGATTTTATTAAAGAAATGAAAAAGCAAGGCAAAATTAAAAATATTGGTTTTTCTTTTCATGATACACCTGAATTTTTAGATCAAGTACTAACAGAACATCCAGAAGTAGACTTTGTTCAATTACAACTCAATTATTTAGACTGGAATAATGGGGTTATTCAATCTAAAAAAAATTTAGAGATTGCTAGAAAACATCATAAACCAGTTGTGGTCATGGAACCAATTAAAGGTGGAACACTTGCAAGTTTTAGTGAGGATATTGAACAAATCTATAAAAATTATGATTCTTCAAAATCAATTGCCTCATGGGCCTTAAGATTTATAGCATCTAAAGAAGGTGTAATGACGATTTTATCAGGAATGTCAACGCTTGAACAAATGAATGATAATTTAGCAACAATGTCAAACTTTGTGCCCTTAAATAATGAAGAATATAAACTTGTAGATCAAGTAACAAAAACAGTTTTATCTAAACCAACTATTCCATGTACAGGATGTCGTTATTGTACACCAGGATGTCCTTTAAATATACAAATTCCAGATCTATTTACAGCTTATAACAGTCAAATACTTTATGGTGAAAGTTCACGTTATCAAACATGGTATCAAGATCATACAAGTGATGATCATGCAAAGGCGAATCAATGTCTTAAATGCGGTCAATGTGAAGGTGTTTGTCCACAACATCTTAAAATTATTTCTTTATTAAAAGAAGTATCAAATGTTTTTGATAAATAAGGAATGAAAATGAAATTTGAAAATAAAGTTGTTGTATTAACTGGTGGTGTAAAAGGAATTGGAAGGTGTATTAAAGAGACGTTTGAAAAACAAGGGGCGCATGTTTGTATAATTGATGTTTTAGATAATGACTATTTTGTAGGGAGTATAGGGAATAAAGAGGATCTAATATGTTTTACAAATAAGGTTATCAAAGACTATGGACATGTAGATTATATTATTAATAATGCTAAGCCTATATTTAAAGGAATTGATAGTTGTAGCTATGAAGAATTCAATGAAGCATTACAAGTAGGAGTTACAGGTCCTTTTATGTTAGTAAAATTATTAAAAGATTATTTAAATGAAGATGCATGTGTCATTAATATCTCATCAACGAGAGATCGTATGTCACAACCACAAAGTGAAAGCTATAGTGCAGCTAAAGGTGGTCTTTCAGCACTAACTCATGCCTTGGCTGTTTCGCTTTCTAAAAAGGCAAGAGTTAATAGTATTTCTCCTGGATGGATCGATACAGAAAATAAAGAATATCAAGGAAGTGATGTTAATCAACATCTTGTAAAAAGAGTGGGTAAAGTTGATGATATTGCTCATTTAGTACTTTTTTTATGTAGTGAAGAAGCTGGATTTATTACAGGTGAAAATATTTGTGTTGATGGTGGAATGACAAAATTAATGATATATCACAACGATTATGGATGGAAATTAGGAGATGAAGATTATGAATAAAAATACAAGAATTAAATTAAATGATGGTTTAACAATGCCAGTAGTGGCGTTAGGTGTGTGGCAAAGTCATGAAGGTACAAAAAATGCAGTTTTGACAGCATTAAAAAATGGTTATCGCCATATCGATACAGCTGCAGTTTATCATAATGAAAAAGCTGTTGGTGAAGCAATCAAAGAAAGTGGTATACCAAGAAATGAAATTTTTGTTACAACAAAATTATGGAATGATGATGTTCGTAGTGGTAACACGAGAGAAGCTTTAAAGAAAAGTTTGGAAAACTTAGGATTAGATTATGTTGATCTTTATTTGATTCATTGGCCAGCTGAAGGTTATGTAGAAGCGTATTTAGAAATGGAAAAATTACAAAAAGAAGGATTAACTAGAAGTATAGGAGTTTCTAACTTTAGAAAATCACATCTTCAAAATCTATTATCAAAGGTTCACATTGTTCCTAGTATTAATCAAATAGAAACTAATCCGCAAATGGTTGATGAAGAAACAATTCAATATTGTAAAGAAAATAAAATTGGTGTTGAAGCATGGTCACCACTAGGAAGTGGAGCTTGTTTAAATAATCCAAAAATTCAAGAAATTGCTAATAAATATCAAAAATCATCGGCACAAATTATTTTAAGATGGTTATTACAAAAAGGTATTGTTATATTACCTAAATCAGTTCATGAAAATAGAATTAAAGAAAATATAGATCTCTTTAATTTTGTACTAGAAAATGAAGATGTTGAATTAATTAATCAATTAAATCAACATAAAAGAACAGGACCTGATCCAGATAATTTTGATTTTTAGGAGACAATCATAAAAAAATACGAAGGTAGTTATTTTTTGATGTATATGTTTTATTATTTATCTATGGCTTTGTTTTTTCTGGACTTATTTCAGTATATTTAATGGATAAAGATAAAGCAAGTGAAGTAAGTTTTGTTGTATCATGTTCTTATATTTTATCTATGATAACCCGACCATTTATTAGTGATTTATGTGATCGATATGATAAAAAGAAAGTGAATATGATCTTATTAGTTATTTCATCTGTTTTTGGTTTTGTCTATATTTTGGTTAATAATATTTATTTGATTGCTATTGTTTATAGTGTTGTTTTAGCTCTTTTAAATGGTATTAATCCAATTATTGAAAGAATGGCAACCGTATCAAAACATAAATATGGTCTTATTCGTATATGAGGAACAATTGGTTATGCTAGTGGTAGTCAACTAAATGGCATTGTTTATCGTTACATATCTCCAAGTGCTATGTTTTTATTCTTTGTTGTTAGTATTCTTATATGTGTTTTAGGAGTATTTGGTACAAAAGATGTAAAAACAATAGAAAAACAAACAAATGAAAAAACATCCATGAAAGATGTTTTGTTCAACAAGAAGCTTATTTATTATTTGATTGTTGTTTGTGTATTTTATGGAGTGACAAATGTGAATAGTATCTATTTACCAGTAATGTATCAACATAATGGTTTAACTGTTTCTAAGGCAACAACAGTTATCTTTGCAGGAACAATGATGGAATTACCTGTTATTTTATTATCTCGTTTCTATATGAATAAAATAGGAAATAAACAATTATTGATAATTTCTTTTCTTTTGCTTGTTGTTCAATTTATGACATATGCTTATATACCAAATGTTGTTATTCAAATCATTATGACTTTTTTAACAAAATCAGTTACAACAATGGCATTTATTATGATTAATATGAAAGTTATTGCAACTATTATTGATGGAACGCACCAAATGAGTGCTTTATCAATTGTTTCAACATTCAAAAGTTTTAGTTCGATTATTTTCCAAGCTATTGCAGGGTATTTGATTGATTTATATTCATATCAATTTTTCTATGGTTTCCTTTTTGTTTGTGCAATCGTTTGTTTAGTATTATGTATGCTTTATAAAATACCAAGTGGTAATGAACATCGTTTATTTGATTAAAAAGAGCTTCGAATTGAAGCTCTTTTTAAAACTCTTCTTCTTTTAAAATATCTACTGTAGAAAAACGACCTGTTTCAATTGACTTAGAAGTTTCAATTTTAAGATTTAAGTTTCGATCATAATCTAAAGCAAAGATACAAGAATAAAGAACATCTAATAAATAAGTAATAGCACTATCAGTAGAAAAAGTAGCAATCTTAGAATAAAGTTTTTCTCTTGTACAAATACGTAAAACACACTCTGCTTTTCTAGAAAGCGTATTATCTCCAATACTTGTAATCACAATAACAGGAATATTCTTATTTTTTAAAACCTTTATTATGTTATCTAGAACATATGTTTCTCCTGAATAAGAAACAATTAAAGCACATGAGTCTGGATTTGCGAGTGTGGCATCAAAGATAACTTCATTTTGCAATCCATGGATCCGCACATCTTTTCTAATACGTGCCATATTATGTTTAAACTCTTGAGTAATTAATAAATTATTGCTTACTGCAAAAAGATGAATACAAGAAGCCTTTTTGATGATTTGAATAGCTTTTTGTAGATCGTCATGGGTAATTAACGAAAGAGTATCTTCTATAGATTCTTTCTTTAAGGTCGCAATCTTTCCGGCAATAGACATAATTGTATCATTGTTTTTAAAAGGCAGATTGGCATCTATATTTAAAAAATGACTTTCTAAATATTCACATTCTCTAGTAAAATCTTCTTTTAAATCGTTCCAACCATTATAATTTAATTTCTTTGAAACTCTAATTAAAGTAGAAGGAACAGTATAGGTTGCTTTTGCAATTTCTTTGACAGTCTTATTTTGAATATTTGTACCTTCTTTTAAAATATAATCAACAATTGCTTTCTCTGAACTAGAAAAATGTTCAGTTTCCATTTTTTCTCTTAATAACAATAGATCACCTAGGAATATTTTATCATAAGGTATTTGAAAATTATATTTAAAAAAAACAAATAATTTAAATCAAATTATAAGTAGTCTAAAAGGAAGTTATTTAGAAATGTCGAAAGCAATCTTTATTGCTTCTTTAGTAGAACTACCGATGATGTTTTATACAATAAAATCAATCAGAAGATTTCTACTAATATCCTTATAAAAATAGCGATGACCCTGTTTTTTATTAAACATCTTATCACATTTTTCGCAAGTACAATTTCTATGATTTATCTAGGGCAATGTTTTCAAATTGTCGCTTATGCTTTATTTATACTGGCATCCGTCTATTATGTTCGAGAAAATATTTCAAAGGAAGATCAACTAAAAGGACAAGCGTTGGTAACAATGTCTATGACTTTAGCGGGAATCTTTTCTGATTTACGCGGAGGATTTTTAATTGATTTAATGAGTATTAAAACAGTACTTTTACTAGAAACCTTATTTTCATATATTGGACTTCTTATTAGTTTTTATAGTTTTCATATAAAAAGGACTTAGCTTTTTTGTAAACTGAGTCCTTTTGTTGCATTTCTTTGGACAAATCCCATAATTGGTGAAAAGATACAAGCTGCAATAATTGTTCCTTCTCTTAAGGCAAAACCACATTTAAAAATAAGTGATAAACTCATACATGAAATTACAAGAATAATATCCATAGCTTGTCTTGTTTTTTGAAAATCAACTTTAAATGTTTCTGAAAAAGTTAAGGCAAAGCCTTCACAAGGGAAGACGCAAACATTTAAAGCGACAAGTAAACCACAACCACTGGCAGAAAAACATAAACCAATGATTTCCATCATAAATGATTGATAGTAGTGAAGTGTTATACCTCCTAAAATTTGATAGACAATTGTATTAACAACCATTCCAAAAAGCAAACTCATAAAAAATTGTAAAACATATTTTATTTTTAATTGTTTAGATAGAATGATTTGTAGAATAATCATGCAAGCATTCACAAATAAAGTGAGTGTTCCTACTTTAATATGTGACATATAATTAAAAGTTAAAGCTAAGGCTTCATAGGGAGAAACACCGACACTTGCTTTAAAGCACAATGAATCTCCAATTGAAACCATCATTAAAGTGAGGATAAAAAGAACATATTTTTTCATTAAAGTTTTTCTCCATTAGAGGCAATCACTTGTCTATACCATTCAAATGAATCTTTTTTATATCTTTTTAAAGTTCCATTTCCTTCATTATCTTTATCAACATAAATAAAGCCATATCTTTTCTTCATTTCACCTGTTGTAAATGAAACAAGATCAATACATCCCCATGGGGTATAACCCATCAAATCAACACCATCTTCTTCTACTGCTTTTTTCATTTGAATAATATGTTTCTTTAAATAATTAATACGATCTTGATCGTGCACAGTTCCATCAACAAATTCATCAATTGCACCAAAACCATTTTCCACAATGAATAAAGGAATTTCATATCTTTCATAGACAGCGTTCATAATATAACGTAGACCTTCAGGATCAATTGTCCAACCCCATTTAGTAGCAGTTAAATAAGGATTATCAACACTATGGATATTTGCGGCTTCAACAGTTGAAGTAAGATCAATCGTACTTTCATATTTTACAGTTGTCGACATGTAATAACTAAATCCAAAATAATCAACTTTTCCTTGGTTTAAAATATTAAGATCATCATCTTCCGTTTCAAGAGAATAACCTTTTCTTTCAAACATCTTTAAAGCATAAGCTGGATAATGTCCACGACATAAAACATCACTAAAGAAATAACGATCATGCATAGCTTCTAGGGCAAGCTGGTTGTTTGCAGGCTTACAATCAAATGGATAAATAGGTTCCATTGCTAACATACATCCAATTTTAAAATCAGGATTGATTTGATGTCCTAAGATAACGGCCTTAGCGCTTGCAACAAATAAATGATGCACACTTTGATACATGGCAAGTTCTGGATTTTCATATTGACTATAAAGAACACCCGCATTTGTCCAACCAAAGATATCATTATGATAATTAGCTTGATTGTTGATTTCATTAAATGTCATCCAATATTTAACTTTATTTTTATATCTTTTAAAACATACTTCGACAAATTTTACAAAGAAATCAATCATTTTTCTATTATACCAACCACCATATTCTTTAGCTAAATGATAAGGCATTTCAAAATGACTTAACGTAATGACAGGTTCAATTCCATATTTTAATAATTCATCAAATAAATCATCATAGAATTGTAATCCTTTTTCATTTGGTTCTAATTCATCACCATTAGGAAAAATACGTGTCCACGCAATCGATGTTCTAAAACACTTAAATTCCATTTCTGCAAATAATTTAACATCTTCTTTATATCTATGATAAAAATCAATGGCTTCAAGATTAGGATAATATTTTCCTTCCACTAATCCATCGGTAATTTCTCGAGCTACTCCATGAGCTCCAGCCGTCATGACATCAGCAACACTTAATCCTTTACCATCACAATAACCACCTTCTAATTGATGGGCGGCAACGGCACCACCCCATAAAAAATCTTTCTTCAACATTGATACATCCTCCTTTTTTTCGCCCTTATCATAATCATAAATAAAAGAAATGAATAGATAATATGCATTAATTAATAATTATTTCCTATTAAATAATATATTTTAAGATAAAATTGGAAATTTTTTCCTAAAATAGGTAAAATAGAAGTGCAAATTTCCAATTATTTAATAAAAGGAGGAAAAATATGCTACTCGTTCAAAAACTTGAATATTATGATCATTTAACTCCAAATGAACAAACCGTTGCTCATTATTTACTCGATAATCAACATCGTATACAAGATATTTCGATTTCAGAAATAGCTAAAGAAACTTATACATCTTTATCTACAACGGTCCGTCTTTCACAAAAATGTGGTTATCAGGGATGGAAAGAACTTAAAAAAGCATTGATTGAAGAAATTAGTTATTTAAATAAAGAAACAACACATGTTGATGCGAATTATCCTTTTCAACCAGGAGATTCAATTTTTAAGATTGCGAAAAATATGTCTTCTTTACTCACAGAAAGTATTTTAGATACGTATCAGCTTTTAGACCATGACCGTTTTCAAAAAGCTATTCTTTTATTAAATTCATGTCAAACAATTAATGTTTATGGAATTACACATCCGATCAGTGTGGCTTATGATTTTAAATTAAAAATGCGTACAATAGGAAAAACAGTTAATATCGTAGAAGATGAAGATGCTTACTATTATCATTCTTTTTTTACAACAAAAGATACCTGTTCATTATTTATCTCTTATTCAGGAGAAACATTGGAATTATTAGATGCCATGAAAAGAATTAAACAAAAAGGTTATCCATTAATTGCCCTTACAAGTATTGGTGATAATACTTTTTCAAAGTTGGCAGATACATGGTTACCTATTTCTACAAAAGAAAAGCTATCTAATAAAATCTCAACTTTTTCTTCTAATATTTCGATTCATTATTTATTAGATTTAATTTTTGCTTGTGTTTTTAAACATGATTATCAAAGAAATATTGAATTAAGAAAGGATATTTCTCATGAAATGGATCAAGAACGTTTTTCAAATGTTTCTTTATTGAAAGATGAAGATAAAAAATAAAATTCACAGGTGTGAGCTAAAATGAGATTTGGTATAATGAATGAAGAAAGAAATGTGAATAGATGGATGAACTCAAGCTTTTAGATTTAATAGACCAAGGTGAAAATGAATAGAATTTAAATCATGGATAGCTACTCCAAATTTTAAACAAATGATAATGCTATATGTAAAAGAAATTGTTGCACTTGCTAATTCTAGCGGGGGATATTTATTGTTGGGAGTAGAAGATAATAAAGAAATTACAGGGTGTACAAATTATGATCTACAAAATATTATAGAGAGTGTTTATGATCGTACAATGCCTAATCTTTTTACGAGGGCTAAGGTTGTTGAGCTGCAAGGAAAAGATGTTATTGTTATTACTGTTGATAAAAGTAATCGTTTATGTGGAATATCTTCAGGCGAATATTACAAAAGACTTGGGAAAAATTCAAAGCCATATACACCTGATAGAATGGAAGAAACATTTGATGAAGAAAATGATTATTCTTCAAGGGTTATTAACCAATCATGTGTGGATGATATTAATTTATTAGAAGTATATAAGTTGAAAGAAAAATTAAAAACGCGTGACTTACAGTCGACATTGGTCGATTTAGATGATATATCTTTTTTAAAAGATTTATCTTTACTGGTAGAAACAGAAGAAGGATTAAAGATTAATGTTGCAGGATTGTTATTTGTTGGAAAAGAGACATCTATTCAAAGATTCTTACCACAGGTAGCGCATCAAGATGATAGATGAAATCAATATCGTTCAAACGATCAGAAATAGAGTCAGGAATCTTGTTTAAGACGTTTAAAGGTTGGAAATATTGAGAGAATTTAAAATTTTGTTTAGAAAAAGATACAATAGAATCAATTAAATGTGTTATACTTTGCATTATAAAATATCCTTTCGTTAATTTGTTGTTAGCGCACAAAAGTATATCTTAGTAATCATTTTACTGTTTATATAGATAAATTGGAAGGTAGTGTATTTATGCCATTTAATATAGATTTTTGACGCTACCGGCAATTCAGGCAGGGTATCGTTTAATTGATACAGTAGAGGCTTATGGAAATGAAAAAAAGTAGGAAAAGGAATTCAATTAAGTGGTGTTGATAGAAAAGAATTGTTTATTGTTACAAAAAGTGAATTTTAAATCATATGAAAATACCAGAGAAACAGTTTTAAATTCTTTAAAGAACTTACAAGTAGATTATTGAGATATGGTTTTATTACATTGGCCATTTGGAAATTATTATCAAGCATGGAAAGAATTAGAAAAACTTTATGAAGAAGGTCTTATTAAAGCCATTGGTGTTTCTAATTTTGAACCGGATCAATTAGTTGATTTAATTTCTTTTAATAAAGTAAAACCAGTCATCAATCAAATAGAAACGCATTTATATTGGCAAGGACATGAACATCATCAATGGGAAGATAAATATGATGTAGCGCATATGGCTTATGCTCCTTTAGGACAAGGTAAAGCAAATGAAATGTTTCGAGATCTATTCATGAAGATAGAATTTAAGAAAATATTGGTCTATTTGATTTTAAACTTAATGGATAAGAAATGAAGGATTTAAAAGTGTTAGACCATCAACAAGCTCTAATTGGAAATCCTGAGGATCCAACTTTTGTAGAAATGGCAATGGCTTGGTAATAAAAAAAGAAGTATTCATTATTCCTTAGAATATTTCTTCTTACTAGGATTCTTATCATCTGGAAGCAGATGATGAAGAATCTTTTTTTCTTTTTCTATTTTATGATTTAAAAATTCTAAACGCTTTTTAGCAACCTCTAATTCTTTTTCAGCATTTTCTTTTTGTTTTAAAAGAATATCCAGTCTTTGAGCAATCGCTTCATCACCTTCTTGCATGCATAATTCATGGAAAGTTTTGATATCTTGAATAGACATTCCAAGTTCTCTTAGATATTTAGTTCCTTTAAGCCAATCGAGTGCTTGCTCATCAAATAAACGATGATTATTTTTATCTCTTTTTACTTCTACAATACCGATATCTGTATAATAGCGGATAGTATGTTCAGTTAAATTTAATATTTGACATGCTTGTTTTAATGTATACATTGTTTTCTCCTTGACCTCGAGTTACACGAGGGTACTACAATTCTATTGTAGTAAAAAAATAATAGATGTAAAGGAGTATTATATGGATTATATTACATTAAATAATGGTTTAAAAATGCCATTATTAGGCTTTGGAACAATGAATATTTTTGATGAAGAGGAGTGTACAAAAATATTAAAAGAAGCTTATGAAGAAGGTTATCGTTTGTTTGATTGTGCTCAAATATATGGAAATGAACAAATTGTAGGCAGTGCTTTAAGAAAAGCTGGAATTCCAAGAGATGAAATCTTTTTAACGACAAAAGTATGGTTTACAAACTTTGAAGGAGAAGAAGTTAGAAAGTCTTTATTAGAATCAATGAGAAAACTACAAACAGATTATTTTGATCTTGTTTTTATTCATTGGCCTTATGGAAATACATATCATGCTTATCGTGAACTTGAAAAGATGTATGAAGAAGGATTCATTAAAAGTATTGGTATATCTAATTATCAAGAGAGTCAATATCTTGATTTAGTTCATTTTAATAAAATTATTCCGGTTGTTAATCAAATAAAGGTTACTTTAAGATGTCAAAGAAAACAAATGTTAGAAGTTATGAATGAAAAAGGAACAGTCTTACAAGGATATCAAGTCTTTGGTAAAGAAGAAACTTTGCCTATTTATGAAGATGATAAAGTAAAAAGTATAGCATTAAAGTATAATAAAACAACAAGACAAATTGCGATGAAATATCTTGTACAAAATAGAATAAGTGTTATTACACGTCCGATGGAAAAACAATATATGAAAGATAATTTAAATTTATTTGACTTTCAATTAAATGAAGAAGAAATGTCATATTTATCATCATTCGACTTATTAGAGTATAATACAAAACCTTCACAGGATTATCAAAGAACAAAAAGTATGTTAGAAAATATGTAAAAGTATTTTCTAATAATGAACATACAACAATAATTGTTTATCTTATGATATAGTATAAATAGAAATTGAAGGAGGAAATATTAATGAGTTTGCCAAAAAATTTCTTATGGGGTGGAGCAACAGCTGCAAATCAATATGAAGGTGGATGGAACGAAGGAGGACGTGGTAAATCGAGTGATGATGTTATTACTAATGGAACACATACAGAACCTCGTTGTATTACTTTTGTTAATAAAGCAGGTGAAAAAGTAAAAGCACCTATGTTTGTTGGGGCTGATTATCAAGATGTTGATCATTTTGAATGTTTTGATGATTGTTTATATCCTAATCATGAAGCTACTGATTTTTATCATCATTATAAAGAAGATATTGCTTTGATGGCAGAAATGGGATTTAAATGTTTTAGATTATCTATTGCCTGGTCTAGAATTTTTGCTAATGGAGGTATGGAAGGTGAACAACCATTAGAAGAAGGATTAAAATTCTATGATGATGTTTTTGATGAATGTTTAAAATATGGTATTGAACCATTAGTTACATTATCACACTATGAAACACCACTTGCTTTAACTGAAGCTTGGAATTCATGGGCTGATAGAAGAACAGTTGATTGTTATGTAAGATATTGTGAAGTTGTTTTTAATAGATATAAAGATAAAGTTAAATATTGGCTTACATTTAATGAAATCAACTGTATAGAAATGTCACCATGGATGGAAGGTGGTGTGCTTACAAAAGATAAACAAACAATGATCAATATGGCACACTATCAATTTGTCGCAAGTGCTAAAGTTGTTAAATTAGGACATCAAATCAATCCTGATTTTAAAATAGGATGCATGTTAGCTTATACACTCACTTATCCAATGACATGTCATCCAGAAGATACATTAGCTGCATGGAAAAATACTCATAATAATATTTTCTATACAGATGTACAATGTAGAGGATACTATCCAAGTTATAGATTAAAAGAATTTGAAAGAGAAGGAATTATTCTTCCAATTGAAGATGGTGATTTAGAAATCATTAAAGAAGGAACAGTTGATTTCTTATCATTCTCTTACTATATGTCACAAGTAGCTGCTTATAATCCAGAAGATTATGAAGGAGCAGGTGGTGGAAATTTATCACTTGGTTTAAAAAATCCTTATTTAAGTGCATCTGATTGGGGATGGCAAATTGACCCAACAGGGCTTAGAAATGCATTAAATAGACTCTATGATCGTTATCAAATGCCTTTATTTGTTGTAGAAAACGGTTTAGGTGCTTTTGATAAAATCGAACAAGATGGTTCAATTCATGACACATATAGAATCAATTACTTAAGAGATCATATTAAAGCTATGGACGCAGCTGTTAATGAAGATGGTGTTGACTTAATGGGATATACTATGTGGGGATGCATTGATTTAGTTTCAGCTTCTACAGGAGAAACAGCAAAACGTTATGGATTTGTCCATGTTGATAAATACGATGATGGTACTGGAGATTTATCAAGAAGAAGAAAAGATTCATTCTATTGGTATAAAAAAGTAATAGAATCAAATGGAGAAGATTTAGATTAGGAAATAATGGATATGATAATTTTTAAAAAGTGAAATCTTAAAAATATCATATCTTTTTTTATTTTAAAGGTAAATAAAGATAATAAATATTTAGTTATTTGTTTATTGTGATATAATCAAAGAAGAGGTGATTATATTGAAAAAAGTAACAGTAGCTGCAATTGCAAAAGAAGCAGGAGTTTCTCCTGGAACAGTAAGCAATGCACTTAATAATAGAAAAGGATCTATTAGTAAAGAAAAAAGAGATCATATTATAGAAGTGGCAGAAAAATTAGGATATTTTAAAACTGGAAAAAGGACAGGTATTTTGACACTTGTTATTTATAGTAAAAAAGAGCGAGTTGTTGGTGACACACCTTTTTTTTCTGAATTGATTAGAGGTTTAGAAAATGAGGCAACGAAACAAGATTATAGATTAAATATTATATATATAGATAGTGATCAGATAGGAGAAATACAACAACTTGATGATGTTTCAAAAAGTGACGGATTAATTCTTTTAGGAACAGAAATGCAGTTAGAAGATGTTGAAAGATTTGAAAATTTTAGAATACCATATATTATTATCGATAATGCTTATACAAATCAAAAATGTGATTTTTTATCTATTAATAATAGAGATGGGATGTATGAAATAACAAATTATTTAGTTAAAAAAGGGTATAAAAGAATTGGATTGATTAATTCTATTAATCAAATAAATAACTTTAAAGAAAGAAAAATGGGTTATTTACAAGCTATGATGGATAATGGATTAAATGTAGTTCCAGAATTAGAAGCCTTTGTTCAACCAACGATAGATGATAGTTATAGAGATTTTAAGGACTACTTAGTAGAACTTATAAATGGAGAAGATGAGATGCCAGATGCCTTCGCTGCAGTTAATGATTATATTGCATTGGGGGCTATAAGAGCTATGCAAGAGCTTAATGTCAATGTCCCAATAACAGGATTTGATGATATTTCATTTGCAAGTTATTCAACACCATCATTAACAACTGTCAGAGTAAATAAAAGATATCTAGGGGAAGTTGCAGTAAAAAGATTGATAGAGAAATTTTCTGAAAATGAAAATACATTAAAAATAATGGTAAGTACTGAAATAATAGAACGTGATAGCACTAAATAAATAAGTAAAATATTTAGTTAAAACTTAAATAAAAATTTAGTTTGAGTATTGACCGATGAAACCACTTTCATTATACTTTTGGTTGTAGAGAGTTGCAACACTACTAGAATATGTATGAGATGGAAGGAAAAATAAAATGGATAACAAATATGTTAATAAAGCTTTGGAACTATCATCTAAGGTTGCATCAAATGTTTATCTAGATGCTATTTCTAAAGGATTGATGGGGACATTACCTATCTTGATTATTGGTTCAATTGGATGTCTTTTAGGGGTATTCCCATTTGATCCTTATTTACAATTTATTGAAAAAATAGGAGTTAAAACTTATTTCTTAGCTGCATCAACAGTAACAACAAGCTGTTTATCAATTTATGCAGCATTCTTAATTGGATATCGTTTAGCTGGAAGTTTTAAATGTGATCAAATTCCAGCAGGATTAATTTCAGTTTTTGCATTTTTTATTACTACACCACTAACAAAAGATAGTGGATTGATGATGGAATTTATGGGTGCTAAAGGTTTATTCGGTGCAATGATTGCTGCATTGATAGCTACAAGAATCTATTGTGCATTTATGAATGTTGATAAATTAAAAATTAAAATGCCAGATGGTGTACCACCAATGATTGCTAATACATTTACAGCATTAATTCCAGCAATCTTAGTAGGATTAATTTTCATTGCTGTGGCTACAATATTCTCATTTACTCCTTATGGTTCATTTACACAGTTAGTTTATACAGTTATTGTGACACCTTTAAATTCTTTAGGTGGAAGTGTATGGTCTTTAGTGGTTTTAATTTTAGTACAAATGCTTTTATGGTTCTTTGGAATTCATGGATCAAATGTTATTAGTGGTGTAATTACTGCTGTATATTTACCTATGGCAACAGCTAACTTAGAAGCATATGCTGCTGGTAAAGCTTTACCAAATATTTTATGTAATACATTCTATGATACTTTTAGTGGAATTGGTGGTGCAGGAGGTACTTTATCATTATGTATCGTTATCTTATTATTTGCTAAATCAAAACAAAATAAGACAATGGGGAAATTAGGTATTATTCCTGGGTTATTCACAATTAATGAACCAGTTGTATTTGGTTATCCTTTAATTATGAACCCATTAATGGCAATACCATTTATTCTAACACCAATTGTACAAACATTAGTTGCTTATTTCAGTATGTACATAGGTTTAGTACCAAGATTTACAGGTGTACAAGTACCATGGTGTATGCCAATTATCTTAAAACCATTACTTGCTGGGGGTTGGCAAGCTGCAATTTTACAAGTTGTATGTATTTTCATTGGATGTTTAATTTGGTATCCATTCTTTAAAGTTTCTGATAAACAAAGATATGAACAAGAACAAAGTTTAGAAGCTACCGTAGAATAGCATTTACAACAGAAAATAAATAGGAGGAAAATTATGTCACTTACAATAGAAAACAATATTCTAATGAAAAATGGGAAACCATTTTTTTACCTAGCAGATACATGCTGGTCTGCATTTACAAATATTAAAGATAATGATTGGGATTATTATTTAGATTATCGTAAATCACAAGGTTTTAACACATTACAAATCAACATCCTCCCTCAATGGGACGCATCCGCCACAGATTTATGTTATGAACCTTTTGAAGTTATTGATGGAAAATATAATTATAAAAAATTAAATTTATCTTATTTTGAGCATGCAGATAAAATGTGCGCACGTGCTAAAGAAAAAGGCTTTGAATTAGCGCTTGTTATAATGTGGTGTAATTTTGTTCCTGATACATGGGCAAGTCAATTTTATTCAAAAGGTATTATGCCAATAGATTGTATTGACAATTATATAAATATTATTCATGAAACATTTACAAAGTATGAACCACTTTATATTATTAGTGGAGATACTGATTTTAATACAGAACAATGTATTGAATATTATGTTAAATGTGCTAAACAAATAAAAGAATTAGCACCTAATTGTTTATATACAACACACATAAAAGGAAGATATACATATATACCAGATAATCTTTATTCATATTTGGATTTATGTTTTTATCAAAGTGGTCATAATGCTCAAAACTTAGGAATGCCTTACTTACTTGCAGAAGAAATGGCAGATAAATATAAAGGTAAACCAGTAATAAATAGTGAACCATGTTATGAAGATATGGGATATTCTAGACAAATGTATGGAAGATGGAGTAAAGAAGATATCATTAGAGCTGCATGGATGTCTTTACTTTCTGGAGCCAGTGCTGGAATTACTTATGGAGCGGCAGGAATCTATAGTTGGCATACTACAAATAAAGGATTTGAAGCTTCGTTGGGAGAAGGATTTGCGACTCCTAAATGTTGGCAACAAGCTTTATGCTTTGATGGTGCTTGGGATTATGGTTATATAAAATATATATTTGAAACTTATGATTTATATGGGTTAAAAGCTATACAAGAACTACTTGTAAAAGAAAATCCAGAAATTAGAATTGCTAGAAAAGATGATAAAATTGTGTTATATGTTCCACACAATATTGACATTGAATTAAATTTAGATTTATCAAACTATAAAGCAATTGCAATTGATTTAACAAGAAGATATGTTTCACCACTTCAAACAATTAATGGAAAGACAAGCATTATTAAAATGACATATTTTAATAGAGATGCATTATATATTTTAGAAAAAGATGTATAGAGTTGCGATAATTTGTTCGTTTTCAATTTCAGCAAAAAATATCTGTCATGTTTTGCAAGAAGAAATTGAAAAAAAGCAGTTGAACATAGAAGTTGAAGCATTTCATACAGAAGATTGTAGTAAAGTAATAGGTAATTATGACTTAGTTTTACTTATGCCGCAAATTAGATATAATTTTAAAAATATAAGTAAATTATTGAAACCTATTGAAACAAAAGTAATTACAAATGAACAAATTAATCATATAAATGATTTGTTAGATGTTATTATAGAAAGCAAAGAACAGTGTAAGAAATAAAAATACACTGCTCTTTTTTAATAATCATAATAATGATCAATTTTATCAATGAGATCTTTATATTTTTTCTTATTTTTTTTAAGCATCACAACATAATAAGTGACATGGGCTTCTTCTTCATTAATGGGAAGAATTACACGATCAGACATCTTACCCTCTCTTTTAATAGAAAGATTAGAAGTATAAGAAGGAAGTGTTGATGCTTTGACAATTTCATTAAAAGTAAGGCGTTCTTCTTGTAAGAGATATTTAGTTTTTGGAGTTTTTTGCATATGTAAATCATGCCAAAAACCAATATTTGAATAAAGAAGCATGGTTTGACCATCTAAATCATGAAATTTAATTTCTTTTTTACTTGCAAGAGGATGATTTAATGGTAATGATAATAAAAGATCTTCTTCAACATAAGGAATACAAAAATATTGAGAATCATCAATATATTCAGGAGTAATCACAAGGTGATACTCTTTTTCTTTTAATTTTGTAAGTAAATCTTTTTTGTTAATAACGGCTGTTTGAATTGTTATTTGTGGATAAAGTTCTTTAATTAAAGGTTCAATATCCCACATGGGTGCAGGAGAACAAGTTGCAATAGAAATACGATGAAATGATTGATCATAATCTTGTACATCATTTATCATTGTTTGAATACTTTTAATGATTTTTTGAGCATGCTTAACAGCTAATTCACCATTTTTATTAAGAACAATTTTATTTTTATAATGATCAAAGAGTTCTACTCCTAAATCACTTTCTAATCTTTGCATAGAGCGTGAAAGGGCTGGTTGTGAAATTAATAATTCTTTGGCTGCTTTAGAAATTGTTTTATTTTCAGCGATATAAATAAGTTGTTCAAGTTGATTAAGTTCTATCATATAATGACCTCCTACTATGCGTTTAAATTATAGCACATTTCTTTATTGGTATTGTACTTTTAAGTAATAAAAAAATAAAATATGTGTGTAAAAAGGAGAAACTAAAAAATGAAAACATGGTTAATTACAGGATGTTCAAGTGGTATTGGAAAAGGAATTGCGAAAGCTGTTTTAGAAAGTGGGGATCAAGCAATTGTTTCAGCAAGAAATAAAGATAAAGTGATGGATATTGTAGAAGCTTATCCAGAAACTGCTTTAGCTATATCTTTAGATGTATGTAGTCAAGATAATATTAAAAATGCTGTAAAAGAAGCATACGATAAATTTGGAACAATTGATGTATTAGTTAATAATGCAGGATATGGTTATCGTAGTGCAGTAGAAGAAGGAGAAATAGAAGCGGTTCAAACTTTATATCAAACAAATTTATTTGGACCTATTGAATTAATCAAAGCAGTTCTTCCTAAAATGAGAGAACAAAAATCAGGCTATATTCTAAATGTAACTTCGATTGCAGCAGCAAGATCCGCTGTAGGTTCAGGATATTATGCTTCAAGTAAAGCAGCCTTAGAATTACTTACAAATGGTTTAATGAAAGAACTTGCTCCATTAGGTATTAAAGCAATGGTTGTTCAACCAGGAGCTTTTAGAACAAGATTCTATGACGGTGAATCTTTACAAGGAACAAAAGCTCAAATTGGTGATTATGAAGCAGTCGTAGGTAAATCAAGACCAGGTAACTTTGAAAACAAACATCAACAAGCAGGTGATCCAGATAAAGCTGGTAAAGTCATTGTAGATGTTGTGCATAATGATGATTTACCAGAAATTTTAACTTTAGGTAAAGCAGCCGTAACAGCTGTTAAATCAACTTTAGAAGCAAAAATTGCAGAATTAGATAAATGGGCTGAAGTATCAGCATCATGTGACTATGATGAAGGAGAATAGAAAGATGAAGAGAGTAAGACTTGGAAAGACAAATATGTATGTAAATACGATTGGACTAGGATGTATGGGGTTATCTCATGCCAGTGGACTTCCAACGCCTAAAGAAGAAGCAGTAGAAATTTTAAGAAAAGCACATGACATGGGATATGATTTCTATGATACAGCTGAATGTTATACAGGAGTTAATCCTGATGGAAGTACAGCTTATAACGAAGAAGTTGTTGGTGAAGCTGTTAAACCATTTAGAAAAGATATTATCTTATGTACTAAATTTGGTGTTAAACATATGGGTGATCACCTTGAATTTGATAGTTCACCAGAAATAATTAGAAAATCCTTAGAAGGATCATTAAAGAAATTACAAACAGATTATGTTGACATTTATTATCAACATCGTATTGATCCTAAAGTAGAACCAGAAGTTGTTGCTGATGTGATGAAAGAATTAATTGAAGAAGGAAAAATTAAAGCATGGGGTATTTCTGAAACAAATGAAGAATACTTAAGACGTGCTCATGCTGTATGTCCTGTAACTGTTATTGAAAACAGATATTCAATGATGGCTAGATGGCATGAAAATTTAATGCCTGTATGTAAAGAATTAGGAATCACTTATGTTGCTTTCTCTCCTCTTGCTAATGGGGCACTTACAGGAGCTTATCAATCTAAAAAAGCTTTTGGTAGTGGAGAACAAGATTTTAGACCAGATATGCCACAATATAGTGATGAAGGTATTAAAAAGACAAATGAATTATTAGAAGTTGTTTCACAAATTGGTGAAATACATCATGCGACAAATGCTCAAGTGTCACTTGCTTGGATGATTAATAAATATGATTTTATTATTCCAATTCCAGGATCTAGAAAAATTGAAAGACTTCAATCTAACTTTGAAGCAGGTAATGTTGAATTAAGTCCAGAAGAAGTTAAAACAATTGATGATAAATTAAATACAATGGAATTTAAAGTATTTGGAGGTCATTAATGATTCAATTAGATAAAAGGGAAGCTTTTCCCTTTTCTTCTAATCCTTTTGGATTGGTTTATGAAAATGCTATAACTGAAAATAAAGAAAATGAAGTTCAAATACATTCAATTACTTATCAATTAAATGGCATAAAAATTGCTTCTAATATCTATACACCAAAAAACTATAGTAAAGATAAACGATATCCTGCTATTGTTATCGCTGTTCCTAATGGAGCAGTCAAAGAACAAACTGCGGGCTTATATGCACAAAGATTGGCAGAAAAAGGATATATAACAATTGTAAGTGATCCTATTTTTTTGGTGAAATTGAAGGGACACCAAGACAACAAGATATTCCTTATTATCGCATAGAAGATATTAGAGGGATGATTGATGCTATCTTCTCATTTCCTGGTGTTGATTCACAACGTATCTATGGTTTAGGTATTTGCGGTGGTGGAGGCTATCTGCTTTCATGTGGACAAATGGATAAACGTTTAAAGAAAATAGCTACTGTCTCTATGTTTAATACGGGAGCGGTTAGGCGTGAAGGCTTTCAAAACAGTCAAGTTGATACCGTGTTAAAAAGACTTCATGAGGTTGCTTCTATTCGAGAAAAAGAATTAAATGAAGATACTTTGATTTATAATGCGAATATGACAGAGATGAAACCAGAAGTAGGGCATCAATTACCAATTGAAATGTATCGAGAAGGTTATGAATATTATGTAGAAACACATTTTCATCCTAATAGTCATTCATGTTTTTTACAAAGAAACTTGATGGATTTGATGGTTTATGATCCAGTTCAATTTATGTATCTTCTTGATCAACCATTATTAATGATGGTTGGAGATCATGCTGATACAAATTATATGAGTGAACAAGCTTTTGAACTAGCGATTACGACAAAAGAAAAAGAACTTTATTATCTTAAAGATGCAACCCATATACAAACGTATTACAAAGAAAGTGTTGTAAAAGAAGCAATTGAAAAATTAGATATATTTTATAAATAAAGTTGGTGAAAAAATGCAAAAAGCAATTATTGTTTGTCTAAGCAAACAAAAAGATGAGATCATAAATCTATTACAACTTGATGATTATTCTTTTGAACCCTTATTGTCAAATGAACAACTTTATTTGATAGGGGATATCGAAGAATATCAAATTAATTTATTAATTAATATTATTAAACACTATAAAATTATTAGAAATGAAACACAATTATATATAAGTTATAGGGAGATATAAAAATGAGTATTTTATTTATTAATGGAAGTCCTAATAAAAATGGAAATACTGTAAGACTTACTAAAAAATTCTTAAAAGATCAAGAATTTAAAACATTAAATCTAGTTGATTATAAAATCTACAGTTATGGTCAAAACTTTGAAGATGATCAATTAGATGAAGTTATTGAACAAATGAAACAAGCAGATACAATTGTTATTGGTTCACCACTTTATTGGCATAGTATGTCAGGAGCAATTCGTAATGTTTTAGATCGTTTTTATGGTTATGTAGATGAATGTTTATTACAAGGAAAAGATATGTATTTTGTTTTCCAAGGATATGCACCTACAAAGGAACAATTAGCTGCTGGTGAATATACAATGAGTCGTTTTGCTAAACTTTATGGTATGAACTATAAAGGGATGATTGCTGAATAAAAAGACTATAAAGAAACCTAGCTTTTAGGTTTTCATTATAGCCTTTTTTATAGCTTTAAATATTTTTCAAGTTTGGTGAATTTTGGAATACATATAAAATGTTTATCAAGAAAATTCTTGAAAAAACTGATGAATGTTCCATTAAACAAAGCAACAATAATAGTTCCTATACCAATACCAACAATTCCATGAAATAAGAATAAAGACATGATAAAAGATAAAATAAGGAATGTACAATCAAAGCAAGTTTTAAATATTTTTAAAGTAATATGATATTTTTTTGATATTTCTTGAACAAAAAAATCATAGATTTGAGGATATAAATAAGATTTATAAAACATAGCGACAGCCATTGCTGAAAGTATAAAACCTATAAAAAAATAAACAATACGAAATTGAAAACATATTTCATTTTGAGTTTGAAAGAAAGGAATAATTATTTTCCAAATATCTGCCATTGTTGCATATAAAACACCTGTGATAAAAGAACTCAAATATGTCATTTTAAATTTTTTCATTAAAATACAAAAAATGATAAAAATAATTCCTTCAACAATATATTCTGCCTGACCATAAGTAAGTGAATAAACTTTTTCACTTAAAATATAAGCGGGTCCATTTATAGCAGATAACCCCATGTTTGCAATAGTCAGTAAGTCTATTGAAAATGATAAAACTAATATTGCAATTAAATACAATATCTCACTATTTATTCTTCTTTTTTTCATTTTAATCACCTCACCACGCATTATAGAAGCATTTATCTATAAAATTAAAAATGTTTCCAAATTGGAAACATTTCTAAACATGTCTACAATTGGTAGATAGTCATTTTCTTTCTATTTCAATGAGGTTCATGTATAGTTAAAGTAGGAGGTGGTATTATGGATAATGATAGATTTGCTAGAACAATAAAAAATGCAAGACTTAAAAAAGGGTACACTCAAAGTCAACTTGCAGATTTACTAAAAGTCAGCAACAAAACAATTAGTAAATGGGAAACAGGGAGAGGCTATCCTGATATTACCTTACTTGCTAAAATAACATCTGTTTTAAAACTAGACTATGAAGAACTTCTTCAAAGCAATGAATATATTATTCAAAAAAGAAAGAAAAAAAGAAAAGATATTTTTATCATCAGTATTGTTTGTTTTATTTTTGCAATTACATTAATTGGTATGTATAAAGTCCAAAAACAACAAAAATATGAAAATAATTATAATAATATCATCCAAAGATTATGCAGTGATTATTATGTAGGTGACCAATTGGCTTTAGCTTATCGTGAACCTGCTTCGTTAGTGGTTATGTATTCTGGTGGTTTGACACAAAAGAAAGTTATTCAATTTTGTGATTATTTAAATATTAATGATTTTAAAAAGATTAAAACAATTAAAACAGAATTATCAAATAATCCTACAATTTCTTATATTAATCAAGATAATCAAGAAAAACAATATGAATTTTATATTATGAGTCAAAAAGGTGATATAAAAGTAACGATTGTCATACTTAAAAATAATATCATTAAAATCCTTGATGATGAGAATCATCAAGTCCACTATTATCAAAGTCAAAATATAAATTATGAAAAACTTAATATAGATCACTTACCTTGGTAATTCCAAGGTATTTTTTTATAAAAATGTTATAATTTTTGTAACATATGATACCTTTAAAAAGTATTACTAATGAAAGGAGGTTTTTGTATGGAAGAAGTCATTCAACGTGAAAAAGATCTGGTTTATCGTCTTGCTTTTAGCCAATGTCATCAAAAAGATCAAGCAGATGATATCTTTCAAAATGTGATGTATCGTTATATGAAAAGAAAACCTGTTTTTGAATCTTTAGAACATGAAAAAGCTTGGTTTATAAGGGTAACACTTAATTGTAGTAAAACATCTTTGAAGTCTTTTTGGCATAATAAAGTAGATGAAATCGATGAACAAACTTATATTTTTGAAAAGCAAGAAATTGATTTGACCCCTTATTTAAATAAGCTTTCTAAAAAGTATAATGTAGTTCTTTATTTATTTTATTATGAAGGATATTCAACAAAAGAAATGGCAGAATTATTACATATCAAAGAAAATAATGTTCGTGTTTTATTAAACCGAGCAAGAAATCAATTAAGAAAGGAGATAGAGGCTGATGAAAAATAAATCATTTAAAAATTATTATGATGAAATTCAAGTTGATGAAAATCTTCTTCAACAAATTCCTATAAAAAAACATCATTACTATAAACCTATTTTGATTATTTCTTGTGTAGTTCTTTTATTTGTATTAGGTATTCAAAACAAAGAAACAAAAGATACATTTGAAATTCTTGCTTATAATCAAACCTATAATTCTATTACTACTCAAGCAACACCTATGGATTATTATTTAATTCATGATCAGGTCGATATAATGGATAAAGTGCAATTGAAAAAGAAATATGAAGAAAAGTATTTTTCTAAAAAAACAGATTTTAAACAATCGCAATTAGATTTAAAAAATTATGATGGAAAATATTATTTAGATGGGTATCTTACAACAAGTTATTTTACAGTAGATGTACAAAGTGACAAAATAGAATCAATTCGTATTGTTCAAGGAGGAAATCCTTTAGAGATTCATCTAGGTGGAAAAGTCTATCAAAGTGATACTACGATTTCTTATGATCTTTATAAAAAATATTATCATACAAAAAAAGGTTTAAAAGTTATTTGGAAACCAGAAGATTATCTTTTTAACTCTAAGATAAAAGATATTTCTGATAATTTTAGAATTGAAGTGAACTATAAATCAAAAGCAAGTAAACTTTTTGAAGTAGAACTTTCTTTTAATCAAAAAGGACAAATGTTTGTTCAAAAAAGAAAAACAAAACGTACAGAAATCAATACCGAATTAAAGCAATCAAAACATAAATACTTACGTTTTAGTACTTTAAGTGAATCAGAAACAATCAAAGAATTAAAAGAATTCCTTCCTCAAGAAGTTATAGATGAATTGATGAAAAATGGTTATGTTTATGAAGATAAAAAAGAAAATTATTTTAATTTCAGTAATGATAAAGATGAACCAACTTTAAGACTTGATGTTAGTTATGATAAAAATAACAAAATCATTCAATATGTTTCAAAAGAATATGGTTTTACAGATAGCATTACATCAACTCTTGAAAAAGACCCAATAGAAATTATTAAACATGCACAAGATATTTTGATGAATCAACAACTTCCTCTTACAGAAGTCATCCTTCCTAGTCATTATAGTGGAGGAAGCTATAAAGCATATATTGATGATTTTTATCAATATGTTATTCAAACAGATATCAATATGCTTGTTCGTATAGAAAAAAGAGAAGAAAATGATATTGTAGAAAAAGAAGTCACTTCAAATATTTATAGCTATGATGATATTACTTCAGCAATTAATACAGTTATTGAGTATTTTAATGAAAATTTTAAAGGCTGTACATTAAAAGAAATTTATTATGCGGGAGATAATGAAAATTATTTTAAAGAAATACTACAACAATATGGTGGAGATGAAGCTATTGTTTTAACATCAACATTTGATGTTGATGGAAGTGGTGGAGATGGTTCTTTAAATCCTAATAGTACTTATAAAGATTGGATTTGGTTACTTGTAAGAAATAAACAGGGTGAATGGAAACATGTAGATCATGGTTATTAAAATGGTATAAAAAAGATGAGCATCCATCAAGGATGCTCAATCTCTATACAAACACTACACTTCCAACATGGTTATTATAAACTATTTTATTGAATAAATAAAACAAAATAATTAAAAAAATTAATTTTCACATAATCCATTGATAGAAGAGTATAAAATAGAAAAAATAGTTATTTTGATAATAAGTTTTTTATTATTTATTATGTTATTTTAGTTTGAAAAAATGAATCAGTATAATAATATAATTCCTTTTTAACAAATTATTTCCCAAGAAATAATTCATAAATTGGAAGATTTAAAATAAAGGAGAAAGATGATGACGAAAGAGAAAATAGAAAATAAATTATTTTGGCATTATTTATCAGGAGGAGTATTAGCACTTATTTGGATTTGTATAGAAATTGATATTTATCCTGTTAGAAATACTGATGAATATTATTTGGGTGGATATAATCAATTAAGTTGTTTATGCTTGATTATTTTAGGAATTTTGGTTTATAAAGTTATAAAAATCATCTCTTTGAAGAAACAATTAAAAAAAGCACAGTTGTGCATAGAGCATAAATAAAGCTTGATTATTTTTTTGTGATAGATGCACAAGAAAAATATTTTTTCTTGTCTTTAAAATAAAATATCTCCAAAATACACCTAGACACTAAATGTCACCTTGCTACTGTCAGACGGCGAGGTGGCATTTATTTTTTTAGGAGGAAATTTATGAAAAAAGAATTAAAAATGCCCAAAACAAAATTTGAAGCTATTGTTTTTACAGCTATTACAGCTTGGATGATGGTTTATGTGATGACACTCTACAATACAGTACTTGCAACATCATCTTTTACCAATAGTACTTTTTTAATTGTTTTAAAAAGTATGTGGATCGAGTTTGTGATTATTTTTTTATGTGCTTATTTTATTTCAAGTAAAGTTGCTAAGTATTTTGCTTTTAAAGTTGTGCAGCCAACAGATCGAGGAATTGTTATTGTTTTAATGATTCGAGTATTTACGGTTATCAGTCAAGTGTCACTTGCTAGTATTTTAGGTGTATATCATAGTTATGGTTTTGATACTCAATTTATTCCTCATTATTTGATAACATATTGTCGTAGTTTTATGATAGCTTTACCTGTTCAACTGTTTATTGTAGGAGCCATGGCGAGATATTTATTTAGAGTTTTATTTTCTTCTACAAATGGTGTTGAGGAAGAAAAGATTGAAAAAGAATTATTAGAAGAAGGATTTGCTGAGTAGTGAAGTCTTTTTTTTTTACAGGTTTATGTGCAATTTTTTTGCAAAAATAGTATACCAAGAGTTGCATGTTTTTTGCGATTCTTTGTTATATTCAAGAATAGAGGGGTTTACTAATATATAGGTGTAAGGAACGGAGGAATAGAAAATGGTGATTGATAAAGATCTTATCTTACTAGATTTAACAGGAGATAAAGAAACAATGATTTATAATTGCTATGAATATGAAAGAACCTCAAGTAACTAAAAATACTTTAAAAGATCTTTATGCAGTTATGGATAATAAAAAAGCCATGCAAGTTTTATTAGAAGCCAAAGATGCTAAAGATGTTATTGAATATCTTAAAACTTAAGAAGAAATTCTTAGGCTTTTTTCTTAATTTAGGAAATCCATTGTTTCATTTCATTGTAAAGATTATTGTAAAGATGAAATGGAGGAATAATGATGAAAAAAGCAGCAATTATAATAGCGTCAGGTTTTGAAGAAGGTGAAGCTCTAACAATTGCAGATATTATAAAAAGAGCACATCTTCAATGTGATTTAGTAGGTTTTGAACAAGAGGTTAAAGGAGGACATGAAATCATTGTAAGAAGTGATCACATCTTAAATGAGACACTTCTTGATTATGACATGGTTATTTTACCAGGGGGTTATGGTGGAGCAGAAGCGATGAAAAATAACCCAACACTCATTTCATATTTACAACAAATGAATGAAAAAGGTAAATATGTTTGTGCGATGTGTGCAGCACCTATTGTTTTAGAAAAAGCAAATTTATTAGTTGATAAAAAATTTACAGCTTATCAAGGCTATGATCAAAAAATAAAACAAGGGACTTATTTAAATGATAAAGTGGTCATTGATGGCAATATTGTTACAAGTAGAGGACCAGCAACAGCTTATGCTTTTGCTTATAAACTTGTAGATTTATTAGGTGGAGATTCGTTAGTGGTTAAAAAGAGAATGGTTTATTTTAATGCATTTGATGTCAAGGAGGATGAATAAAATGGGACGTGTTGCAGTATTAATGGCTGAAGGATATGAAGAAGGAGAAACATTAACAATTGTGGATTTGCTTCGACGAGGTGGATTAGAATGTCAGACATTTAGTTTTAATAATGAATTTGTTAGAGGAATGCATGGGATGTATGTAAAAGCAGATAAGTATTTTAATGATGAAATTAAAAACTATGATATGCTTGTTTTACCTGGAGGAAGACCTGGTGGTCAAAATTTATTAGAAAATCAAGATGTGATTTCACTTGTTCAATATTTTAATGAGCATCATCAATATATAGCAGCGATGTGTTCAGGAACAGTTGTGTTAGAAAAAGCCAATGTCATTAAAGGTAAAAAAGTAACAGGATATACAGGTTATCAAGATAAACTTGTAAGTGGAGATTTTGTAAATGAAGTCGCTGTTTTTGATCAAAATATTGTAACGAGTCAAGGACCAGCAACACCTTATCCTTTTGCTTTTAAAATCTTAGAAGTCTTTGGTAAGGATGTTACTGAAATGAAAGAAGGATTAATGTATAATTTTGCTGGTGGAAAGTAGATGATGATATGCTTTATGGAAAGTTACCGATTGTTTTTTTAAGTACTTTAGCGAGTGAAAAGAAAGATTCAACGAATAGTCAAATTGCAACGTATTTATTAAATCATTTAGATGATATTAAGGATATTGGTATTCAAGAGATGGCTAAGGAATGTTCTGTAGCAATGAGTTCTATATCTCGTTTTTGTAAGGAAATAGGGTTAAATGATTTTAATGAACTAAGAGAATTGTTGATTACTACAAATATGACTTTTGAACAATATTCTACATCTTCTAAAGCTAAAGATAGATTAAAAGAATATAGTTCAAAAGTAAAAGAAAGTATTACAATGGTAGAAAAATCAATAGATATACAACAAATAGATGCATTATGCAAAGAAATCCAAAAATATGAACAAGTAGGTATCTTTGGTTTATTAAAAGCAGGAGCAGTTGCTTTTAATTTACAAAGTGATTTATTGATGTTAGGAAAACAAACTTATTCAAATATTTCCTATAAGCAACAATTACAATATATTTCATCAACCAATGAAGATGATTTATTAATTATCTTTTCTTATACAGGAAGTTATTTTGATTATCCTGATATTAGAACTTTAAAGAATAGATTAAAGAAACCACAGATTTGGTTGATTTCAAGTAAACAAGAAAGTTATCCAGATTTTATTGATCATGTGATTACCTTTGATTCTAAACAAGATCAAAATAGTCACCCTTATCAATTACAATTTATAGCAAGTTTAATAGCACAAGAGTATGCAAGGAGGGGTTAATCCTCCTTTTCTTAATTTAGGAAATCTAATGTTTTATAGAAGTACATCATATATATTTTTATTGGAGGTAAAAATGATGATTAATAAAGGTTATAAACATTGGATGATTGTTTTTTTTGATGTGTTGTTTAGCAGCAAGTTCTATAGGTTTATGTACAAATGCCATAGGTATGTTTTATACACCAGTATCAAAAAGTTTACATGTTTTAAAAGGAACGTTTGCAATGCATGCAACATTATCCACATTGATAACGGCTTTGACATCATTAAAAATGTCAAAGTTAATAAGAAAATATAACTATAAAAAGATTCTTCTTATAGGAGTTCTTTTATCAAGTGTTTCAACTTGGATGATGTCTTATAGTCGATCAGTGTATTTATTTTATATATTAGGTATTTTACGAGGAATAGGTGTTGGTATTGGAGGAATGGTTCCTATTACAGTAATTATTACAAATTGGTTTGATGAAAAACACGGATTAGCAACGAGCTTAGCTTTAAGTTTTAGTGGTCTTGCAGGAGCTATCTTTTCCCCATTATTAAGTTCATGGATTATAAGTTATGGTTGGCAAATGACATATCGATTAATGGCTAGTTGTATCCTTATTTTAGTTCTTCCAGTATTAATTGTTCCTTGGAAAATTAATCCTCAAGAAGAAGGAATGCTACCTTATGGATATCAATAAAAAAAAAGATACTATTAAAATACAAAATAAAAAAGTCAATTTAATAACAATCAGTTTTATATGTATGTGTATATTCACACTTTTACATACATCCATTACAGGTATTTCTCAACATTTATCAGGTATTGCTTTGATTATTCATTTATCAGCTACTAGCGGAGCAATACTTATGTCGCTTACAATGATTGGTAATATCAGTACAAAATAATTAATTGGTTTTTTAAGTGATTTATTAAATTCTATAAAAGCAGTTATTATTATGATTCTAGCAAATTGTTTTTCTTTAGGTTTATTGTTTTTAGGTGTAATTCATCAAGAAATCATGTTACTTTATATCGGTTCATTCATGTTTGGTTCTATTTATTCAGTTGGTGCTGTAGGAATTCCAATGTTAACACATTATTTCTTTGGAAATGAAAATTATGCAAGAACTTATTCTTTTGTTGGTTTTCTTACAAATGTAGGGAGTGCCAGTTCATTAACATTAATTGGATATTTATATGATTTTACACAGAGTTATCAAATGGTTTTTATCATTGCTTTATGCTTTCATCTAATAAATTTGATATTGTTGGTTGTTATTTGTTTACGTTATAATGGCGTAGGTGATAAATAATGAAATATTGTAGTGAATGTGGAACTAAACTTATAGAAAAAGAATGTGAGATAGATGGACTTGTACCTTATTGTCCAACTTGTAAACAATTTCGTTTTCTAATGTTTAATAGTGCTATTTCAACAATTATCTTTAATCCTACAAAAGATAAGATTTTGCTTATTAAACAATATGGAAAAGATTTTAATGTATTAGTAGCTGGATATATTATAAAAGGTGAAAATGCGAAAGAAACATTGATTAGAGAAATTAAAGAAGAAGTTAATTTAAATGTAATTGATTATACATATAATGATTTATCATGATTTTTAATAATGTAAAAGTATGTTTTTAATAATATAAATAATTATAAACATAAAGTGTAAAAATAAACCTTTAAATAAAATAGTTATATTAGTAGTATCTTAAGAAAGAAATTCTTTAATATTTTATTCCATTTCAATTATTTAAATATAAAGAAATACGCATACAAGAGAGAGCAAAATTTGCTCTTTTTATTTTTGATAAATATTTTTATAAGATTATGAGTTATAATAAATGATAAGTAATGTTATAAGGATAAATAAATATGAAAGAAACAAGAAAGTCAAAAAGATTAGAAGAATATTGGCTAATTAAGAAAAACAATAAAGTATACAGAATAACAACATTTGAACAATTAAAAAAAGAATTTGAAAAAAAGTTAAATGATTTAGATATTCAAAATGCAAAAGTAGACTATGTAATAACCTATAAGGCATATAATGAATTACTTGCAATTTCAAAACAAATCAATAAGTATTTTAATCAACAAAAATCATATCAACGAAGTATAAGAAATTATGAGAGAGATAAAAGAAATAATGTTGTTATAGAAAAAGAAGACTTACAATTGTTTTTTAGAAGCAATGGAATCTGTTATGAGTTTGACTTTAATTATAATGAGATAGATGATTATAAAGTTCGTCAACATCTAACAAAGGTATTTTATGAAAATGAAAAATACACATATGAGATAAACAGAACGGGTGAACTATTTAGAACAAGAAAAAGAAATTTAAAAGGACCATATAGAAAAAAACAAGATCCAATAAGAATGACAGGTTTCAAAAATGATAAAGGATTAACATATGTTGAAATTGATGGAAAGAAATATTTGCTTGCTAAAATTGTTTATGACAATTTTGGTGATGTAGAAAAATTAAAAAATATTGGTCTAGGTGGAGTCATTATGTATCGTGATCATGACAAGAATAATTTAAGAATTGAAAATCTTGATTATGTAAGTAGAGCTGAATTCAATAAAACCAGAATTGAAAAGAAACGAAAGAAATATAGACCTCAACGATATAAAAAACAAAGGGAATTAGAACAGTAAAATTAAAAAATGAGAACAATATATAAATATAAATTATTTCCCTTCAATTTGTATGTTATTATTAAAATAATGAATAAAGGAAGAAGATAAAGATGGATAGAAGTGAAATAGAAGTAATAAAAGTAGATTGCAGTACATGTATTCATAATATTAGAGAAAGATGTTCATGTGATTTTAAAGAAAATATAACTAATGATGTGGACGTAAAGGAATTAATAAAAGAATATCCTTTTGGATGTGATAATTATTTTATTACACAAGATGATTATATGGATGAGATAAAATATCATAAAGATTATTTCAGTAAAAGAATGTTTGACATTAGGCACTATAAAAATTTTGATAAGAAAATTTTGACAGGAAATGAAATATATAATTATTTAAAAAATTATTATGAAAAATATGATCATGATTTTAAATCGGTAAAAAAAGAAAAAATTGATGCTTTTGATATTTTTAGAAATATAAAAGAAAATGAGCAATATTTATTTTTCAATTTAGATAATTTCAATAAAATGAGATTTTGTGCAGTATTTGATTTTTATGAAAATCAATGTTTAGGATATTTGGCTTATCAATAGAATAAATAATAAAGGATAAATACATATGTTAAAAAAGGATAAAAGAATAAATAAGTACACTACAATAGAAAACAATAAGTATTTTGCTGTATCGTTAAACTATGTCTTTTCTTATCCAATTAATTATATTGATTTGAATGATACAAAAGATAAAAAATACTATTTTTGTAAGAATGACGAAAATCAATTTATCAATAGTTTTGGTATTTTTAATTCATTTCAAGATATGATTAATAGTTTAAAAAGCTATGATATTATTAATTGTAATGAAAATGATATTGTTGAAGTAAATAATAATATTATTATTTATCATGGCGAAGATATAAATGAGTATGAACCCTTTGATTTTAAATGTTATCTTGATACGTTTGAATATATTTTTGTCCATGCGATTGATTACACATCTGATGTTAATAAAAAATATATCAAAAAAAGAATGCCATTAGATGATATAGAATTTTCTAAAAGAGCAACAGTAGATAGAATACTCTTTTTTAATAAGGATAAAGTTACTACTGCTATTGATGTTGATGCAGTAAATGAAGAAATTCGTATTAAAAACTTTATTGACATTAATATTTTTAGAGCTTTCGGAGTTAATGAACATCCTAGTTGGAAAGAATATTTAGAATTTTTAGAAGATAGATGTACACCACGAACACGTTATAATATAAAAGAAATTTTGAGAGATCTAGGATTAGATTGTTATGATGTCGAAGAATATGTTAAAAAGACACACGCAAGATCTTATGATGATAGACAGTGGATGTCATTTGAAAAAGAAATGAAATTTGATGAATGTGAACCGCTTGATATTTCAAATAATAATGATAAAGATGAAAAGATGAACTATAAGGTTATCATTGATGTTGATTGTGATGATTTTGAAATTTTTAAAAGTGATCTTTGTCAATCAATCAAAAAAATGAAACCTATCGAAGCAATTAGACAAAGAAAAGAGTCTAGATGTATCGAATTATTATTAAACAAGAACGAAGATGTAAAAGCACTTTATCTTGTGGCTATGGTTAATTATCTTTCAAATAAATATAATTTGGATATGAATATACATGATTACGATAATTTTAGATTAGAACATATGGTTTATCCTCGTAGCGTTTTATTTAAATGTGCCATAATGAAGAACGATAAATACAAACAAGAAGCAATAAAACATGCTGAAAAAGAGTTCCTTCAATTTAATATATGTGAGGGTGAGATTGAACAAGTTGTATAATAGATAAATGTAAAATAATCATGATTTTAACAATATTTTTTCAAATTTTAAAATTAAAGCATATTTGTTGAATATTGTTATTGTTTAATGTATTGTGAACATGTTGGTAGGTGAATATCTTTATTAAATTTGTAGAGTTATCTGAACTTTTAAACTATTGATCTTTTAATTAAAAATGTTGAAAATTACGATATGCTATAAGTTGTATAGAGAATATTTCTTAAAAATAACATCATATTTTATATGTTATGATGTTATTTTTTTATTTAAAACTTTCATCATTTAGAATATCTATTAATTCTAATGCTCTTTTATTAATAAAATATTCAATTCTATCTGGTCTTATATCTGATAAATTATAGTTATCATAGCTTTTTAAATGAAAGTTATTTAATTTTTTTAGATCATTAATCATATCTTTTGAACATATATTTTGTACTAATACCTCGAAAGGAATTCCATAAAAAGAATTTATTTTATCTCTTGCGTAATTATTTAAACCTATCATACTACTGAGTTCTAGAAAGTCTCCAATAGTTAAATTTGAAAATAGACTTGCTCCGTTGTCAAAGATAGGCGCTAATCCTTTAATTTTCATTGTTTTATTATCAACAAGGAAACCAAAATTACCAAAATGTCTGTCAGCATTACAAATAAGAGCATCAAATAAAATCATATTTTGAAAATTTTTATATATTTGAGGATTTTCATTACTCATTTCCTTTAATAATTCATTTACTTCACCGATGCTATCATTTTTAATATAATAACCAATTGGTATATATCCAATTTCTTTACTCGTAAATAAAGGGCAAGTTGAAGCTATTGTGTCTTTAAATTCTTCTAAATCATAGCTAACATGATTAAATCCTAACATTTCTGCTATTTGACTAGCGTAGTATTCGCTAAATACTTCAAGTTTTTGTCTATTATTTCCTTTGTATAATATTCTTTTGCCATTTCTTATTTGCCAACATTTAGGTAAAAATCCGTTAGTTGTAAATTCTGGTGAATATTCATGATGATCAATTAATAAGTTTCTAGTATTTTTATTATTAAACGCTAGAAGCGAAATTTCTTTAGAAAAGCTATTATCATATAAATTTACATCATCAAATTTGATATCTTCATCTTTTTTACATATCCAATAACAATCGTTCAAAGAAAGTCCTTTTGAGTAATCCAAAAGTTCTTGAACATTATTCATATTAATATTCAATTTCTTTGTCATTTCTTTCATATTCATTCTTTTTGATGATATACTTCTAGATTTCAACCATTTTTTTAATGAAAGATCATTTAAATTGTTATTTAAATATTTAGGCAAAAGATATTCATACTCATGATTAATCTTTGTAATATGTACAGTATTCAATTCTAGTATCTCTTTTGAAAAGTAAAATTCTAATAAAATATTATTGAAATGCTTTACACAATAAATCTCCATAGGTTCTTTCACAATAAGTCAACACCTTTCTTTTTTTTGAGTATATCAAATAAATAGCAAAGTTATAATCTAAAAAAGACCAATTTGTTCCAAAAAAATAATTAATTATATTTTTATGATACATTTGAATTGTAAAATGAAAAGGAGAAATTATAAATGATATTAAATCGATTTAAAAAAAGAGAGAAAGAAAAATTAATCAAAATCAGTTTTTAAAAGAAACACTAAAAAAACAGTTAAATTCTATTTCTGAAACCTTACAAATGGTTTCCTTATATGAAAATTGTGACGAAAGCATTTCAAATGTATTATTTAACCAAATAGGAATTGTATTACTATGTAGTGAAGAAATAGAAAAGTTATAAAAGAAAAATAACACATTTCATTAAATGTGTTATTTTTTCATTAATTTTCAAATAGATTAATAAAATCTCTATTGTCATTGTAAGGTCTTATTTGTATACCAGTTTGAACAAGGTTCTATCATCGATACCGAAAATTATGTATGAGTCTTTTCTTGGACGATATTTGCCATACATAAAAATATCATGTACCAATTCTGTTTTATCATGATGACTGTTCGTAAACTATCTTTATTCAAACACTCACAATTCTTTATCCGCAATTACATCCTCTATAATTTGCTTAACTTTCTTATTACTTAGCTGTGTATGAAATGAAACTACATAGCCATCAATAGTGAGCTGCTTGAAGAACGCTTCCGCACACTTTATCTTGGCATCTTCAATTCCACGAAGTGCGGATTTGTTTTCTACCAATTTTGTTTCAACAACGATATTCAATTCCTTAGTTCCATCCTTATGCTTTACAACATACATAAAATCTGGGCTATAGTTTTCACCAACTATCGTAGGGATTGCAACACTTGATTTTGGTATTTTCCCGTATACTACAACTTCATCTATATCGGTCATAATATTTGCTTTTTCAAGAGGTGAATCAAACACAATCTTGTCATATAAATATTTATCAGAAGGTGTACCTTCTGCAAATTTAGTACCTACATTTCCTTGTTTGATAACATCTCTAGGCGACCCATCTTTATAAGTTAAGGCTGTTTCAGTCACAGGTTGTGCCGAGCGTTTATACTTAAATCGAGTTTGCATTTTTTCTATACGCCAATCAGTAAAAGCTGAAATAATATTAGCAACAGAATATTCATTAATGTATTCATCTGGAATATCTTTTTCTTTAGAAAACTCACACATAGCTTTGTGGAGTTCTCTAATAGGGATGCTTGTCTGTTGGCTAATTCTTTTTAAGAATTCATTGTAAGGGATGGAACGTTTTATGGAATATGATACGCCAGCCCCCTCTCTTACAACCATAGCGTTTCCCTCTGCTGCAATCTGATCTTTATGGCTATACAAAGTGACATTGCCAAAAATTCCGGACTTTCTCAAAATGTCATAAAGTGCTTGTGGTATTTCATCAGACAAGTCTGAATCATAAAATAAATAATATTTGTGGTTAATACGTTCCCATAACTCCTTCAGCTCAGAGTATGCTGCTTTTCTTATATGAATTTCTTCTTTCTTATTCTTGTTGATATCAGTAACCTTGTTACTATCCACACCTGTAGAGAATTCAGGGTAATCGGCAAAGAAAGTATCTCTCTTGTCAGCAATAATTTCACGATTCATATTAATATAACCCTTTGCTCCCAATTCAAAGAATAGAGTGTTAGGATCTACACCACGCTTTTCAGCTACTTTCTTAAGAATATCATCTGTAATCGTATGTGTCTCTGGTAATTCACCGTTTATTTCGTCAACAAGTTTTTGAGCAAAATCTGCTTCTGTGAAATCTACAATATAATTAAGTTTGAATTCCTCATTAGAAATTCGATTACCATTTTCATCAACAGGCAAACGAAGTCCACGACCTACTTCTTGCAGTTTGCTATTATCACTTCCACTAGAGCGCAATTTTGCAATTGTAAATACGTTAGGATTATCCCAGCCTTCCTTAAGTGTCCATTTAGAGAACAAGAATCTTCTTGTATTGAATGAGCCATCTTTTTTACGTAGAGAAATGAGTCCTTTCTTGTTATGAAGAATATCAGCAACTTCATTTGCAATAGCTTCATCTGAATCACTATTGTCCTGTGCAAAATATCCTGCGTGGCAAGCGGAGATATCGGCTTTACTTGCTTCAAGGTATTCTTTATATTCCTGTTCACTATCAGGAAGTATTTGCAATAATTCTTCGATTTTTTCAAGTAGAAGTTTTTCAAACATCACTTTCAAATATGCTTTTTTGCCGTCATCAGAATCACGATAAGAGGTAATGTCATCTATGAAAAATAATGCTAAAGTTTTAATTTTAAATTGTCTACCAGAGAAATTTTGACGTTCTGTTTCAAAATGTCGCTGAAGTGCTAATTTTAACATTTGTTCTTGATAAGATGATGAATATATATCTGTGTTGAATTCTTCACCTTGAAATTTTACTTGTCCATTTATCAATTTAATAAAATTTTTACCAATAGCACTTATTGTGAGTCCCTCAAAAGATGAATCAATAACAGATAATGAATCACCTGCTGTAAGTGTATATGTTTTTGTTTCTTCACAACGTTTTTTGAATTGGAATGTAGCGGAAGTTTTTGATTCCACGGACAACAATTTAACCTTTTCTTCCTTTTTAGATAAAGGTTCAAAATGTTCCTTTGCTATACCTTTAATTAAGTTTAGATTAAAGGAGTCGCAAGCATTCAACTCATACACTAGATTATTAAAATCCTTAAAAGTAGCTTTGTTTCTGCCTTTACCAACAGTTATGTTTGGGAAGGTTGCTCCATAACGAATAATCATCTGTGGACATAGTTCCTCAACAATGGTTTTATATGCCTTTTGATCACGAGAAAATCTATGTGGTTCATCAATAATTACAATCGGCTTTGTTGCTTTCAATGCATCAAAAGGTCTGTAGAATCCTTCAACCAAATAATCATAATCTGATCTTGTAAGCATATTGCCATTTGTCAACAACTGCATATTAACAAGCAATACATATATCTTGTTTGAATTCTGACATGAGCCAGTTACAAAATTGCGGACAGCAGGAGGCATAGCTAAAAATCCTTTTTTCTTTTTCTTTGGGCTTTCTAATATTCCTAACTCAATATCACAGTTATATCCACACGCATCAGAAAAATGATGCTTTACATAACTATCATCAATAAATTGTGATGTTCCTGCTTTGATAGGAAGAGATGGTACAGCAATAATGAACTTGTTAAAGCCAAACTTTTTATGCATCTCATAAATGGTTTGGGTATATACATAGGTTTTACCAGTTCCTGTTTCCATTTTAATATCAAGGTTTAAGTAATCTCCGTCATCACGACAACCTCGATAATCTGCACGGATATTCTTTTGAACTTCATTTATGTTTTGAATAAGACGTAGTTCTTTTCTGTCAAATGTGGGATTTTCATAAGCAAGATGAGGCTTTATCATCGTAATCCCATTAAGAACAGAAATTATGGCATCAATAGCTTTTTGTTGATGGTCTAATTCTCGTTCTAGTATTAGTTCCAAAACCTGCACCTCCCTTAATATCTGATGTCCAGATTGATTTTTAAGTTCTTTTCAGAATCACGAAGAATCTTAACATTTGTTTTCAAATTCTCCATTTCCACATAATTAAAGCTATAACCGAAGAGAACAATATTCTGAGGATTAAATGTACCTTCACTGTTGTATTTTTCAACCAGAGACTTAATTGCTTCTTCAGTAAGTCCTGGATTGATAAGATATAAGTGATTTTCACACCAGTATGCTGTGTATCCTGCAAGGTCTACTATTTTGCAATTGTTTACGAATCCATAATTGTCATGTACTAACCAAGTTGTAAGCACCGTTGCAATGCCAAATTCATCGTATACAGTTGTATCAAGAATAAATCCACTGTTGTCAAACTTTTCAATCTTATCCAATGTAGCTTGACTTACCTCTGCTAATGTATAATGTTTAAATCCAAGGTCTGTTGTAGTGTCTGGATTTTGTTCTTTAATTTTGATTGCAGCACGAATAATTCTTTCTTGACCTACTTCGTCAAGTGTTCCTTTTCTTCCACAGCTCAACAAAAAGTCTTTTGTCACTTTTTGAGATGTTTTTGAAATGTCTAATTCTGCTGGTAACTGAATCATTATGTATTTATAACGTGATTCATTTTTTTCATTCCATTTCATAACAGCATGAGCAGTTGTTGCTGAACCAGAAAAGAAATCAAGAACAATATCGCCATCATTCATGTTTGGTGCTATCTGTATAATTCTGTCAATAAATGCAACTGGCTTTACATAATCAAATACTTTCACATCATCAAATAATGCACGAACTTCTCGTGTAGCCTTTTTGTTGCCATCTAAATCATTCCAAAGAGGGGACGGTCTTTTTGTTCTTCCTTCAGCATAATATTTTACATATGGCCACCAGATTTCATTGCCATTTCTAGATGTTTTTTTCCACAAAATATATCCATCTTCAACTAATTTATCATACGTTTTTCGTTCAACACGCCAACGACTTTCATACCCCGCTGTTGCAGTAGGATATAATTCTTCTCCATCTGGATTAATGATGGGATAAAACATATTGGTTCTATCTTCACGTCTATCATTACTTCCTGTTTTTCGCAACTGATCATATGCATACCAGCCTCGTTCATCTTCATTGTTAAATCTTTTTAAATCATGACTATTAAGAGGAATTCCAGCAATATCTAAATCAGGATATTTCCCATATACAAAAGCATAGTCAAAAGAGCTTCCCAAGCCACCACTATCTTGTCCAGTGGTTTGTCCAGTTGCTCGAGCTATAGTACCCATGCAGTTTTCTTCGCCAAATATTTCATCGCACATAAGTTTTAAGTTTGCTTGTTCATTATCATCAATTGAAATAAAAATAGTTCCATCTTTTGATAACAGATCCCTTGCCAACTGCAATCGAGGATACATAAACATCAACCATGCAGAATGTGATGCACTACCTCTATTCGTTAAATCAAGAATACGTTGTGCTTGTTCTTCATCAATACTAAGTTTTTCGACCAAATACTCAACACTGAAGTTAAACTTATCATTGTAAACAAATCCATCAGACCCTGTGTTATAGGGAGGGTCAATGTAGATACACTTAATCTTTCCTGCGTATGATTTAAGCAGGTGTTTCAAACCATCGAGGTTATCTCCACTAATGTATACATTTTCGCTATTTGCATTTTCAGGAATACTGTTGTGAGCCTCATCTGGAACAATTACAGTTTCTGTATCAAGTGATGCTAACATTTTTGCGTAGTTCTTTCCTAAAAACTTTAATTCATATCCTTCATGGGAAATATCCACTTTATCCTTCAAAAACTCAGAAAATCTTACTATGTCAAAAGTGCCATCAGCACTAAAACATGATGGAAAATTTTCTTTAAGAATATTTATCTCTTTCTGATTTGGCGCAACCAATTCATTTGCAGTCATTATGTCTTTAATCATTTCGATTTTTCCTCCACTTTAAAATCAAGCCACGCTTCTTCAACATCCGCATAGCCCACATCGTTTTTTAGGCAAAACTCCTTTATGTTCTTCATTGCATTGAGATTCGGTTTAGCTTTACCGCCTTCCCATCTATTAACAGTAGAAAATGCCACCTGTACTTCTTTGGCAAAATCCTGTTGTGTTAAAAAGCATCTTTGTCTTATTCTTTTAATTTCTTCTGGAAACCCCATGTTGCATCTCCTTTCTGGAATTATCTCAAAAATATAGCGTTATTATACCACAAATTCATGAATTTTTCTATCCCTTCGGTCCATATGTAACTTTTGCAGATGGATTTTTATGTTTTTCTAAAAACGTACTTTTGATACACCGCACAAGGTTAACATTTTAATCATTATAAATGAAAATTTCATATTATAACGCTTTCTAGACACTTAAAAAGGATTTATTTTATGAATTTTCAATTTATGTAAAAAAAGAAAGAAAATATTATTTGTTGATGTATAACAAATAATATTTCTTTCCTATGTAAGTGATATTTAATTGTTTGATTCCCAATAACTTTGAATTTGTAAAAGTTCTTCTGAATTGATTCGTAAGATATGTTCTTTTATATTATTAATAAAATCATCTCTTAATCTTGGACTTCCAAAATAATGAGGTTTCCCATGAATATGGTCATTATCTAAAACTTCAATTAACATTCTCGAATATTCAACCTTATATATTTTTGAAGGATAATTATTATGATCTTTAGTACGCATATCTTTAAAATATAATGTAGTTTCCATAGTATAAATTTCACCTCGATACAAATAATTGTAGCAAGAAAGAAATTAAATAGAAGACTTGACATTTATAACGTGGTCAATTTGTTTTTAATTTTTTTTAAATACTTAAACATGGTGTTCATTAACATTAAATAAAAACTTTTTCTTTTCATATAAACTATACTTTATTTATAAAATCTGAAGTTAAGGGAAGGAGAAGAAATCTTATGATTCAAAACAAAAAGAAATGCTATGTTTGTATTGACCTAAAGACTTTTTTTGCTTCTGTTGAATGTTCTGAAAGAAATCTTGATCCGTTTGAAACAAATCTTGTTGTTGCTGATCCAAGCAGGGGCAATGGTGCTTTGTGCTTGGCCATAACTCCAAAAATGAAAACAATGGGAATAAAGAATAGATGTCGTATTTTTGAAATACCCAAAGATGTTGAATATATAACAGCGACTCCACGAATAAACCTTTATATGGATTATTCGGCAAGAATTTATGAAATCTATTTGAGATATGTTTCAGAGAACGATATTCATGTGTATTCAATAGATGAATGTTTTATTGATATTACACCATATCTGAACCTTTATAATAAAAAGCCCAAAGAATTTGCACAAATGTTGATGGATGCGGTATTTGAAGAAACACATATTACTGCAACTGCAGGTATTGGAACAAATCTTTATCTAGCAAAAATAGCCTTGGACATTATTTCAAAACATGTTGATGGAAATATTGGAATGCTAACCGAAAGAATGTATCAAAAGTATCTATGGCATCATCAATCGTTAACTGATTTTTGGCATTTCGGTGTTGGAACAGTGAATCATTTAGCAAGAATGGGAATTTTCGATATGTATGGTATAACACGGTGTCCAGAAGAAATCATGTATAAGGAATTTGGAATCAATGCTGAATATATTATTGATCATGCTTACGGTAAAGAGCCGACCACAATTACTCAAATCAAGGCATATGCACCACAAACGAATTCAATAAGTAATTCGCAAGTATTGTTTGAAGACTATGAATACTATGATGCTTTACTGGTTGTTAAAGAAATGGTTGATCTTTTAGTTAATAGGTTAGTTTCAAATCATTTAGTGACAGATAATATATCTTTATATGTTGGATATTCTAGAAGTGATAAGAATTGTCCTGTAACGGGTAGTGGCGGACAAAGAAAACTAACTGTTAGAACAAGTTCATTAAAAATAATTATGAAAGAATTTGTCGAATTGTATCATTCAAAAGTATTAAAAAACAGTAAAATAAGACAGATTTCTATTTCTTTAGGAAATGTTTTGGATGAATATTATGAATCATATGATTTATTCAGCAATATAGAGCAGTTAGAAGAAGAAAAGAACTTACAGAGAGCAATTATTCAAATTAAAGAAAAATATGGTAAGAATGCAATTTTGAAGGGTATGAACAAGCTTGAAAAAGCTACAACAGAAAAACGTAATACTTTAGTAGGTGGACATAATGCAAATTAATAATCAAAAAAAGATGAATAATAAAAACAAAAGATTAAATAGAGCAAAGTTATTTCTTTCATACGATGCTCTAAAAGGCTTCAAGGAAAGAATACATGAAAAAGAACGTATTATTGTTGAAAAGCCTATTTTATCTGACGATCAATTATATGAGTTGGATTGGAAAATACATCAAATAAAGCAAGGAATGATGCTTGAGGTCATTTATTATGAAAAGGATATAAGAAATAATGAGTGTTATGTTTATAAAAAAGGTATGGTTGCAGATATTCATTTAGATAATAAAAAAGAAATACAAATAGTAGATAAAAAAATAAAAATTAAAAATATTCTTTCAATTGAGTGTATTGAATTTTCATGAGATAAGTAATTTAAATAGATATGCAAAATAAAAAATGAAAAAAGCTGGAACTGCAATCCCAACTTTTTTCATTTTTTGTGTAATTTTAACCCTTTTGAACTACCTCGTTCGTTAAGAGTATAACATTAATTGAATTAATTTTAAACATTAAACTTGTATGATATTATATTAATATAATGTTGTGAATATATTCTGTATGAAGTGTTTTAGGATGAAAGGAAATGGTAAAATGGCTGAAAATGTAGTAGATAAAAATAAAACAACTGCAAAAAAGAAATTTCATTGGGTAGATGATAGTGTTGTAATAGATTTTCCTGTTGCAAAATGGATCGAGGATGCAATGAAAGAAATAGAAGATTGTGATTTAAGAGAAGATTATATGTATTTTACGTTGATTGATGCTTTATGGGTTGATCTCAAAAATTGGATGGCTAAAGGCAAAATATCTGAAGCTCAATGGGATCATATCATGAGCAGATATCCAGGATAGCTATTTTAGTATATGAATGAGAATAATATGGAACAAATTAAATTAAATGAATACATAAAGAGCATCAAAACTCACGATGTTACAATAATTAATGGATTAAAGGGTTCTGGTAAATATCAATTAATGATGCAGTTGATCAATACTTTAGAAAATACATATAAAAAGAAAACTTTGTATTTAAATTGTAATGAAACCGATTGTCTTAAAAAATTCAAAAATATAGATGATATTTTAAAATATCTAGATGAAATCAATAAAAATACAGATGAAGAAAAATATGATTTTGTTTTTATAAACGAAATTACAAAATTCAATGATTTTTCTTCTTTATTTGAATGTTTCTTAAATAGATATGATTTCAAACTTATAATGACAGGCACACAAACAGAGTCATTAATGATTGCAAACAGCTACTATTTTGAAGATGAAACATATCAAATAAACATGGATAGATCTGTTAAAGAATGCTATGAGAATGTAAAGAAAGAAACAAACTGCAAAGAATTGAGTTTTCAAGATTACATAGACAAATTCATTGTTGATAATATTTATCAAGCACATGAAAACTATGAAGGGAAAAAAACATATCCACCAGAATTGACAGAATTATATTCATATGATCAATTAAAAAAAGAAATATACGATGTCTTGATTACACATAATATTGTCACAAAAGAAGAAATTAACTATTCTAGCATAAGTATAAATGTTGACGATGTAGTATTTGGCTATAAAAATGAATTAAATATTATTATTCGTGTATTGTGCAATGAAATTAAATTAGAGTTTTAAATAACAACAGAGAATATTATGATATTTATTTTTATTTTAATATAAGAAATGAGGAAAAGTTTTATGGGAAATCTATTTGCTGCATTTATCATTGAATTCTTATTTAGTAAGAATTCAAGAAGTATATTTATTAAAGGAATTGTCTTATTATTGATAGGCAGTATTTTAATCAAAGGATTTAATTTATTTATTGATTATTTTCCTTGTTTTATGGTAGTGATATTGTTTTTTTGTGTTGTATATTCTTTACTAAGAATAATAGTAATAATTTTAAATACACATTTTGTAAAACAGGTTAAAATAGATTCATTTTTTTCTATCAAATCTGTTTGTAAAATATTTATTGGATTATTTCTAATATTTTTATTTTCTTCTTACTTTCTAAATGCTATTGAAGATTCAAAACAGGCTTATGATAAATTTTATAGTCCAAAAGCAGCAGAATATTATGAATCAGAAATATATGATGAAGAAAAATTAAGAATATTTATAGTTCCTGCTTTACATATGAATTTTATTGAGACAGGTTTAATATTGGTTAATTATGGGATATCAGATGCAATTTGTAAGGCATATAATATATAAATCAATTGCTAATTTAAAAGAATTCTATTATCCTTTAAAATTAAAATAAATTTTTTATTGTTATTCAAGCGTTAATCTATCAAAATAATTAAGAAGTTGTACTAAACGCTTAGAAATGAAAAATAGAGTATTTATAAAAATATTGAAAGTAGGATATCATTAATTCTACTTTTTTATATTCAATGAAAAAATTTTTTCTAAAGTATTTTTAATCTACACTTTTATGATAGTAGAAAATATTTATACTATAAAGTCACATACTTTTGCATCCAATATCTCATAAGAAGAAATAATGAGAAAAAATATGATATAATCTACATATTTTTAATATTTACTTTTTTGTGTTTTTATTTAATAATTGGATAATAAATATGGAAGGATGTGAAAAAAATGTAAATAAAAAATAAGTTTGAACAATTAAAAAATAAAAAATAGGAGTAATTTTATGGATTATGAAACGAGAAAAAGTCAACTCATAACGAGTATTGACATGAAAAATTTTAGTCTTTTAAAAAAATATTCAGAACGAATAAAAACTGTTTCAAATAAGAAATGGTCATATACAAAAGAAGAAAAATATGTATTTGTAAGATTATCTGAATTCATATTAGACAATGCTATTTACAATAATAAATTCATTTTTACTGATAATTTAATAAATCACTTACTTGCTGTAGCAAAAAATAGCAGGGATGCATTAATATCTGAGAAAAATAAAATGGAAAGAGAATTTGAAGATTTCTTTTGTGTCAATAATTTAGAAAATACCATTGCAGATTTTGTATTATTTACAGTTGACTACAATCAAATGAAAAAAGAATATCAAATTTCTATGAAAAAAATAAGAAATGAGCAATCTCAAATCGAGTATTTTAAAAGTCAAGGTCTTATTGGAATTGAAAATTTTATTGATAATTTATTAGATCAAAGTCAAGCAAAATTAATCTACATAGACCCTAAAACATTAAGCTTATTAGAATATTTTCTTGCTATTTATGACGCTGTAAATGATTACATTCATTTTATTGAATTAGTTGATATTAATTTATTGATTGATTTATTAAATAAAAATGATATTGATTCTATTGAAGATTATCTATTTGCTAATGAATTAATCAGTAGTTGGAATGATTTAGCTAATGCATTTGTTATTGAAAAGAAAAATAAATTTGAAGATGAATTATTTAGCAGTCGTTTATCTGAAATTAAAATGGAATTGGATTATTATATTTCACAGATAAATGTTGAAAAAAGTGAAACTGAAAAATTAAAATTGTAATGCTGATATAAAAATAAAATATATATTTAGATAAAAACACCAATATTAATGAATTATATTTAAAAGACTAAAAAATCAAAAGCATGTTAGGTAAGAAGTAGTAAATTTTAATACTACTTCAAGCCGACATGTATAAAGAAAATCAATGTTCTTCATATGTAATAAATTGATAAAAACTCCTTTAACATAAATAAATTTATAATTAATTATAATTAAAAAGTCCAATACTTCCTAACACAAGTCAAATATGTTATGATGATTTGTAAATTTTAAAAATTTAGGAAACTTGAAACACGAAATTTGCTTTACAAGTTTTAAAAAAAGGCTATAATTCAATTAAAAAAAGAAGAAACCTAGTAAAAAAATATTTAAGGGATACTTTAGATATTTTTGAAAAACTAGGTTTCTTTTTTTGATATTAACAAAAGAGTTATAAAGAATTTATATAAGAGACTAAGGAAGTTGATATAAATCCTACGAGTGAAAAAAGAGTTGAAACTGAAGATACTTAAGGATTCTGAAGAATTTGAAAAAATATAATAAAAAAGTTGTAGGTCCAGCACTTCGTATATTAAACAAAATATTATTTAATGAACGTGTTGAAAGAACAACTTCGCTTGTTCTCTTGACAAAATTGTAGCTACAAAAAAGGAAAGTTAATTATTTAAGTATTTATAGAAGTTAAAAATTAAAGATTAAAAATTAAAAAAGGAAAGAGGAAAAAATCATGAAGAAAACAAGAATATTAGAAAAGGTAGACCATAGAAGATTGCTAGATGAATCTTCAATCGTTATTAAAACCAATGATACAAAAAAATCAAGAGATTCTAAAAAAACAAAAAGTACAAAAGATACAAAAGGTATTAAAAGCATAAAGAATCTAAATGGATTAAAAGAAACATATAAGAAAATCATATTTAAATATTTGGTTGAAAATACGTATCGTAATCAAGATTTCAAAAAGTAAAATTATAAAATTTAAAGTAATTGCTGTTTCAAAAGTACCTAAAAAATCAAGTAAGAATAAAAAAATAAAGAAAGGGGATTTAATTAAGATGATTTCTATTCGAGAAGAAAAAAAGAATAATTCTAGTTATTACGTTATTGAATTTAAAAATGATAATGGCAATGTTGAAAGTTCTATAGATGTTGTATATAAGGTTTACATTCGTACATATAAAAACAAAATATATTATTTAATGTATGGCGATCATGCAAACTTAATTCAAGATGCTTATAAATTTCTAAATAATCATATTTCATCTCAATCGCAAAATTCAAAGAAGAAATCTCTCTATGCATTAAAGACTCTGTATAGTTTCTCTGCAATTATTTCAAAAGAGTTTAAAGATTTTGAAAACGCAGATTTTGATAATTTGGTTCTTTTCTTAAAAGGCAGAGAGCGAGTAGGTGGTAATATTGAATATCACAATTTAACTAGACGAGGTAAAACTACGGTTAATGGATATTTAACTATTTACAGAGATTACTTTGATTTTTTGGGTATTTCAAAGGATTCTATCTTATATAGAACAATGAATAGAGCAATGAGATATATAGATGTAAATGAAAATGTGCATGAAATTAAACAATTTAGATTAAATGAAAAAGTACCTAGCAAACAAGTAGAAGTACCAGATTACATTTCATTAGAGCAGTATAAAAAAATAATGAAATATATCAAAGAAACGAAAACCGACAGAGATGAAATAATTGTTCGTTTAATGTATGAAAATGGTTTGAGGATTGGTGAAGTTTTGGGATTAACAAGAGAAGATGTTGCTCTAGAAGAAGATGTAAATGGCAATCAAATACCTGTTCTTTATTTAAGAAACAGATTAACTGATAAAGCATTTCAAAATGCTAAATCATGTATGAAAGTTCACAGTAAACAGACATACAGAAGCAAAGATTACAATACGGAATGGATTGGATATCATAAAATTCAACTTTCATATAGTTTATATGAAAAAATCAGCGACTATATTGAAAAATCACACGTAAAATATCAAAAATCTTCGTATGATACGTATAAAAAAGAATCAGAAAAATATAGAGAAACATATGAAAGATATCAAAAGAAAACAATTGCAGATAGTGTTATTGAAAAAAATATTGATAATTTCTATATATTTTTGAATTCAACACAAACGCCTCTATCAACAGATATATGGCGAAAAGTTATTGTTGATATATTTGAACATAACGAAATTAAAGTTGATAAGGGAGTAAAAGAACATAACTTAAATCATCGTTTTAGACATGGTTTTGCAATGTTAAATGTTCAGTATTTTCATAAAAATGAATTTGAGTTGAAAGTGTTGTTAAGACATAAAAATATAACATCTGTTTCTTGCTACTTTAAACCAACAATGGAAGATCAAATAAAAATACTAAATGACAGTAGCAAAACACTCTATGGTTTTCTTGAAAATGAAATATATAAACCAATTAAAGAAAAAATCGAAGCTGAAAAAAAAGCTAAAGAATTAGCTAATAATGAAGCTGATGCTAAAGAAGAAAAAGAAGTTAGACCACAAAAGCGAAATAGATTTAGTGCAGACTTCTAATAATAAATAAAAAAGAAAAAAGAAAAATAAAGAATAATAAAGTTAAAGAAGTTAAAAAAGTTAAAAAAGTTAAAAAATGGAGAATAATAAAATGGAAAGTGAAAAAGTACGAGTAATTGAAAAAGAAGAAGAACTATGTTGTAAAGATAAAGAAATTCAAGAAGTGATTTCAGAATTAATTAATAGAAAATATCCAGGATTATCACTTGAAACAGAAAGAGGGCAAAGACACCATAAAGCTGTTTTTGTTGCAAATTTATTATTTAAAGATACTAGCAGGGAAGAAATTAATATTAATTTTATTACAGATAGAATTGATTATATGCAAGATAGTAAGGAAGTTTGGCTCTTTAGGGAATACATATTGCTATTAATTGAAAATAACATTATTAATAATGGAAGAATTTTAAGATTTAAGTATTTCCCTTTAAATTTCTATTATGATGTGGAAGCTGATGAATCTAAAAGATTAATAAAAAAATATATTAAGTCAAATATATTAGAAGCTTTAATTAGTCAAATAAAAGATATGGACGGATTATTGGATATTAATAAAATATCTTCAGTAAAATTAACAGGTTTGAGGGAAACTGCTTATTATAGAACAAAAGTTCAATTTAAAAATCCAAGTGAGAAATATATATATGAACAATTCATTGAAAAATATTTGAAGAATGAAAAGTTTTCATATGGAGTTAAAACAAATGCGACAAGAAAAATTGATGCGGCATTAAATATCTTTTCAATAAAGGAAGCAAAAAATATAGATAAGAATGACTTGACCGTTCTATTTCAAATGTCAGTATCGGGAATTGCATCAGTTGTCTATGACTATTTAGAGTATTTAGACAATAAAGGAATTGAAGTATCAGATGAAATCAAAATAATATTATCATATAAAAAATGGGTTGATCCTCGAAATGTCAGAGATGTTTTATTAGAGGTGTTAAAAAAAGAACATATTGATAGATGGCACTTCAAATATGTTCGCAATGGTAAAAAATATACGAACTTGAAATGCTATATCAATGTACCAAAAGAATATGCAATACATAAAACATTAAGGGAGTTTTTACATAAAAATAACTCTGTAGGTCCAGATGTTCAAATCTTTATGAATGATTTTTTGATTGCAACAGATGAAATAAAAAGCATTGATGATCTTTCATATAAAACATACATTGATCATTTGAATTACTTTGCTAATAAAACAAATGAAAATAACAATACAGTAGATTTGTTTTATTTGTATGTATATCAAAAAACGGGAATGGATATTTTCTCTGATGGACCAGTTAGTACAAGAATTCTAAACTTAAGAGCAGTCGGTAATTATATTACAAAAGGGTATAAGCCAGTAACTTATAATCCAATTGCTGATATTCCAATTGACGATAAATTAATTGTATGTTTAGCAATAAAAGAAACTAGAAGGGTTTATACCCAGTCAAATTGTTTTGTAGTTAACTTTACATCAATAGAAAATCCAACTTTTAGGAAATGGGTAAAAAGCTATTATTGGAGAAACTCAACTAATAACATGGAATCAAAACGTAAACTTGCATCTAAATATAAAACCATTATGAATGAGTTAGAACAAATACAAAGACAATATGCGTTCAAAGATAATAAAAATTATGATTTAACAGCAGATGCAGTTAGAGTTTGGAAACTTAATCTATTATCTGTAAGAACTTATTCTTTCGTTACAAATACCTGTGCTTTCTTATCTGTTTTATTAAGATATGCAAAGGTTTATGAAAATGGAAAAATTGATAATAATGCATTCTATTATTTAAAAAATGAGAGTCAATCTTATCAAGATTATGAAGAATCAAATGCAAATCCAATTAGTGATAATAATTTAATTAAATTGATAGAAGTGGCACAAAAGAAAAAAGATGAAAGTATGGGAAATGAACTGTGCTATTATTTGATTTATTTAATGCTATATACAGACCGACGAGCAAATGAATTGCTTGATTTAGAACGAAATTGTTTGCAAAAGACGCTAAAAAATGGAGAAAACGTATTAAAAACTGAAACAAAAACTTCACAAGGAGAAGAACTGGTATATCCAATATCTAATAAAGCAAAAGCTATCATACAACGTATTCAAGAAGTCAACAAAGATATAATAGATGATTGTAACGATATTAGATTTAAAAATAAATTATTCTTGTATAAGACGAAATATTATAGAAATTCTTTCTCGATTTTAACTTCGTCAGAATTTAACAAATACTTATCAAATTGTTGTAATGAAGCAAATATAGAAAAGATTTCATCTCAAAACTTAAGGGATACTTATATGACAAGAGTAGAGAATTACCGAATAAAAGAAGGTCTTTCTGATATGTACGATAAAGTGTTAACAGGACATCAAATGCATAAGACTACAGAGGTACATTATGTCAAATTAGATTTCAAAAGTGTATATGAAGCTGGTCAAGGTGTTATTATTGGAAACATTGATTTAAAAGGTACGGTAAAAAAGGAAATAGATTCCAATTTGGAAAAATATGAAAACAGTGTTGAAAATGATACTGGATATTGTGGGAACAACACGTGTACCAATATGACATATTTATCATGTTATCTATGTCCGCATTTTATTACTTCACCACGTCAGTTACCACAATTTGAAAAACAGCTTGAAGAAATAAATAAACAAATAAAAAAAGCCAAGTTTCCTCATGACAAGAAAGATTTGGTTTCAATTAAAAATCTACTAATTGGATACATAGTAAGAATCAAAGAAGCCATGATGAAAAATGATGAGCAAACGGAAAAATAAAAAATAAGAAAAAAAGAAAATAAGAATAGAGAAAATAAAGGAGAATATATAAAATGAACAAATTAAAGGTAGAAAGCACAATGAGATCTATTAATGGATTTACTATTGATTTTGATTTATTTCTTGATAAATCAAATAAAGATATGCATGTATCAGTAAATAAGGAAGTTGTTAAGAAAAATATGTTGCTAACTAGTATTAATACACAAGGCAACAAAAAAAGAGAAAAAAGAATTATTGATATCATTAAGGAAAATGATGTACTTCCTATCAATGAATTCAAAATTAGATATTCTGATGATACATGGGATTTTAATAATGCAAATCATCTGCTAGGTACAATTAAACAAAGCTATATTTATAAGTTTTCACAGATTGATGAAAGATATAGGGAACTTGTAAAAAATGAAATATTAATTTATATTCTAGAAAATAAATTCAAATTTGGTTCAATATTTACTAAATTCTTTTGCGCAAAATGGTTAGTAAGATATTTACAAGAAAATTATATTCTATCAATTAATGATTTTCATCATAGTGATGTAAAAGAATTCTTTGAATATTTAAAAGACAAATGTACTATTCAAGGTCAACATCGTGTTTGGGTATTCTTAAATGACTTCATGCAACATTATAATATTTATATAGACAATATTTTTGATGAAGAATACTTTAAGATTATGGATGAATGCAAAATTCTTGTTCGTAATAAAAAAATACCAAACATTCCCGAAAATTATTTTGATCAATTCTTAAATGGTACGTTAAAAATAATTGATGATGAAAGTGCGCCTAAACCAATAAGAGGGATTGCTGGTATTTATCTTGTGTTATCGCAGACAGGATTAAGAATTGGTGAGTTGTATCTGTTAAATGATGACTGTTTAAAATATTATGATAATATACCATATGTTGTTTATAAAACATACAAAAAGGTCAAAGGTGAAAATAATTATAGAAAAGGGAAAACATTTGCGAATGATCTAACAATCAAAGGAATTAAATTTCTACAAGAATTATATAAAGAAGAAAGAAAAGAACTAAACAGTGATTTGCTTTACTTGGGATATGATGGTCACTTCAAAAAATATAGAATTCCAGCAATTGATAACAATTATATTCGATTGAATGCTTTATACTATTTTCATTATTTAGATAAGTATTTTAAGACAGTTTATTCTGAACCTCAAACCGTTCATAATTTATATTGTGTCAAATATTGCGATTTTAAAAAATATCATTTATATGTTGTGAAACCTCGAAACCATCAATTTAGAGTGCATGTTATAAATAGTTTGTACGAAAAAGGTGTACCGCTTGAATATATAAAAAAATATATGAACCATCTTTCTACTGAAAGTACAGCTCATTATATACGAGAAAAAGAACCAACCCAAAAAGAAAAAGAGGAAATTGATAGATTGATTCGAGGACTTGCAAATGGGGATGTTCGCACAATAAATAATGTTAAAGAATTTCAAAATAATTTAGATAAATTGAAAAAATTTGATCCAAACAACATAAAAGTTATTACAAATGAAGATGAACTATATAAGATGTTAAAACGAGAAATGACTTTTACCCCCAAAACAGGCGGATTCTGTGCGAAATCTAATTTATTTACTGAATGTGCTTATGACAAAAAAACAAATGATTTCTATTGTGCTTACGACATGTGTGGTAATTTAATGAGAGTATTTTATCAAATCGATATTACTTATTATAAAATAGATCAATTATTGACATCAATTGAAATTAATGCCGAACGAGGACGAGTAAAAGAAGTACAGAAACAAAAAAATAAATTACTAACTATGACTAATGATTTATTTGCTCCACAACTGTCGGAGTTAAAGCGTGTATTGGACGAAAGGGGAAAGGAATATGTAGCAGAGAAATATCCAGAAACAGTCAAATATATTGATCGAATTGATGAATTAGAAAGGTTGAAAGAAGAATGGAAGAATATAGCGATGTCATAAAAAAAACAATAAAAAAAGAGTTAAAAAAGATAGGTTATACTTATGATGAAGTTCCAACACTGCAACAAGAATATTTATTGAAAATCGAAAAGCACATTAGTGAAAGAGTGCTATTAACAAACCAATTATCTCAAGATTTAAAAAAACAAAAATTCTCGTCAAAATCAGTAGCTAAAAATATAGGATGTTCTAGAACGACTCTTTATAACTATAACGTAATCAAAGAGTATGTAGCATTAAGAATAAAAGAATATGCAGATATCAATTTATTTTCTATAATTGATAGTTTAAAACAAGAAAACATGACTTTAAACAATACAATAGATAATTTTTTGATAAAGGATATTCAATATGAAGAATTAAAAAAGGAAAAAGATAATTATAAGGATAGATATAATTTAGCACAAAAAGCATATGAACAAGAAGCACAGGCAAAGAGTGAAAAAATAATTCAATTGAGAGAAAAAGATAGAGAAATACTAAAATTAAAAAAGGAACTTGAAAAAGTATATCAAATGAATTAATACTATAAAAATAATAGATAAGAAATAAAACAATATAAAGTGTTCAAGGAAGATTGAAAATACATAATTTATGATAAAATGTGTTCAATTAAATTTTGACAATTAAACCAATAATGGTTAAAATTGTGTAAAAGGTCCTAGAACACTTTTATTTTTCTAAAACCTTGAGATTTCGATTCATTTGAACATATGAACACTTTAATTTTCTTGATATAGCTTGAATGAATACTATCAACCATCTAATACATTAATGCATAATTATGCAGTTGTCGTTGATAGTGAAGATTTTAAACTGACAAATGAAGTCGATGAAGCTCATTGGTATTCAATTGAAGAATCAAGAAAAGAAATTAAACAAGGATCGCTTGCACATTCATTTTTAGAAAGATATTTAAAAAAACAGCAGTAGCTGTTTTTTTAATACAAATCTTCTCCATTTGTTTCAATAACTTTTTTATACCAATAGAATGAATCTTTTTTAATTCTTTGATACGTTCCATTTCCTAAATTATCTCGATCTACATAAATAAAACCATATCTTTTCTTAACTTCGCCTGTACCATTAGAAACTAAATCGATACATCCCCAAGTTGTATAACCTAATAAATTAACACCATCTTTTTCTACAGCATCTTTCATTGCTTGAATATGTTGTCTTAAATAATCTATTCTATAATCATCATGAATTGATCCATTTTCTAAAACATCGTTGGCCCCTAAACCATTTTCTACAACAAATAATGGTTTTTGATAACGATCATAGAGTTCATTAAGAGTACTTCTAAATCCTAAAGGATCAATAGCCCAACCCCAATCACTTTCTTTTAAATAAGGATTTTTAGCAGAAGAAAAAATATTACTTTCTGATTGTTTTCCTTTAGATAAATCACTACTACTTACTCTTGATGAATAATATGAGAAACTTACAAAATCCACGGTATTTTCTTTTAATAGTTCTTTATCTCCTTTTACAAAAGGAATAGATGCATTTCTTTCTTCAAGCCATTTTAATGCATAATTATGATAATAACCTCTTGCTTGAACATCTGCAAACATATAGACTTCTCGATTGTCACAAATTGCTTTCCAATAATCTTCTGGTTTACATGTTTCAGGATAATAAGAACCAGCAGCTAACATACAACCAATTTGATTATTTGAATCTATTTCATGAGCAAGTTTTGTGGCCATGGCACTTGCTAGAAGTTGATGATGAACAGCTGTAATCATAGCTTGCGTTTCATTTTCATCTTCTTCAAAACAAAGACCAGCAGCGACAAAAGGAAAATGTAAAATCATATTGATTTCATTAAAAGTCAACCAATATTTAACTAATCCTTTGTATCTAATAAATAAAGTTTTACAAAGCTTGTAGAAATAATTAATCATTTCTCTACTTCGCCAACCACCGATTTTTTTAATTAAATACATTGGACAATCAAAATGATTAATAGTAACAAGAGGTTCAATACCATATTTATGGCATTCTTTAAAAATATCTTCATAATATTTTAATCCTACTTCATTTGGTTTTTCTTCATTACCATTTGGGAAAATACGTGTCCAAGCAATAGATAAACGAAAAGTTTTAAATCCCATTTCACCAAATAAAGCAATATCTTCTTTATAATGATGATAAAAATCAACAGCAGTTAAAGCTGGATAAAAATGTTGATCATCAAAATCATACATTTTCATTTTACCAGTACCAACTAAATAACGATCTTCACCTAAAGGCATAAGATCTACATTAGCAACACCTCTGTTTCCTTCATTTGCTCCACCTTCACATTGATTGGCAGCTGTCGCACCACCCCATAAAAAATCTTTTCTAAATCCCATTTGTTGTTTCTCCTTTACTTTTAATTACAAAGGTATTATAGAAAATATATAGAAATTAAATAAAAAAGTTTCCAAAATGGAAACTTAATACATCAAGATAAAATCAAGAATATGTCTTAATAAATAATCATTATATTTATCATTTAATGTTGGAATATATAAATAGTTCTTTGAAAAGTTTATATTATCTTTACAACTAATCAGCCATGTATTAACTGAACACTTTAAAATATGATGTACCACTCTTTTATCAAAGTAAAACGTATTTCCATTGATACTAATGAGTAAAAGAAGATCACCATCTTGAAAATTATATTCTTTTTCAAAATCAACATCACAGATAATAGTTTCTTTTTGTTTTGCGGAAAGTTCATTTTGAATATAGGTACAAAGAGTTCTTGCATGACCATGACCATAAACAAAGATACGTTTACTTTTCTTTATATCATTTACTAATTTTAATAAATTGATTTCATCAATTTGATTCATTGTGTAATGTAATTCATCAATGATGTGATTTGTAAAAGATGAAAATTGTTTTTCTATACTATTCTGTAATGAAAATAAGGTTTTATTGGTTCTTTCCATACTAGAAATGTTATCTAAACAAGCATCTTTAAAATCTTTCATAGTTTCATAACCTAAAGATTTTACATATTTAGAAATTTGACTTTTCGATGTATGACAGGAAAGAGCAATTGCATCAATAGACATAGTTGGAATATCATTTAAGTTATTTTTAACAAATGAACTAATAATATATTTAGGAGAAAATTCATCGTTAGAATTTAAAATAATATTTAACTTATCAATAAGCATCCTTATTTCCTCCCCTCAATATCATTTTATCATATTATTTCTATTTACCAATATTTTCAATAGTTGTTTGAATTGTCTTTTCACCTAATTTCCATTTAGCAGGACAAACATTATCTCCATGTTCGTATACAAATTGACAGGCATGTAAACGTCTTAAAAGTTCATCAGCATTTCTACCAACATTTCCAGCATTGACTTCATAGACAACGATTTTACCTTCAGGATCAATAATAAAACTTCCTCTTTGAGCTAAACCATCATTTTCATCAAAGACATCAAAATCATAGGTAAGTGAATGTGTAGGATCGCCAATCATTGGATATTCTATTTTAGAAATGTTTTCAGAAATATCATGCCATGTCTTATGAGCAAAATGGGTATCTGTAGAAATGGCATAAATTTCACAGTTCACTTTCTTAAATTCTTGATATTTTTCTTGTAGATCTTCTAATTCAGTAGGACAGACAAAAGTAAAGTCAGCAGGATAAAAGAAAAATAAAGTCCATTTTCCTAGTAAATCCTTCTTTGTGATTTTCTTAAATTGTTTTTGATGATAAGCATAAGCTTCAAAATCATCTACTTCTTTATAAAGTAAAGACACAAAATCACCTCCATCTAAAGTATGTGAATAAAAACTTAAGATTATCATCACATAATTCACAATAATTCTTTACATGTTTGACACAAAAAAGTTGCATAGAGTTCACAAAAGCTGGGTATATTAAACATGTAAAAGATAAAACAATCTTTTACAATATGAATAGTTTTTCATATTCCCTTCCCAATTATATATCAAAGAGAGCCGAGAGGCTTTTTTTGTGTTTATAAACTTGATAAAATGAGATAGGGTGATGAAAATGTATAGTGATTATCATGTACATACAAATTATAGTGATGATAGCACTTATTTAATGGAAGATGTCATTAAAGATGCGATTAAGATGAAGATGGACGAGATTTGTTTTACAGATCATGTGGATTATGGAATCAAAAAAGATTGGGATGAAGGTCCGATAGAGTACCTTTACGGACAACCGCAAGTAAATGTAGATTATCCAAAGTATTTTAAAGAAATTGAAAGTTTAAGAAAAAAATATCCTAAAATTACAATTAGACAAGGTATGGAATTTGGTGTGCAAGTTCATACAATACCACGTTATCAAAAACTTTATGAACAATATGATTTTGATTTTATCATTTTATCTATACATCAAGTCAATGATCAAGAATTTTGGACACAAGATTATCAAAAAGAAAAATCACAACAAGAATATATAGAAGGTTATTATCAAGAAATGTTGAATGTGGTTAAAAAGTATAAAAATTATAGTGTGTTAGGTCATTTGGATTTGATGACACGTTATGATGAAATTGGCAATTATCCTTTTGAAAAAGTAAAATCAATAATTACAGAAATATTAAAAACTGTGATTCAAGATGGTAAAGGTATTGAAATTAATACTTCAAGTCATCGTTATGGTTTAAAGGATTCAACACCTTCGAGAGATATTTTAAAGCTTTATAAAGAATTAGGTGGAAAGATTATTACGATTGGTAGTGATAGTCATAAGCCAGAACATTTAGGAGCTTATATTGATGAAGCAAAAGAATTATTAAAAGAAATAGGTTTTGATTCTTTTTGTACATTTGAAAAAATGAAACCAATCTTTCATCAACTATAAAAACATTTTGCGAAATAAAAAAACATGTAAATACTTGCGATATAAGAAAGAGTCGTCTATAATGTGAAAGGTTTGGATATTTTTGAAAATTGAAGGAGAAAAAAGTGAAAGAAAATTATGATGTAATCGTTGTTGGTGCAGGTCCAGCAGGAATTATGACATGTTACGAATTATATTTAAAAAATCCTGAATTAGAAGTATTACTTATAGATAAAGGACATGACGTTATGAATAGACATTGTCCTATTAAAGATAAAAAGATCAAACAATGTCCAGTTCATAAAGATCGTGAACCTGGATGTATCCCAGCGTGTTCTATTACTGATGGTTTTGGTGGAGCGGGAGCTTATTCTGATGGTAAGTTTAATATTACAAGTGAGTTTGGTGGTTGGTTAACTGACTATTTAAATAATGATGAAGTTGAAGATGTGATTCATTATGTAGATAATCTTTATTTAAAACATGGAGCTACTAAAGAAATTACAGATCCTACTACAGATAAAGTTAAAGAAATTGAACACCGTGGATATGCTGTTGGGTTAAAACTTTTAAGAGCAAAAGTAAGACATTTAGGTACAGAAGAAAACTTAAGAATTATGACAGAAATGTCTAATGAATTAAAACAACATATGGATTTACAATTTAAAACATCTGTTCAAGATATTCTTGTAGAAGACCATCATGCAACAGGAATTGTTTTAGAAAATGGACAAACGATTCACGCTAAAAAAGTTGTTTTAGCGCCAGGTAGAGATGGTTCAGCATGGCTTACAAAAGTTTTATCAAATCAAGGATTAAAACTTTATAATAATCAAGTAGATATTGGTGTTCGTGTAGAAACAAGCAATATTGTTATGGAAGAAATTAATAAGAACTTATATGAAGGTAAATTTGTTTACAATACTTCAGTAGGAACAAAAGTAAGAACTTTCTGTTCAAATCCTAGTGGTCATGTTGTTATTGAAAACCATAGTGGAACAATGCTTGCTAATGGTCATGCTTATCATGATCCAAAACTTGGAAGTAAAAATACAAACTTTGCTTTACTTGTATCTCATACATTTAGTGAACCATTCAATGAACCAAATGAATTTGCCCATGAAATATCAAGATTAGCGAATAAATTATCAAATGGTTCAGTTATTGTTCAAAGATATGGAGATATCAAACGTGGAAGAAGAACAACATATAAGAGATTAAAAGAAGGATATACAGATCCTACTTTACCAGAAGCAGTACCTGGAGACTTAGGGCTTGTGTTACCATACAATACAATGAAATCAATTATTGAAATGATTGAAGCGTTAGATAATGTAACACCAGGAATTGCGAATGAACATACTTTATTATATGGTGTAGAAGCAAAATTCTATTCAGCAAGACCAAAAGTAAGAGATGGTTTTGAATCTGAAATTGATGATTTATATGTTGCTGGGGATGGAGCAGGACTTACAAGAGGGCTTGCCCAAGCGGGTGCAAATGGTATTTTAGTCGCACGACATATTGTTGAAAATATTAAATAATAAAAAGAAAAAACATGTTTCAAAAATGGAAACATGTTTTTTTATCTTAATAAATTATTTTAATCGAAGAGATGAAAGTATATTATTTTTTTGAGGACAAAAAAGAATAGAGAAGAGATTCAAAAATAATGAGAACTTGTCCAAAGAAAGCGTTTGGAACAAGGTTATCATGGTAAAAAGGATTATAGTGACCGATGATAATAGGTAAAGTGGCATATTGACTTATTTTTGATTTTTCATTACCAGTAAAAGTAATGATATCAATATGATTATTTTTAGCTGTTTTAACAACTTCTTCAAGCCTTGTTGTAATTCCTGAATTGGAGATGACAATGAGAAAGGTTGAGTCTTGAAAACTAACATCCAACATTTCCATATGAACAACACTCATGGCACAAAAGCCATTAAGAGTTAATCTTTGTGAAATGTAATCAGCAATTGGAGCTGAAAATCCCATACCAAAAACAACGATTTTACTATTTTTATGTTTATTTAATAATTGAATAAAATGAGGTAAATAGTTTTCGTATTTTTGAGCAGGAGCATTATTATGAGTATTACTAGATAGATGATAAATCATGTCACTATAACCACTAAATTCTAATTTATTACATAAACGATAGATGGCAGAAGTTGATGTGAAATTATCTTTTGCCATTTGTCTAATGGTAATATTTTTCAATTGTTTTTGATTTTTCTTAATATATTCCAATAAAGAGACTTCCAATTCATTTAAATCAAATTTATCTTTTAAATGATCAATATTCATAAGTTTCACCTCGCAATAATTATGTCATAGAAAAAATAAAGGAGCAAGAAAAATGGCAAAAGCAATGTACGACCCTTGGTCAAAAATCGTTACAAAAAATGGCTATGCAGGAGATGAGGTTATTTCTGCTTTGCAAAAATCAATTAGACGTGCCAAAGAAGAAGATGCATGTATGTTTGCTTATGAAATGTATATTTCTTCACCACAATTATTAGAAAAAATGTGGAGACGTTTACTTACAATTTCAGTAGAAGATATTGGAATGGGAGACCCAATGGCTGCAGTTCTAGTCAATAATCTCTATCAAATGTCTAAAAATTTTGAATATGCAGATGGTGATCAACCAATGTATTTCATTCATGCAATTCGTTACTTATGTAGCTGTCAAAAAGATCGTTCAAGCGATTTATTAAAAAATATTTGTATTAAATCATTTGCGATGGGTAAATTCCCAGAAATTCCTGATGTTGCTTTAGATAAGCATACAGTAAGAGGAAAAGCAATGGGACGTGATTCTTTCCATTTCTTACATGAAGCAAGCAAGGTTATTCCACAAATGGAAGTAGATAATGATTATAAAGAACGCTATGCTAAAATTTTAGAAGAATATGATCCAGAAAATGTAGTAGATACAGCATTTACATTTAATGGTTGGCAATTTTAATTAAATATTTAAGGGGAATAGGAAAAAATGATAGAAAAATTAGAAAAGCTATTAGAGCCTTTCGCTAATAAGTTAGCACAACAAAGACATTTACAAGCTATTTCATCAGGAATGATGATGCCACTTGGATTAATTGTTATTGGATCTTTATTTTTAATTGTTGCAAATCCACCAATTAATCTAGATTTAGTTGATTTACATACAGGAAATATCTTTTTAAAAGTATTAATTAGTTGGAAACAATTTGCTGTCGCAAATTATGATGTATTAACTTTACCATATAATTATACAATGGGACTTGTTGGTCTTATTTCAGCATTTGGTATTGCTTATTGTTTAGCAGAAAGTTATCAAATGAAATCAGCAGTCTATGGTATTATTGCAATGTGTACTTTCTTAATGGTGTCAGCACCATTAAAAGATGGTGGTATCCAAACAAGCTATTTAGGAGCTGATGGATTATTTGTTGCAATTATTATTGCTTTGATTTCAGTAGAAATTTCACGATTTGTAAGCAAGAAATTAGTTATTTCATTTCCAGCAAGTGTACCAAGTGCAGTTACTGATTTTGTAAATAGTTTATTACCACTTGCAGCTAATATTATTATTATTTATGGTTTAAATATTGCTTTAGTAGCAGCTTCAGGTAAAAATTTACCAGATTTCATTATGTCTATTTTAACACCAGCTATTTCAGGTGTTGATAATATTTGGATGTTTATGGGAATTTATTTATTCTCTAATATTTTATGGTTATTTGGAATTAATGGTTCTTCTATTGTATTCCCAATTGTATTCGCATTATGTATTTCAAATACTGGAATCAATGCTGAATTAGTGAATGCTGGAAAAGAACCAACAGCTTTAATTAACCTACAAATGTTTAGATATGTATTAATTGGTGGAGCTGGTAATACATTAGGTCTTGTTTTACTAATGTGTAAATCTAAATCTAAACACATTAGATCAATTGGTCGTTTAAGTGTTTTACCTGGTATTTGTGGTATTAATGAACCAATTATCTTTGGAACACCAATTGTATTAAATCCTATTTTATCTATTCCATTTTTAATTATGCCATGTATTTCATCAGGACTTGGATATCTTGTTCAAAAAATGGGAATTGTATCATTAGGATATATTGTTGATCCTTCATTTACACCATTCTTTGCACAAGGATTCTTATCAGCATTAGATATCAGAAATGTTATCTTTATGTTTGTACTTATTGCTATTTCTGTGGCAGTATACTATCCATTCTTTAAAGTATATGAAAAAAATACTTTGGATCATGAAGGTGAATAAAATATATTGAAAAGCTACGATAAAAAGTAGCTTTTTTGTTTGCTTTTTATTTACACATATATTATTATGAAATCCACAAAAAGTATTTTAAGGAGTTTGATAAATGCAATCTATTGTAAAGATGAATGAGGAATTAAAAATACGTTTATTTTATGTACTATCAATTACAGCTATTGTTGCTAATACGATAGGATTTATATCTAATGCTATTATTTATGGTTTTACGTCTATAACAATATTTACTTTAGTTTGTGCAATTATTATGTATATTGCGGGAATTATGGGAATGTATACTAAAAATAGCAAGTTGCCGTCAGTAATTATTTTAGTATTAGGAAATATTATAGAGTTTCCTGTTTTATATTTGGTTTATGGTGCTTATTATATTTTGTATATGATTTTAGGTATTGTAAGTACAGTATTATTTTTAGAAGAAAAGTGGCAAATAATAGGTTCTTTATTTATTTTTTTTTATGATGGAATTGTTATTTATATTAAAGTGATGTATCCGCATCTTTTTGCAGGAATAGAGATTAATCCTAATCTTATTGCTATTTTAGTGACTTATTTTATAGCAATGATAAGTATTGTTATGATGTCGATTATTTTAATGAAACATTATCGTTTACAACAAGATAAACTTTCAGAACTAGCAAACCAACTTCAAGAGGTGGCACACTTAGATCCTTTAACACATATTTATAATAGAAGATATTTAGTTGAATATTTAAATAAAAAAATGAAGATTGAAAGTCAAAAATTTGCGGTCGTTTTATTAGATATAGATGATTTTAAAAGTATTAATGATCAATATGGACATATTTATGGTGATCAAACATTGCAAACTTTTTCAGATTCTATGAAGAAAAATATGGATAATAAAGGAATTGTTACACGTTTTGGTGGTAAAGAATTTATGCTTGTATTTGATGATATAAATCATGAAGTTATAGAGGATACCTTGAATAAAGTTGCTGAAGAATTTGCACTTTATGGAAAACAATCAAAAGGAATTGAATTATCTTTTAGTGGTGGTGTAGAAGTTTTTTATCAAGAAGATGAAATTGTTAAATTGTTTAATCGAGCGGATCATAAACTTTATTATGCGAAACATACAGGAAAGAAAAAGATTGTTTTTGATATCGATGTTTAATATAAATACATGTGTTTCTTTATATTGAATTTACAAGGTCATTCCTATATAATCATAAATAATATGAGGGGGACATATCATGATTATTAGTGGAAAAGAGATATCAAAAAAGATAAAAGAACAGTTAAAAGTTGAAGTTGAAGAAATAAAAAATAAATACAATAGATTACCAAAACTTGCGGTTATTTTAGTAGGGGAAAATCAAGCAAGTCAAGTATACGTTAGAAATAAAGAAAGAGGATGTTCTTATGTAGGAATGGATTCTTTAAAAATTACACATGATGCAACTTTTAGTGAAGAAGAACTTTTAAACGAAATCAAACAATTAAATGAAGATGAAACAGTTGATGGAATTTTAGTACAATTACCTTTACCTAAACATATTAATGAAGATAAAGTTTTAGAAGCCATTGATCCATCAAAAGATGTAGATGGTTTTCATCCAGAAAATGTGGCTAAGTTATTTTTAGGACAAAGAAGTTTAGTACCATGTACACCTAAAGGAATGATGGTTTTATTAGATGAAATCAACTATGATTTAACAGGAAAAGAAGTTGTTGTTGTGGGAAGAAGTAACATTGTAGGAAAACCAGTAGCGCTTTTATGTTTACAAAAAAATGCCACTGTAACAATCGCTCATAGTAAAACAAAAAATTTAAAAGAAGTTTGTCAAAGAGCAGATGTTTTAATTGCAGCTGTTGGTCGTGCTAAAATGATCAATAGTGACTATGTTAAAGAAGGCGCTGTTGTTTTAGATGTTGGTATTAATCGTGATGAAAATAATAAACTTTGTGGAGATGTTGATTTTGAGGATGTTAAAGATAAGGTTTATGCAATCACTCCTGTTCCAGGAGGAATTGGTCCTATGACAATTACAATGTTATTACAAAACACTTTAGAAGCATTTTATCATCATCAAGGAGAGTAAATATGGATTATCAATTAAATGATATTGTAGAAATGAAGAAACAACATCCATGTAAAAAATCAAATCAATGGAAAATTGTTAGAATGGGTGCTGATATTAAAATCAAATGTCTAGGTTGTAATGCAATTGTTATGTTTTCTAGACGTGATTTTGAAAAACGTTTAAAAAAAGTTGTAGAACATGTAGAGTAGTATTTATGAAATTTCATAAATACTCTTTTTTTTAGGAAGATTAAGAGCTTGATGGTATAGTCATTTTTATGTAATAATTTGAATGATAAAAGGGAAAGGGAAAGAACTTGCAATGGTTCTTTTGAAAGAAAAAATGGAAATAATTAAATATGAACTAAAATATAAACAACAAGTACAAAATGTATGTATTTCTCAATCAACATCTAGATATAAAGATGATAATGCTAAAAAGGCAACATTAGCTTTATATTGTGATCCTTATATTGATAAAGAAATCTGTTTAATACTTAAAAATGATTTAGATGAGGTGTGTGGTTATATTTTATGTGCCAAGGATTTAAAGGCTTATGAAAAAAATGCTTATCCTTATTATTTGACTTTAAAAGAATTAGATGAAGTAAAGGCAGAAAGATTTTCTAATGCTAATCGTGAACTAGAACGTTTTTATCCTGAATATCCAGCACATATTCATATTGATATATTAGAAGAATATACAGGTAATGGTGTGGGTTCAAAGTTAATGCAAGCTTTATTTGAAGTTTTAAAAGAAGAAAAAGTACCTGGTATATGTGTTTTAGTTGATACAAATAATAAACGTGCGGTTAGATTTTATGAAAAAATGGGATTTAAGGCATTTGAAGAAGATCCAGGCATTATGTTATGTAAGTTAGATTAATATAATAAATGAAAAAACCTGCCAAGCAGGCTTTTTTAATCTTAGATAAGATCAAGTTTTTCTAAAGCATATGCAATACCATCATCTTCAATATCTTTTGTCACAAAATAAGCAATATCTTTCATAGCTTTTACACCATTAGCCATAACAATAGAATGTTTAACATAACGTAACATACTTTCATCATTGAAAGAATCTCCAAAGACATAACAATGATCTAAATCGCTTTTAAAATCATCCGCAACAGTTTGAATACCTGTAGCTTTTGAGTGATTCTTTGGTACGATTTCCCACATTTCTTCACGACGTTCAATAATATCAAAATCTTGAGAAATATTATCTCTAAAGGCTTGGATATCATGATCAAACCAAATAGTAAATTTATCAAAGGAAAGATTTGAATCTTCACTTGTTGAAACATTGAAAGCATTATTTGTATATCTTTCTTGAATTCCTTGAACAAAAGAATTTTTAATATGAGTATTAAAATAAACATGATCTTTTGATTCTAAAACAGCATCAATTTCATATTTTTTTATAAGAGATGCAATTTCTTTACATCTTTCTTTAGATAATTGATGATGATAGATTACTTGGTCATGATAAGTGATGTATGTTCCACATCCACAAATATAACCATCAGGGTTTAAATTATGAATCTCTTGATCTATTGTAGAAATAGGTCGACCTGTATTAATAAAAATGAGATGTCCATTTTCTTTAGCTTTTTTTAAAGCTTCTTTAGCACTTTGAGGAACAGTATGAGTCTTTTCACTCAATAATGTGCCATCAATATCAAAAAATAATAATTTTCTATCTTTCATTTTTTTACTCCTTCGTAAGTATTATAACGAATAATCGAAAAAAAGGGTATTTTGTTTCTCGCTCTTTATAAAAAATTATGATAGAATGAACCAATAAAAAGGAATGATGATATGAGTTTAATAATAATTTTATTTATTGTAATGTTAGTAATCTTTAGTATTTTATGGGGAAATCGTACTTTTTCAGTAAAAACCTTAAATCAAATGATTTATCACATGATTGTTCCTTGTGATGGAACAGATGAAGGTATTTTTAAAGATTGGTTTTTAAATTGTGCACCACCAACCTTTTTAACAACTTTAATAGGAGTATTTTTATTATATAAAACACCACTTGTTTTTTTATTTGATTACCAAGGTATTTGTATTACTATTTTAATTCTTGGAACATTGCTTTACGCATTAATTAATTATCAAATTATTACGTATGTTTTTGATATGGTTAGAACATCTAAACTTTATGAAGAACATTATGTGGATCCTCAAAATGTTGAATTAGAATTTAAAGAAAAAAGAAATTTAATTCATATTTATTTAGAATCTGTAGAAAATACGTATCTTTCTAAAGAAGCTGGCGGACAAGAAAAAAATAATTATATTAAAGAATTAGGTAAGCTAGCAAAAGAAAATATTAATTTTTCACATTCGAATAAAATAGGGGGTTCTTATACTATTGAAGGAACACAATGGACTATTGCTTCAATGGTTGCACAAGAAGCGGGAATTCCGCTTTTATTACCGATGTCAAAAAATAAATATGATGAAAATTCTTCATTTTTATCAGGATGTTATACATTGGGTGAAATATTAGAAAAACAAGGTTATCAAAATCGAATTTTAATGGGATCAGATGCTAACTTTGGTTGTACCTCTAATTTTTATAAACAACATGGAAATTTTAAAATAGAAGATACAACTTCTTTAAAGAAAGAAGGAAGACTTCCTCAAGATTATCATGTTTTTTGGGGATTTGAAGATAAAAAAGTCTTTGAATTTGCGAAAGAAGATTTAACAGAAATGGCTAAAAGTAATCAACCATTTTGTATGGAACTGGTGACAATTGATACTCATACACCAGATGGATATATTTGTGACGAGTGTAAACATGAATATGATAGTCAATACGCTAATGTTATTAGTTGTCAATCAAGACAAGTGGAAGCTTTTGTAAGATGGTGTCAAAAACAAGAATGGTATGAAAATACAACAATTGTTATTACGGGTGATCATAAAAGTATGTCTGAAAAATTCTTTAAGCACTTAGATAAAACCTATTTACGTACTCCTTATAATTGTTTTATTAATAGTGCAATTGAACCTCTTCAACCTAAAAACAGAAAATTTGCTATCTTTGATTTTTATCCAACAATTCTTGCGAGTCTAGGAGTCAAGATCAAAGGTGAACATCTAGGATTAGGAACAAACTTATTTAGTGATGAAAAAACACTTTTAGAAAAATATGGGGTAAAGAAAATTAATAGTGAAGTCACTAAATATTCTCAATTTTATCGTAAAATATTAATTAATAAACAAAAGAACGTGTAGGTGCACGTTCTTTTAAGATTGAAAATGTTTTTTCATTTCTTCTTTTTCTATACTAGATAAATCTAATAGGTCCATTGCTTTATCTAATGGTATTGCCATTTTTTTCATTAAATTTTTAATCGATGTAATTCTTTCCAATTTTTGTCCTTGTACTAGTCCTTGTTCAAGCCCCATAGAATGTCCTTTTTCTATATTTTCTCTGGCTATCATTTCTCCTAAATTACACA